>OGPA01001282.1_pt1 | contig 21370 bp, 18 predicted proteins | sample 1552841 | NCBI WGS metagenome assembly OGPA01 (sample SAMEA2579916, study PRJEB22360) | human gut metagenome | reverse complement strand
TAAAATGAATATCAAGGTCTAACAATGCACATGCATCGATCATACTTCGATGTACATTTCTTGCTGCCAAAAGATATGGTCTGCGCTTGCGATCTTTTCTTTGCATTGCAAGGATTGCGAGCATTGCTTTAATACAATGGGTTGAACCTTCCGTAGAATAATGCGTTCTTCCACTTCCAAAAAGCTCGGAAGCATTTTTTTCACTTTTTGCAATGATCCCATCACCATGATGCAGCACATCCGCACCTTTGATCTCTGTAATATCATATGGCTCTAAGCCAAAAAACACATGCCCTTTATGACCGGGCATGTGAAAACGCGTTCCATTATTTTCAATATATTCTTTTACAAAATCTACAATCGGAGTATCCATCTTTCCTCCTATATCTTGTCATCATTACAGTATACTACTGTTCCTTCTTTTTTGTTCCAATTCCTTCACCAAGCTTAACAACCGTCTCATAACCTTCGTTCCAGTTTGCCAGAATGTCTGCATCCGGTTCAATCTGATCTTTTTCAAATGCAAGGATCACGGTAGAACCGCCAAATTCAAAATAACCTTTTTCCATTCCTCTATGCACCTTACATTCTTCGTGATGATTAACAATCTTTCCAACCAGAAGTGCTCCTACTTCCATCATTAAAATATTGCCGAAATGTTCACTTTTTAAAATCGAAAACTCTCTGGTGTTCTCTGTGTAGACCGGATATGCATCATTTGCAACCGGATTTACCGTATGAAAAACGCCTGGAATATGGTAATTCTTTGTCTTCGTTCCCTCATCAATATAAGCATAATGATGATAATCGTCAACTGTCAGCCTGAATACACAAAGTATTCCTCCCTGATAATGCTTTGCAAGCTTTTTACTGCGAAGCAGCGATTCCATTGTATAAATGGTATTCTTAATCTCAAAAGTACCATCTTCATCAATCGGATATACACTTAATTTACTGTCACACGGAGCACAGACTCTATCTGTATCCTCTGCAAAAGGACGCATTCCTTTTTTGATCCTGCGTGTAAAAAAGTGATTATAACTTTCGTATTCCTCATCCTCATAAGGAGACATATCCAACTGATTCTTGCGGATAAAAGGTGTTATGATCGGTTTAGAAAAACGTGAATCCAAAAAAGTACTTCCAAGCTTAGAAACCTCCGGTTGAACCAGTGCTTTTAACAGAACTCTCCCTGCTTTTGTATCATACAGCGTATGAAGCAGCTTATCCTGTCCTTCATTATTTGAAACGATATTGCCTTCTCTGTCTTTACATTTCATAACAACCCTCTCCTTCCATTTTTACTGTTTTCTCTTACAGAAACTTATTCCCTTCTGTTTCTTCTCGTTTTTCTAACCTCTTGTACCCAGCTGTTTGCTAAGCCAGTCAAAAAATCCGGTATTTGGGAAACTGAGTTTTGGTACATTGTAATTCGATAACAAAACCATGATCACAACCGCTACTGCTACGACCAGTACCAAAACGGTCAGCTGCATATTATTCGGCTTCTTTAAACGAAAATCAACAACAAAGAGCAGACCAACAATAAATAATGACAGATATAACGCTAAGACAAATGCGCAGTTACTGATAAATACCTGCAGCATAAACACCAATGGTAGCACGATCGCCATGGATGTGATCGGCAATCCATGATAATACTTATTTGCACCTTCTTCTTCCTGCTGTCTCTTCGTTTCTAACACGTTAAAGAACCCCAGACGGATTACGGAACACACACAATAAAAACAGATCACAGCCCATCCGATCAGTCCACGCACACCTAAAAGCCAGCAGATCATTGCCGGATAGACACCAAAGCAGATCACATCACAAAGAGAATCAATTTGCATTCCAAACAGCTTCTCTTCATCGGTTCGGTTCTTCTTGCTTCTTGCAATCTTGCCATCAAACATATCACATAAACCGGATAATGCCAAACAAACGATTGCAATCCGAAAACGTCCGTCAATCGCCTGTGTCATACCGATTACAGAACAGCAAAGTCCGATATATGTAAGTATTACCGTATAGTCATATACGCCTATTAATTTTCTCTTTTTATCCATTATTTTTCTTCCTTTCTCCTCCAATCGAAAGATAAGCAGCCGCTGTCATAAGCGCACTTATGATCAACTGTGTATAATAACTGATTCCACGACTTCCGATCATAACCGGAAGCACTAGTTTTTCTCCACAGATCGGCTTAAAAATCGACATAAACAAACTTTCACTGATTCCCATTCCCCCCGGTAAAGGAAGCATATCTACCGATACGGAGATCATCCCCTGTAATGTTGTGATCGTAACCGGATCAACCGCATGTAAAGAGAACGATATGTATACAAGATATGTGATAAAGAACCAAATTATCCTTTGAAAGAATGAAATCAGCAAAACATTTACGATCACACGCTTATGTGTCCGGAAATAATCTGCTACACTTCGATAATTTGCCATAGAATTTTTTATCTTTTCTAAATAGTGTTCTTTCTTTTTGAAATGAAATAATTTATCTGCAAGGTTGACAATACCAACCAGAATATTCTCTGCTAAAGTCTGGTGAAAAACGAGGATCAGCATAAATGCAACACAAAACACGTTCAATGCGACACCAAGATAACACCAGCCGATCACCGGCTGTAAATATTTCATGATCAATGGTGGTCTAAAGATCATTACAACCAGTCCTAATACAACTAAAACTGCTTTGTATCATTAATATCAATGTAGAAATAGACAGACTCAACTTATCTTTTTTCATAAAATAAAGTTGTGCCGGCTGCCCCCCTGTAGCCGATGGCGTGATCGCACTAAAGAAAAATCCCACAAAGGAATATAAAAAGCAATGTGTCAGAATCACATTCTGTCCTACAGAACGCATCATATAATAGATGATAACCGATTCAGACAAAATAAATATCACAACAAGTACAACACCGGCAAGCCAGTATCGTATGTCAGCCTGACTCAGATACGATCCGAGTGCATTTAAATCTTCTCCATGGAAGACATAATGCATCGTCAGACCAAACACTAACAATAAGAACAGTATATTAAATAAGTTCTTCTTATTCTTCATATAATCCCCCAAACGCTTTCCGGTTGACGTTATCAAAAATTCTGCCCACTTTCCGATAGAACTTTGTATGTCTTCCGATATAATAACATATTTCAGCAAAAATTACACCTGCAATGACATCAACGACAAAGTGCTGCTTCGTAAACAATGTTGATGCAAAAACAGCAATCGCAAAAAGACACGAAAAGATACGATACCATTTTGGTATGTAAGATTTACCGCGAATTCCTATAAAACACATCCAGCTTACCAGACAATGAATCGACGGAAACAGATTAGTCGGTGCATCGATCCGGTAAATAAAACGTATCAACCCCTGTACAACACCATCCCCGACTATTTCCGGCCGTATATTCGTCGTTGGAAGCAATACAAAAAAGATTCCACAGATCAATCGTGACAGATAATCTCCCGTAGCAAATTGAAACCACTCTTCTCTGCTTTGGCGTGTGATCAAAATGTAATTGACTGCCCAAAACAGAAAACACCCCAGATAGATGAACGACCAACCCGGCATAAATGGGATTGACCGGTCAAGACCGGTTGTCAGATCATAGTGTTTTGCACTTCCCATCAAAATCTGTGTTCCTGTATAGATCAATGAATTAAAAACAAAACAGAATATAACGGAAAAGAAACTTCTCATTGGAATGATCTTTTCTATGTGTTTCTGATAAAATTGTCCAAATTTTGTCCCTTTCTCTTTCAATGTTTCCCCCTCAAATATTCTTTTTGCCGGAAAAGGAAATACCTGCTCCCTTTTCTTGGCTAACCAGACTCGCAAATCCGCTCTTTCAGAGCTTCCTCTTCTGCTCCGCAGAAGCCAGCTCCCTTTTCTTGGCTAACCAGACTCGCAAATCCGCTCTTTCAGAGCTTTCTCTTCTGCTCCGCAGAAGAATTTGCTCGTTGAAACATGCTAGAAAAGGAAATGCCTGCTTCGCAGTCGCTCCCTTTTCTTGGCATGTTTCACATTATACCATATCTACGGGGGAAATGCTTTGTTATGAGGAAAGATAAAGAAAACTTTAAGGTTCTATTGTTTGCTGTTGTCTTTCTTTTTGCTTGAAAATGCTTCTGCAAAACCTTTATCTTTTGGCTTTTGTACTTCTTCCTCTTCTTCGTTTCTTCCTTTGATCACACGGTAGACTAAAAGATAGCCATATAACAAGATCGGGATCATGATCGTTGCAAGTAAGCTTGCTTTAAAAAATCCCTGCGTAGCCGGTGTGACAAAGATTGCCGATACCAATGTACATACATACAGTAGCAATAACAGAATAATTCCGATCCATGCTAAGATCCGCTTCCATTTATCCATTTATTTTCCTCCATGAATTTTCTTAAAATATTCCTGAATCGTCTTCTCATAACCGTTCTTTGTAGGGCGGTAAAACGCTCTGCCGACCAGCTCATCCGGCAGATATTGCTGCTCTACATAGTGATTTGGAAAAGCATGTGCATATTGATAACCAACACCATGTCCTAGCTTGGAAGCACTTTTATAATGTGCATCCTGCAGATGTGTCGGAATCCCTGAAATCTTTTCATTCCGAACCGATTCCATTGCCTCATCGATCGCTGTGATCGCAGAATTGCTTTTAGGTGCACTTGCTACATAAGTGACTGCCTGAGCCAAAATAATCCGTGCTTCGGGCATTCCGATCCGTTCGACTGCCTGTGCTGCACTGGTTGCAACAACAAGAGCCATTGGATCTGCATTCGAAACATCTTCTGACGCACAGATCATGATACGCCTTGCGATAAACTTGATGTCTTCTCCTGCATATAGCATTCTTGCCAAATAATAGACTGCTGCGTCAGGGTCTGAGCCACGCATGCTTTTGATAAAAGCAGATATCGTATCATAATGATTATCCCCGCTCTTATCATAACGGACAACCCTTTTCTGGACACACTCACTTGCTACTTCCTGTGTAATATGAATGATACCGTCTTCACTGCGCTGTGTTGTGAGTACACCCAGCTCAATCGCATTAAGTGCCATACGGGCATCTCCGCCGGAAATCTCCGCCAAAAAGTCCAGGGCATCCGGATCGATCCCGGCTTTGTAAACTGCCAATCCATTTTCATCTGAGACAGCGCGCTGCAAAAGCGTTTTGATATTTTCTGCAGATAGTGGGTGCAATTCAAAAATGATCGAACGGGACAATAACGCTGCGTTCACTTCAAAATACGGATTTTCTGTTGTAGCACCAATTAAGATCACAGTGCCATCTTCTACAAATGGCAGTAAATAGTCCTGCTGCCCTTTATTAAAACGATGAATCTCGTCAATAAAAAGAATTGTCTTCTTACCATACATCCCGGCATTGTCTTTTGCTTTCTGTACGACCTCTTCCATATCTTTTTTGCCTGCGGAAGTCGCATTGATCTGCATAAATTCAGCACTCGTTGTATTCGCGATCACCTTGGCCAAGGTTGTCTTTCCTGTACCGGGCGGTCCATAAAACAAAATAGAACTTAATTTATCTGCTTTGATCGCACGATATAAGAGTTTCCCTTTTCCAATAATATGTTCCTGTCCGACCACTTCATCAAGTGTAGTCGGTCGCAATCTGGATGCAAGCGGAGATTCATTTTCTTTATTCTGTTCTCTCATGTAATCAAACAAATCCATCTTTTTTCTCTCTTCCTAAAAAACAACTACTTCTTTATCGATCACAGCAAAATGAACCGGCTCTTTCTCCTGTGACCAGACAGACTGTCCTGCTGTCGCTTCCGTCACTTCTTTTAACAAACTCTCTGTCTGCTCTATGGGCACTAACAATATCATTTGTACTTTGTCGGTATATTGTGTATCAAGAATTGCGATATTATTTTGCATCGCAACATACTGTAATTTTCCGATCCCATTATAATCTGTGTCGATACTGACACGATAACCGACTTCCTTGCGGATCACTTTACTTGCCATAATGCCTGCCTGTGCAGACTGTGAATATGCTCTGACAAGCCCTCCTGTTCCAAGAAGCGTTCCACCAAAATATCGCGTTACGACGATTAATATATTAGTTAATTCTTTTCCATTGATCACTTCCAAGATCGGTCGGCCGGCTGTCCCGGATGGTTCTCCATCATCACTGCATCTTGAGATTTGTGAAGCTTCTCCCAAGACGAAAGCATAACAGTTATGTCTGGCATCCCAGTATTTTTTCTTCATCTGCTCAAGGATCGTTGCAACTTCTTCCTCTGTTTCTACCGGGAAAACCTGTGCAATAAAACGGGATTTTTTTTCTACGATTTCATCTGTGCCGCCTTCATAAATAGTATTATATGCTTTCATCTTCTTCTCCCTTGATCAAACGATGAATCTCCGGAAAGATCTCAATACTTCTTTTCAGGATTCCATTCACATATGCAATAAAGATTCCGTAATTTACAATAGGAACCTGCTGCCTGTTTGCAAGCGCGATACGATGTTTCATCTCTTTTTCATGTAACGTACAGCCACCACAATGGATCACAAGATCATACGAAGTCAGATCTTCCGGAAATTCATGTCCGCTGCTGCTTTCGATCACAAGCTCCTTTCCGGTATATTGTCTGAGCCAGCGTGGTATCTTCACCGTTCCGATATCATCACATTGTCTGTGATGCGTGCAGCCTTCTGCAATCAATACACGGCTGTTATCCTGTAAACGGTCAATATAACGAAGACCTTCCACCAGTTTCTTTAAATTTCCCTTATGACGTGCAAAAAGAATGGAAAAAGAAGTCAGATACAGTTCTTTGGGAACAATCTGTGCTACTTCTTTAAACGCCTGTGAATCTGTGATCACAAGCTTTACCTGACCTTTCAGTCGTTCCAGCACACTGCCAAGCTCCGGCACCTGTGTAACGACAGCAACAGCCTGATGATCTAACAGATCACGGATCACCTGCTGCTGTGGCATGATCAGTCTTCCTTTTGGTGCTGCCGAATCAACCGGAACAACCAGTACAACGATATCTCCGGCTTCTACTTTGTCACCGATGATATGCAGTTTACAATCGACATCCGGTGCTTTTTGGATCATTGCATCTTTTAACTCCTGAATGCCGGTTCCGTTTTTTGCACTGACAGCAATGACCGGTAACGATGGGTTTTTCTGCATAATGATATGCTGTATCTGCTGCATTGATTCCGTTGTGAGCTTATCGGTCTGATTTAACACCAAAATTGCCGGTATCTTTCTTTCCTCAATCTGTGCAAGCACCTCACATTCCTTGAAAGGAAGTCCGCACTCACTTTCAAGTTCTTCTTTTGACAATGCAGCGATATCAAGCACAACAATTGCAATATCTGTCTTATTCAAGACTTGCATTGCTTTTTGAATTCTTTTTTGTCCCAGCTCTCCTTCATCATCCAGTCCCGGTGTATCGATCAGCATACAAGGTCCGATCGGCAGGATCTCCATTGCTTTTGATACCGGATCTGTCGTTGTTCCTTTTACATCTGAAACGATCGCTAGCGGCTGTCCGGTGATCGCATTGATCAAGCTGGACTTTCCTGCATTCCTCTTTCCATATATTGCTATCTGTGTACGGTCTCCCTGTGGAGTCATATGTAAACTCATGCTGTCATCCTCTCTTTTTCCACTATCGGATCTGACCGCTTCCATTGATCAGATATTTCATCGTTGTCAGTTCTTTTAATCCCATAGGACCTCTGACATGTAGTTTTTGCGTTGAGATTCCGATTTCCGCACCCAGTCCAAATTCACCGCCATCCGTAAAACGTGTTGAGCAATTGACATAAACACATGCAGAATCAATTTCTTTTTGGAATTGCTCGGCATGACGATAACTTTCCGTAATGATGCATTCGGAATGTCCGGTAGAATATTTCCGAATATGTGCGATTGCTTCTTCTATTGAATCTACTACTTTGATCGACATGATATAATCTAAAAATTCTGTCGCATAATCCTGTGGTGTTGCCAATACAACGGAATCGCCAAGGATTGCTTTCGTACGCTCACATCCACGAATCTCTACCTGGTGTTTTTCAAATACTTTCTGTAACATCGGTAAGAATTTATCTGCCACATCCTTATGTACCAGACAGGTCTCTAAAGCATTGCATACACTTGGTCTCTGCGTCTTGCCATTATCGGTGATCTGTACCGCCATTTCAAGATCGGCACTATCGTCGACATAAATATGACAGTTTCCTGTTCCGGTTTCGATCACCGGTACGGTTGCATTCTGAACAACTGCCTGTATCAAGCCTGCACCGCCTCTTGGTATCAGGACATCAATATAGCCGTTTGCCTGCATCATCTGTGTTGAAACTTCTCTTGATGTATCTTCGACTAATTGTATCGTTTCTTTTGCAAAGCCTGACGTTTCTAACGCCCGCTGCATTAAATTAACTAAGATCATATTGGAATGAATCGCTTCTTTTCCACCACGCAGGATTGCTGCATTTCCACTTTTTAAACAAAGTGCTCCGGCATCTACTGTAACATTTGGTCTGGATTCATAAATAATTCCGATCACTCCCATTGGTACACGTACTTTTGTGATCCGCATTCCGTTTGGACGAACAGATCCCTGCAGCACTTCTCCAACCGGATCTTCGAGATTGACAAGCTCCATGCAGGCATCGGCAATCCCTTTGATCCTTTCTTTTGTCAGACGGAGACGGTCTACCATAGTTTCTGATATGCCATTGTCTCTCGCATTTGCAATATCTTTTTCGTTTTCTGCTAAAATCGCATCGCTGTTTTCTAAAAGCACCTGTGCAATTGCTTCTAGAACTTTGTTTTTCTCACCGGTAGAAGCGGTTGCGATCTTTCTTTTTGCCTCTAATGCCTTCTCACCAAGCTGTTCTATATAATTCATATCCTGCCCCTTTCTTCTTCCTTGCTGTCTTTTCCTAAATGTTGTCCATTTCCAAAAGCATTTTCCTTTTTTATACCAGTCTTTTCGAACAAGCGACTGCTAATGATCCTGCACCAATATGGCATGAAATGCTAAGTGACAGCGGATACATATCTACTGTCTCTACGCCAAAGCGTTCCTTGATCATCTCTACTAATTCCAAAGCGGCTTCTTCATTGACAGTATGTGCAACTTCCATATGAATGTTTTCCATATTGTCAAGACCGCCAAAGCGTGTCTTGATATCTTCTTCGATTGCAGCAAGCATTTTGGATACCCCTTGCTTTTTAGTACGGGCGATTGAAAATGCATCAAGCTTTTCTCCCTGAATCTGTAACACCGGCTTTAAACGGAGTGCGGACCCTAACGCTGCTGCCGCCGGTGTGATCCTGCCACCCTTTTTGAGATATTTTAATGTATCAAGCATGATATAAATACTCGATTCAAACTTATTTGCTTCTAAAATTTCTTTGATCTGTACTGCTGTCTTGCCCTCTTTAGCAAGTTCTATTGCATCTAACACCGACTGACGCTGTGTTACGGAAATTCTCTGATTATCTACAACCTGCACTTTGCCTTCATAATCGTCTGCAAGCATGATCGCTGTCTGGCATGAACCGGAAAGTCCGCTCGACATCGGAATATATACGATACTTTCATTCTCTTCTAACAATTCTTCCCATGCCTTTGTCACATCCTCCGGGGAAGGCTGTGAGGTGGAAATATCAACATCCTGCGCAAGTCTTTCATAGAACTGTTCCTGTGTCAGACTGATTTCTTCAAAGAAAGTCTCTCCATCAATCAGGAATGGCATTGGAAGCACTCGGATTCTTAATACTTCTGCTTCTTTTTGTGTAATACCACTATTACTGTCTGTCATGATCGCTATCTTATTCATAATCACCTCTACCTTACTTTAAAAAACCATTTACTATCTGTTCTTCGGCTTCCTCTTCTGTTAAGCCTAATGTCATTAATTTATTTAACTGATCCCCGGCAATCTTACCGATCGCTGCTTCGTGGATCAATGCTGCATCAATATTATTTGCCGTTAATTGCGGAACCGCTGTCACACTCGAATGATCCATAATGATCGCATCGCATTCCGTATGACCGTTACAGGCATTATTTCCATTGATCATAGACGCAAAGACCTGTTTGGAATTTCCTTTTGCCACCGAACGGGATACGACATTTGCACTGCTGCCTTCTCCATTCATGTCTACCTTAAAATTCGTCTTGGCAACCTGGCTGCCATGTGTCATGATCTTTTCATGGATCACGATAGACGCACCCTTTGCCAGATCTGCTTCTGTATCACGGATCGTAGAGTCTACACCTTTGATCTGAACAGAATCCATTTCAAAGTAACCATCTTCTTCAATATGAATGATCGTTGTCGGATTCAGAATTCTTTTTCCTTCTCCATCACCTTCTCCATAATGCTTTTCAATGTATTTGACTTTTGCTCCTTTTTTTATATAAAACGTATGAATACCGTCATGTTCCGATGTATCCACTCCACAATTATGAATACCGCATCCTGCTACGATCGTAACATCTGCATTCTCACCGATATAAAAATCATTATAGACCAGGTCCTTTAAGCCTGATTCACTTAACACAACCGGAATGTGTACACTTTCATTTGTCGTACCCGGTTTGATGATGATATCAATTCCCGGTTTGTCTTCTTTTGTTACAATATCAATATTTGCCGTTGTATTTCTACCGGCTAACGAACCGTTGGAACGGATATTATAGGCACCTTCAGGTACACCATGGATATCTGCCACCTGTTCAAGTAAATTCTTTTCGATCGAATCCATTGTATTTTTCCCTCCATTCCTATTGTTCCATCTTGCCGGTCAGAGTCGGACAGGCGACAGGCTGCCCAAGCAGCTTAGGCATGACTTCTTCTCTGCTGCCAATTTCTTTTACCGTACCATCTGCGATCACGATCAGTTGATCAGCAATTTCTAAAATACGTTCCTGATGGGAAATGATCAAAATATTTCCCTGAATCTTTTGATACATTTTTTCAAATACCTGGATCAGATTCTGAAAACTCCAAAGATCGATCCCTGCTTCCGGTTCATCAAAGATAGAAAATTTTGTACCGCGGGCAAGGATCATCGCAATCTCAATTCTCTTCATCTCTCCACCGGATAAACTGTCGTTGAGCTCTCTGTTAATATATTCTTTTGCACACAGACCAACTTCTGATAAATAGTTACATGCATCCGACACAGAAATCTCTTTGCCTGCTGCAAGACGGATCAGATCCATAACAGTCAGTCCCTTAAAACGGACGGGCTGCTGAAATGCAAAGCTGATTCCCTTTTTTGCACGTTCTGTAATGGACAATTCCGTAATATCTTCCCCATCTAACAGTATCTTACCCGAAGTTGGCCGTACAATGCCTGCGATCATTTTGGCAAGTGTTGATTTGCCACCGCCATTTGGTCCTGTGATCACAACAAAATGGTCATCTATTTTCAAATTGACATTGCGTAAGATTTCTTTGTCGCCATCCTCATCATTAACCTGATAACATATATTTTGTAATTCCAGCATATGCTCCTCCATATGAATATTTTGTTCAACCCTATAACTTATTATTATAACGGAAAAACCATAGAAATACAAGCTTTCCACGATTTTGGAATATTTTACGTTTTTGTTTAAAAACGTTTTCCGAAACGCCTCCTCTTTAGAAATATCCCCCTTTACCGTTTCGCTTTGGAAAGTTTTTCTTGCACCTTTTTTTCTGTCGTAGTATGATAGTTTCACAAGAAAACAGAAAGGGCGTACAAAAAGATGCATCGTTTTTTACGAGCGGTTGGATTCAGCCGGATAAAAGAACGCAAAGATTTAGATAATCTTCTCGGCAGGATCATGAATCAGCCGGACAAAAAAAATCAAATACTTATTTCGCCCGGAAAAACATATACAGAATTTTCCGCTTATTTCACTTCCAATACCGGCATCCGGATCTGTGGAGAATATGATGAAAAAGGCTTCTTTTTTATGGAACATTATTATCCTTTTTGCGAAAGCAGACTTGTAACTTCTACAGAAGATGTAACAGTAAATAAAAGAGTCGATACCAATGCGTTTACCGGTATGTGTGACGACCCGCGTCTTGGGATATCCATGATCTTTTATTTACAAAATGCGATTGATTATCTCGCTATGCGTAGTGCGGATAATCAGCCTCACAAAGCAACCCTGACATTATCCGGTCTCTCTTTAAAGGGTTCGATCCTTTTAGGTGTGTATCATACTCCCGAGACAGTAGAGCGCAGACAACGTCAGGCAGGCAAAAGAAATCATTTGATCTCACTTGCAAAGAACGGAGACCAAAAAGCAATCGATGATCTGACATTAGAAGAATTCGACCAGACAAGCCGTATCCGAAACCGTTTTCTGTATCAGGATCTCTACTCACTAGTCGAAACAACTTTTATTCCTTATGGTTCCGAATCGGATCATTATTCGATTCTCGGCACGATCATCAACTGGTCTTTTTTAGAAAATTCTGTGTCTAAAGAATGTGTCTATCAGCTCATCTTAGATTGTAATTCTATCTGGATCGCTGTATGCATCAATGCGAAAGATCTGCTTGGAGAACCAATGGTCGGCAGACGTTTCAAGGGTGTGATCTGGATGCAGGGACACGCTGATTTTCTTAAGAAAACGTGAGCATAACGTAATAATAAGCAATTTACCATCGCATCATTTCTTTGATTTTTGCAACAACTTTATCTGCCACTTTCCGATGTGTTATGGCCGTCGGATGCCAGAATGTTCCAAGTCCGTCTTCTTCTGACTGTGCCGGCAGTTCTAAATACTCGATCTGTACTTCCTTATGATTCTTGGCATATTCTTCTACCGCTCTTTTGGTCGCAGGACACAATCTTTGATCCATTGTTCCAAGCATACATAAGATAGCTGCTTGTGGCTGTGTCTGATGGATACGTCCTAAGAACAATTTGTATGCATCAATAAACTCCTGGTCTCTTTGTGGAATCTCACGTGTATAGCTTGCATCATTTGTACCAAGGTATACCGTTACAATATCTGCCTGATAGCTTTGATGATTCCATTTTTCCCAGTCCTTTTCCTCTTTTTTATAATAATCCTGTTCTGATCCGCCATCGGTATAATCATAAAGAAACGGTAAACGCCATTGTGGATCAGGTTCATCTCCTTCTTCTCCGATATAAGCCGAAATCACACCTTTTCCATTCCATGCTACAATCTGGTATTCTGCCTCTAATTCCTGTGCGGTTAAAAGAGAATATGCTTTTGATGGATTTTCTTTTGCTGTACAAAAGATCTCATCCTCAACATCGCCTTCCACACCAAAACCACAAGTGATCGAGTCACCTATGATCAGCATTTTACGTTTCTTTTGCTGTGGCGGTGCTAAAAGAGTATCGGAATCGGTTATGATCTCTTTGATCAAACATTTTGCATATTCCACTTCTGAATATTTCATCAATGTGATCGTAACTTCCGCTTCCTGATCCGATTCGTATAATGTATACTCTGCTTCTGCTTCTTTTAAAGGAAAACGCTTTGCAGGCGTTGTCTGATCGTTCACAAAAACAGCCATCCATGCAAGACTATCCTGTGTTCTTCCTTCTACATCCGATAATAATACGGCACTTGCTTTCTTTCCTTTAAAACGGAATGTCACTCCCGTGGCGGTATAGCCAAGCACACGCATATCATTCCGATATAAGGTTCTTCCGTTTACCTTTACAAACTCATTATCTGCTTTCCATTTCATAATCTACTCCTAATCCTCTTCTTTTTTTGATTTTTGCTCTACAATACGATATTCAATATCCTTTTTCTCCGTCGAATCATCTGCTAATTGATTTGTTCCTTTGATATATGCATACCGTACATGTATATCACAATTTTCCTGTGGCTCTGTTCCTGATACAAAATATTCTTTACGAACACCAGAAGATTTTGCCTTGTCACAAATTCCTTTTACTGCGATCTTGCCACTTGCAGTACAGATTTTTTTCTTTACGATATTAGCCGGTTTTTTGAATTTTCCCTGACTGTGTTTGCTATATGCATGAACCTGCATCATAATCTTTTTCCATATTCTAACATGATAACCTGAGACCTCTACTTTTTTATTTTCATCTTCGCCAGACCAGATTCCTGCAGTATAATATGGTGTATATCCTTCAAACCAGACACCGGATTTCTTTTCATTTGTTCCTGTCACACCGGCAACTGCAATCTCATTAGTTTCGAAATTTGCCTCTTTTGCCGAACCGCTTTTGACATTTTCCTGCAAGACATTTGTCAGCAGCCATGCCGTAGATTCTTTCATGATCTGTGTCGGTTTTGTTGTATTATCTAACAAGACATTGCCGGCCGCATCCACCACCCTGTTATAAAGTCTTGGCGACTGATAAATCCCGGTATTTGCAATGGATGCATAAGCTGCTGTCAGTTCAAGATTCGTAACCCCCTGATTTAGTTTACCGATTGCAAGTTCTAGCTGAATATCTGTTGATTTCTTACTGGATTGTGTGCTTTTACTCTCCACCAAAGTAGAAAATCCCATATTTGTCAAATAGTCAAAACCTGTCTGTGGCGATATTTTTTCTAATACTTTGACTGCCGGAACTGCAAGTTTCTGTGTGATTGCTTCACGAAGCGTCACCTGACCACGGTATTTTCCGGAAGATACTACTTTTTTACCGGATTGTGAAAAACGATAGAATTCGTCTTTTTCCACACTGCCAAGAGTCATGCCTGCCGTATCCAGTGCCGGTATATAAGTTGACAGGATACTGAATACATTTCCCGGCTGATAGGTCACTTCCATAGCTCGATTTTGTGCACGATTTTTACGTTTTGTACCCCGTCCGCCTACCAATGCTTTCACTTCTCCGGTAGCCTGTTCGATCAGAACAAACGAAGCCTGTGGTTCTTTGACTAATTGCATTTCTTCATTGACCGCTTTAGCACCATCTTTCAACTTGGCTTTCCGAAATGTGTTAATGTACTTTTGTGCTTGTTTGCTATCGGTAAAATATAAAGAAAAGTTAATCCCCTTTTGTGCAAAATAATTTTTCACATCAATTTCACTATATTCTTTATAACTTTCAAATTTTTCAACAACTAATGTATAAGAAAGGTACGATTTTGTACCTTGCGGATAGTTACCGTCACTATTGATCGTTGTATCACAAATATTTTGCAATCCTTTATCCTGACAGGTATAGATCTTTAATCCACCATGATACAGTGTGTTATATGCCTGTGTCTGTGTGTAACCAAGATTCTGTCTCATATCGGAGATCACCTGATTAATAACGGCATCTGCATAATAGGAATTGATCTTACCTTCTGATGTTATATTCGTCGTAATATTTTTAATCCTAAGGTATACATCATCGCCAAGAGCATCCTCGTATTCATCTTCTGTCAGATATCCTTCGTCTAACATTGCTTTTAATACTATTTTTCTTTTCTCTGCATTTGCTTCCTGTCCGCTGACCGGGTTATCCGAAATCGGATCATCCACCATTGCAGCAAGAACAGCCGCTTCTGATGCTGTAATCTCACTGACATCTTTATCAAAATATTTCTTTGCTGCAGCCTGTACTCCTAATGTATTCTCATCCATACTGATCGTATTCAGATAATCTTCCAGGATTTCTTTCTTATCCAGATAATCTTCTAACTCAATTGCAAGAAATTGTTCCTGAATTCCATTTGCAACTCTTTCGATCAATGTATTTTCATTCGATTGCGTCATGATCTGGTTGCGTATCAACTGTAATGTAATCGTTGCATTGTCATCTGCCATATCAGGGTCACTAACCACATTTTGATAGATTGAGCGCAAGATTCCCCGCATATCAACACCATGATGTTCAAAAAATCGTTTGTCTTCCACAGCAACAAATGCATTCTGTACTACCTGTGGGATATCAGCGATCGAAACATTCTGCTGCACGGAATTCGCTGCACCGACTGTTTGGATAACTTCTCCATCTGCATCATACATCTTACTGGCTTCCCCTGAAGGCATCAGTGTCAGTTCCCGGATTTTAGGTGCACTGTCGACTAATCCACGTACCACTCCTATTGCAGTAAATACGAAGAACAAAACAAAAACAACTGTGCCAAAAACACAGCAATACCTCATCCATTCTTTGACACGATACTGCATCTTTACAGAAGTTGAAGTCAATTCCTTTTGCTTTTTTTCAATTTCAAGTCGACTGTAATTCATATATTTCCTTTCCATTCCACAAATAGTGTTAAAACTTATAAAAGCAACGTCCAAAGCAAAAAGCCTTGGACGTATAATCTTTTTTGATACTGAATTTATACTCTTTATCCACGATGAATGATGTCATGTCTTTCCGGACCATTTGATACCATCTTGATCGGTACACCAATCTCTTTTTCAATAAATTCAATATATTTCTTACAATTTTCAGGTAATTTATCATATTCCTTAATTCCACGGATATCACACTCCCAGCCTGGAAGTACTTCATACACCGGTTTTGCTTTCGCAAGTTTAGCCGTAACAGGAAAGTCCTTTGTCACTTCACCATCAATCTCATAACCGACACAAACCGGAATCTCCTTTAAATATCCAAGACAGTCAAGAACCGTCAGGGCAACTTCTGTTGCGCCCTGGATCTCACATCCATAACGGCTTGCTACTGCATCAAACCAACCCATACGACGCGGACGGCCTGTTGTTGCACCATATTCTCCGCCATCTCCTCCATGATTACGCAATGCGGAAGCCTGCTCTTCATCATGAATCTCACTAACAAACTCACCTGCACCTACCGCACTTGAATATGCCTTTACAACCGTAACAATTCTCTTAATCTCATATGGAGGTATTCCTGCACCGATCGCACCATAAGCTGCCAATGTAGAAGATGATGTTACCATTGGATAAATTCCGTGATCAGGATCTTTCAAAGAACCAAGCTGACCTTCCAACAAAATATTTTTACCTTCTTTGATTGCTTTACGAAGGAATGCAGATGCATCGCAAACATAAGGTGCAACCATATCACGATATTCATGTAATGTATCTAATAACTCTTTTGGATCAAGTTCCGGTTTATGGTACAGATGTTTTAAAATAACATTTTTCTGTTCACAGACACGCTGGATCTTGTCCTCTAAGATCTCATCGTCAAATAATTCAGATACCTGGATACCAATCTTTGCATATTTATCAGAATAAAAAGGAGCAATACCGGATTTTGTAGAACCGAAAGAAGCTTTTCCCAAACGTTCTTCTTCAAACTGATCAAATGCAATATGATATGGCATAAGAATCTGTGCTCTGTCAGAGACCAGAATCTTCGGCTTTGGCACACCACGTTTTACTATATCATTGATTTCATTAAATAAATATGGAATATTCAATGCAACACCATTTCCGATAATACTTGTTGTATGATCATAGAAAACGCCTGACGGAAGCAGATGTAATGCGAATTTGCCATAGTTATTGATGATAGTATGACCTGCATTACTTCCACCTTGAAAGCGTACAATAATGTCAGACTCTTCCCCTAACATATCTGTAATCTTTCCTTTTCCTTCGTCTCCCCAGTTTGCACCAACAATAGCTGTTACCATATTTTCCTCCATTCCGCCGCTTTTTAGCGACCTGTCAATTTATCCCCTATCTGCCACGATCCTAAAGATCAATCGCAAGATTGAATACTTCTTTGCCACTAACAAGTATAACCTAATCTATTATTCTGTCAATGGATACTGAGTGGTCTTTTGTTAAATCATAATAAATTCTGCCGACTTTTACTACCGGTTTTGATAATTCTTCCGTATTGATCATTACCACTTTTCCTATTTCATCCGTTGTCAGATAAACATTCGTATTGATATATGCCTGTACCGCTACGGATAAAAACGGAAGCAGATATTCTACTTCATATTTGGTCAGTCCTTCTCTCTCAAACATATGAATCACTTCAAACGGACAGATTGCAGAACGATATGTTCTGTCTGACGTCATCGCATCATACGTATCTGCGATCGCAACAATCTTTGAAAAAGGATCGATCTGATTCCTTTTGTACCCTCCGGGATAACCGCTTCCATCACAACGTTCATGATGACGCATTGCAACTTCTGCGATCCTTGGATCTAAATTCATCTTTTTCAAAATATTATTTCCATGCAGTACATGTGTCTTAACCAGATTAAATTCAGCAATCGTCAAACGATCCTTCTTTAACAGAACATCGTCTGCGATCATCATTTTACCAATATCATGAAGCAGACCTGCCAAAGTCAGTACCCTTAGATCTTCTTCCGATATCTTTGGAAAGACAAGCTTTCCGATCACATTACTAAGTAATGCCACATTCAGCGAATGCACATATGTTACATCATCATAGCCTCTCATACATTGTAACATATCCATAATATGAAGACTGTTGCGGCTTTCTTTGACCACATTCTCAACTTCCGAGAGAATCATTTCGCTGTCAATTTCCTCATTTTGCATCACAACACGGTTAAACATATCTTTGAGATCATCCACCGTATTTAAAAATTTCTCATGAAATGCCTTAAACTCAGGAGATTTACGAACCGTTTCATAATAATTTTCTTCCTCTTGTTCTTCCGGATAATCCGGCTCTTCCGGCGAAAACTTGATCTCCTTTCCGCTTTCGTCCGTTTTTGCCGTATCAGAATTCCGATTCTGTGCTGTTTCTGAATCCTGTGCTGTTTCTGAATCCTGTGCTGCTGTTTCCGGCTCAACATCCTTAGTATCATCCGGTTCATAAAAAATCGGTGTTTTTTTGTCTTTTTCGTCTACTTTAATATGAATTGCGAAAACAGAGTGCTCTTTCAAGGCTGCAATGACATCTTCTGTTAAGACCGTATCTGCCGGTATCAGCAACTGGTCATCTGCAGTGTATACATCATCTGCTGCAATCATATTTACTTCCGCTCTTGCAAGCAATATTCTTTTTCCTGCCATACAGTATCCTTCTCCTTTCTCTTAATAACCCTTTGTAAAATCTTTTATCGGTTCACTCTATCCGCCAAAGAACCCCTTCTTGTCTTAAAAAACTGTATCTGCGTCTTAATACATTTCCATTATACAGGCCAGCATATCAAAAGTCCATTTCCGGCACCTTGATCTTATACATTAATTTCTGCTTTTACTCCTAAAATTTCTTTATTTTCCTCCAAAATAGGATTTACGATCTCATTTAAGAACGCTGTAACCTGCGAAGAAGAACGTCCAACGTATTTGCTTGGTTCCATCGTTGCTTTTAATTCTTCTAATCCCATAGGGAAGACATCATCTTCTGCGATCAATTCAAGAAGATTGTTTTCTTTTCCGTATTTCTTAACATTTTCTCCGGCTTTCATAGAAAGTTCACGGATCTCTTCATGAAGATCCTGTCTGTTACCGCCTGCTTTTACAGCGTCCATCATAATATTTTCCGTTGCCATAAACGGAAGTTCTGACATCAGTCTCTTCTCAATTACTTTATCATATACAACCAATCCGTCAACCACATTTAATAACAGATCTAAGATACCATCTGTCGCTAAGAAACCTTCCGGAATACTGATTCTCTTATTCGCAGAATCATCTAATGTACGCTCAAACCACTGGCATGCGGAAGTAAACATTGTATTTGTTACATCAGCCATGACATAACGCGATAATGATGCAATTCGTTCACTGCGCATCGGATTTCTCTTATATGCCATTGCAGAGGAACCGATCTGATTCTTTTCAAACGGTTCTTCAATCTCTTTTAAGTGCTGTAACAAACGAATATCATTTGAGAACTTATGAGCACTGGCAGCAATTCCTGCCAATACATTGGCTACACGGGGATCTAACTTACGTGAGTATGTCTGTCCTGATACCGGGAAGCATGACTGAAAGCCCATCTTCTTTGCAATAATACCGTCTAACTGTTTTACTTTACTTTCGTCACCATCGAAAAGTTCCATAAAACTTGCCTGTGTACCGGTAGTACCTTTCGAGCCTAACAGTTTCATGGTAGAAAGGACATATTCCACATCATCCAGATCCATCACAAATTCCTGAAGCCATAATGTAGCACGTTTACCAACTGTTGTCGGCTGTGCCGGCTGGAAATGCGTAAATGCAAGCGTTGGAAGATCTTTATATTTATCAGCAAACTTAGCAAGTTCGTCGATCACATTGATCAGTTTCTTGCGAACCAGCTGTAATGCTTCTGTCATAACGATCACATCTGTGTTATCCCCTACATAACATGAGGTAGCACCAAGATGAATGATTCCTGCTGCCTTTGGACACTGTTGTCCGTATGCATACACGTGAGACATAACATCATGACGTACCAGCTTTTCTCTTTCTTTTGCCACGTCATAATTAATATCATCCGCATGAGCCTTTAACTCATCAATCTGTTCCTGTGATACGGCAAGCTCTCCTTTTTCATTCTTTAAACCGAGCTCATTCTCAGCTTCTGCCAAAGCAATCCAAAGTCTTCTCCATGTGCGGAACTTCTTGTCCGGTGAAAAAATGTATTGCATCTCTTTACTTGCATAACGCTCTGAAAGCGGACTTGTATATCTGTCATTACTCATTCTATTCCTCTTTTCTGCATACACTGTCTTCTTTATTTTATCAATCCGGATCCAATCTCCCGGCTTCTGCCGGCATTTGTTCTGTATGCGAAACACTGCCTTTTTCTTTATCAACAACACTTCAGCCGGTATGATCTAAAAACTTACCTGCTGTTTGCAAAATACTCTGTCAATCCTCTCGCAGATTTAATATTTAATGCTCGTATTCACCGCGGATATCATCCTTAGGCGGTTCCACCGGATATTCACCGGAGAAACATGCGTGACAATATCCATAATCTCCATCGATCAGTTCATTCAGACGGTTCAGGTCCAGATATCCTAAAGAATCCGCATCCATCATCTTTGCAATTTCATCAACCGAATGATTATAAGCGATCAACTGGTTGCTTGACGGCACATCCGTTCCAAAATAACACGGATATAAAAACGGTGGTGAACTGATACGCACATGTACCTGCGTTGCACCGGCATCCTTTAACATCTTAACAATCCTTGCACTGGTTGTACCACGCACGATCGAATCATCAACCATCACAACTCTCTTACCCTTAACGACTTCACGTAATGCGTTCAACTTAACCATAACACTTGATTCGCGGGCTGACTGCTTTGGTTTGATAAAGGTTCTTCCTACATAACTGTTCTTTACAAAAGCTGTTCCGTATGGGATACCCGATTCAAGAGAAAATCCCATTGCTGCGGCATTTCCCGACTCCGGTACACCAACTACGATATCTGCATCTG
>OGPA01001277.1_pt1 | contig 21454 bp, 21 predicted proteins | sample 1552841 | NCBI WGS metagenome assembly OGPA01 (sample SAMEA2579916, study PRJEB22360) | human gut metagenome | reverse complement strand
ATATCGGTAAGACCAGATTGATAGACAATTTTATCAGATAGAGGGAGAGCGAAGATGTATTTAAAAATGTTAAAAGGAAAGATCCATCGTGCGATTGTAAAACAGGCGGAATTAAACTATGTTGGCAGTATCACGGTGGACCCGGTGCTGATGCAGGCGGCTGGGATCTTAGAATATGAAAATGTCCAGATCGTAGATATTGAAAACGGAAATCGTTTTGAGACCTATACGATAGCCGGAGAGCCGGGAAGCGGGATGATCTGCTTAAACGGTGCGGCGGCACGCATGGTGCAGACCGGCGACAAGATTATTCTGATGGCATACGCGCAGGTGACACCGGAGGAAGCATCAGAGCTTCGCCCGACGGTGCTCTTCGTGGATGAGAAAAATAAAGTCACAAAGGTGACAAATTACGAAAAACACGGAGAAATCGGATAGTAAAGGATTGTTTCATAAAATTCAATGGACTATAATGATTCTTATGAGTACGTGGAGAAGGCATTGGACAAAGGAGAATGATTATGCCGCAGAATTTTTATGAATTGGTCTGGATTTTTATTATCTATGCATTTATCGGTTGGTGTACCGAGGTATCCTACGCTGCACTCGATACCGGAAAGTTCGTGAACCGTGGATTTTTAAACGGTCCGTACTGTCCGATCTATGGGTGCGGCGTGGTGATTGTTGTGGCCATCCTGACACCTCTGAAAGAAAATCTGCTGATCCTGTTTGCAGGATCTTTTCTTCTCACCTCTGTGCTGGAGTACATTACGGGTTATATTCTGGAAAAAGTATTTCACAACAAGTGGTGGGACTATTCTGACAAGCCATTCAACATCAAAGGTTACGTCTGCCTGAAGTTTTCGATCTACTGGGGACTGGCATGTACCTTTATCATGGATATCATTCATCCGATCATTTATGCAGCCATCCGCTTTATTCCGTTCGTGCTTGGCGTAGTGCTACTCAGTATTATCATGTGCGTGTTCGCGGCAGACTGCATCATCACGGTCACGACGATTCTGAAATTCAATAAGCGCTTAAAGGTCATGGATGAGATGGCGGCGTCTATTCACCGGCTGTCCGATGAGATCGGCGAAAATATCTATGAAAATGTGACAGACGTTATTGAAAAATCCGAGAAATTCCAGAAAACACATGTGGAGCTGATGGATAAGATCAGCGAGACGAAGGAAAATATTTACGGGCTGCCGCAGACAGCGAAGGATAAACTTGCGGAGACGACGGGAGCGGCGAAGGATAAGCTTTCAGAGACCAAGGAGAGCATTTCGGAACTGCCGCAGACAGCGAAGAACAAGCTTGCCGAGAAGGCAGAGAATTATGCAGCTTCCCGTGAGGAGAAAAAGCGCGAACGCGAACTTGCACTCGAGGAGAAAAAGAGCGAGCGCGCAGAACTTATGGAGCGCTACGAGAAGCTGTACGAGGAGAAAAGCTTTGGTTTTCAGCGTCTGATGAAGGCATTCCCGGATATGAAGTCGCGGGATAACAACGAGACGCTGGAAAAATTCAAGATTCACTTTAATATCAAAAAGAAAGACGAAAACAAAAAAGATCAGGCATCCTAAACGCCACATACACAGCAGACAGGGAGAGGAAGAACGGTATGATAAGAACAATTCAAACAGATGAGATTACAAAAAATATCAAAGAAATGTGTATACAGGCAAATCATTATCTTTCCGCGGATATGGATGCGGCGATGAAGCATGCCGCTGACACAGAACAGTCTGAACTCGGGAAAAAGATTTTACATCAGCTGCAGGACAATTTAAAGATCGCGGACGAGGAGATGATTCCGATCTGTCAGGACACCGGAATGGCAGTGATCTTTCTGGAAGTCGGACAGGACGTCCACTTTGAGGGCACAGCGATTGAGGATGCCGTCAACGAGGGTGTCCGCCAGGGATACACAGAGGGATTCCTGCGCAAATCCGTCGTCGGTGATCCGCTCATTCGTGAAAATACAAAAGATAACACGCCGGCAGTCATTCATTATTCCATCGTGCCGGGCGATCAGGTAAAGATCACTATGGCGCCGAAGGGATTCGGCAGTGAAAATATGAGCCGCGTGTTCATGTTAAAACCGGCGGACGGCATCGAGGGAGTCAAGCATGCGATCCTTACCGCCGTGAAGGATGCGGGACCGAATGCATGTCCGCCGATGGTCGTCGGAGTCGGCATAGGAGGTACATTTGAAAAATGCGCGCTTCTCGCCAAGCAGGCGCTGACGAGACCGGTTGATGAACATTCCGATATTCCCTATGTCAAAGATCTCGAGGAAGAGATGCTCTCAAAGATCAACCAGCTTGGAATCGGACCGGGAGGACTCGGAGGAACGACGACGGCGCTTGCAGTGAACATCAATACCTATCCGACGCACATTGCGGGACTTCCGGTGGCTGTCAATATCTGCTGCCATGTCAACCGGCATGTAGTGAGAACCCTGTAAGATCGTGGTGCATGTAGCATGTAATGCGTGCAGAAAAATAAAAAACGACAGGTTTTCCACAAAATGAAAATCCAATGTTGATAAGCAGGAGGTTTGAAAGAAAGATTATGGATAAGTATATTACAATGCCAATTACAGAAGAAACTACCGCAGAATTAAAAGCGGGGGACTATGTCTATCTGACAGGAACCATGTATGTGGCGCGCGATGCAGCGCATAAGCGCATGATCGAGGCGCTGGATGAGGGAGGGGAGCTTCCGATTGACATCAGGGATGCGACGATCTATTATATGGGACCGTCTCCCGCCAGAGAGGGGCGTCCGATCGGATCTGCCGGACCGACCACAGCCACCCGCATGGATAAATATGCGCCGAGACTGTTGGATCTCGGTGAAAAGGCGATGATTGGAAAAGGAAAGCGCTCAAAAGAAGTCGTAGACGCAGTGATCCGCAATCATGCCGTCTATTTTGCAGCCATCGGCGGAGCCGGCGCACTGCTTTCCAAATGCATCACAAAATCCGAGATTGTATGTTATGAGGATCTCGGAGCGGAGGCAATCCGTAAGATCGAGGTAAAAGATTTTCCGGTCATCGTCGTGATCGACCGTGAGGGAAACAACCTCTACGAGACAGCAATCCAACAGTACCACACCCTCGAGGAAATGTAGCAGGTCATTTCCTCGCAACGAGGTGCAGTCGCATCTTTTTTTGCGCTTCCAGGGTAATGAGAGTCAGTCCCGATTTGCGGATCATGGTATCGTATTCGGTTTTTGTGTAGATCTTTACATCCCCGTGTCCGCAGAGATGGGCAAGCGGCATCTCGATGTGGTTCATCAGCCAGACCATCGTATCGGATGATGTATAATCGCGCAGAATCAGACGTCCTCCCTTTCGCAGGACGCGGTATACACTGTTGAAAAAATCCTGCGGATTGGGATAATGATGAAAACTGTTCGAGCAGATCACCGCATCGAAAGATTCTTCCGCAAACGGCAGATGCTCGCAGTCTCCCACAACAAACTCTGTATGGGAGAGATTCTTTGCTTTTGCCATGCGGATCATCTCCGGTGTCAGATCCAGACCTGTGTAATGTTTTTCGGGATATTTTTTATGTAAAAGCTCAATCATTGGTCCTGTTCCACAGCCACAGTCGAGCACATCCGTAAAACTCTCTTTTTCCAGTTCTTCCAGAATCGGCGGATAATCATCCTTACACATTTCATAGATGCCGGAGTGACCGCTGTCGTAGACTTTTGCCGCCTCGGTAAATTCCTTGATGGACATTGCTTTATATTCTTCCGGTGTCATTGCCATAGTATTCACATTCCTTTCTGGTTAGTTATCACTAACAGTATCATATCCCATTTTGACGGAAATGCAAATAGAAATTGAAATAAAAAAAGAGCCTTTCGGCTCTTTTTTTCCGGTCTTATTCCAGAACAAGCAGCAGAGACATTTTGAAGCGTCCCTTTGCGGTTACGCTGTGCAGACCGTTCTTCTCAAAACGGAAGCTCTCGCCTGCGTTTAAGGTATAGTCGGTACCCTCGTATCCGATGACAGCAGTACCCTCAAGCGCGGTCAGGATTGCGTTGCCCGGTGCGCGGTGTGGTGTCAGTCCGGTACCCTCATCGAATGCCATGAGGACAAACTTCATCGTGTCGTTGTGTACGATATCCACGTTTGCAATGCTTCCCTCCTCGTAAGAGATCAGTTCCTTCAGATTCAATACCTCTTTTGCTTTAACAAGATCGTTCATAGTGTTCTCCTTTTTTGTAATAATTTCTGTATAGATACAACCCTCGCCGGTTTTGACGCCGCAGAGAGTTCTCTCCGGTACGAGCAATATCTCATCCGGGTGCAGATCCATTGTTTCCGGCTGTTCACCGATGAGAAACGTTCCGGTGCCGGCGGCTCCGATATAGATGGACATCGTATCGTAGCTTTCCGGTGTGATGGATGTGCCTGCGCCCAGGGAAAACCAGGTAGCGGAATTGGAAGTGCCGAGTCCGGTATTTCGTGAGATGGTCATCTCCTCGCGGATCGGACGCTTTGCTGCGATGGTAAATACGCCTTCTGACATAGTAGATCCTTTCTGTCACATCGCTTTGTCTGTCAGGGAGACAGGTACGATGCTCTTTATTTTTTTTTGATGATGGCTGAACTCATTGACAACCACATTGACGTCAAAGGACACGGAAATATTCTTTTCTGTCAGAACCTTCTCCGTGCTGCCGTAGAAAAAAGTACCTTTGTGATTCATCATAAAAGCCTCGTCGGCGACAGACATGGCGTTGGTCGGATAGTGCGTGTTCATGATTGCGCTGATGCCGTCCTCGTGGGAGAGCCGGTCGATCATGTTGAGAACCAGAATCTGATTGTGAAAATCAAGACCTGTCTCCGGCTCGTCGAGAATGATCAGCTTTGGTTCATTGATCAGTGCGCGCGCAATCAGTACCATCTGAAGTTCTCCGCCGCTCATGCGGTTGCAGTCTTTTTTGGCAAGATGCGTGATGCCTGTTTTCTCCATCATGGCTTCCGCCATCTCAATCTCCCGTCTGCCGGGCTGTTCAAAAACGCCAAGATGCGAACAGCGGCCGAGCATGACCATTTCCAGTCCGGTGTAGGAAAAAGCAAAACCGTGGCTCTGCGGAATGTAGGAGACATTGCTCCACAATTCCTTTGGTTTTAATGTTTTGATGTCCTGCCCGTACAGAAAAGTCGTTCCCTCTCTCCAGGGGAGCAGACCGATCATGCATTTTAATAGTGTGGTCTTTCCGATACCGTTGGGACCTAAGATTGCTAAAATATGACCTTCCTCTAATGAGAGATTGATATCAGCTAATATTATATCCTGTTTGGGATATCCAAAACAGCCATTTTTTATTTCAAGAATCATTGCAGATTGCTCCTGTTCTTATTCAGCAGTGAAATAAAGACCGGTGCTCCGATGATGGCGGTCAGAATGGACAGCGGAAGCTCGATGACGTTGATGGTTCTTGAAAGTGTGTCAATCAGAATCATAAAGCTTGCACCGAGGCTTAAGCTGATGGGAACCACGTAGCGGTTGTTGCTTCCGACAAGCATTCTGGCGCAGTGCGGGACTAAGAGACCGATCCAGCCGACCTGACCGCACATGGATACCGCCGAGGCGGTAATGACCGTCGATGCCAGGATGAATATCATTTGTGTCCGTTTTAAGTTGATGCCGCTGGCTTTCGCTTCATCCTCACTTAAGGATAAAATATTCAGTCTCCATCGGAGCAGATAGATGACGACGATTCCAATGAGAATGAGCGGAGAGCCGATCAGCAATTTTTTATAAGTGGCGCTTGTGAAGCTGCCCATCAGCCAGTAAGTAATTTCCGGAAGCTTGTCCTGCGGGTCGGCAGTATATTTCAGCAGAGAGCCGATGGCGTTAAACAGGGAGGAGGCGATTACGCCTGCCAGCACCAGATAGACCATAGAGCGGTTCTCATTTTTTCCTGCGATCTTTAATGTAAAAAATACGGAGGCAAGTCCGAACGCAAGTGCAATGAGCTGTGTCTCCAGAATACCGCAGGAAAGGATGATCGCAAGGATCGCTCCCACGCAGGTGCCGCTGGTAACACCGAGAATGTCCGGTGTTGCCAGTGGATTGGAAAACAGCGATTGGAACGTGTTTCCTGCGCAGGTAAGGCCTGCTCCTACAATAATTGCCATCAGAATACGCGGCAGCCGCAGATTGATTACAATGGAGTAATTCTGCGCATGTCCCTCATTTCCCGTGAAAACATCGCGGAAAACAGTGATTACGTCGCCAACCGGCACATTCATCCTGCCGAGGCAGATACAGATCAGTGCGGTGACAAGCGGCAGCAGTATCATGAAGAGAATGGCAAGCGGTGTAAAATGCCCCCGTTTGATCAAAAAATTATCATTCATCAGTACTGAAGCATTTCCTCCATTTCCTCATCGGTAACATCGTAGCCATACCAGTCATGGTAATATTCACGGATGGTATCCTCCAGAGGATAGTCTGCGAAAACTTCCGGGTAAGTGTTGCATGCAAGCCATGCGAATACCAGCGGAGCGTCCGGGTTTGGTGTAAACCAGTTCCACATGCCGAGCGTTGTGTCATAGACACGTCCGTCCTGAACAGCTTTGATGGAGGAGAAATCGGTTCCCTCTACCCTGTTCTCCAGCACGTCCTCCGAGGTAAGACCGATGAGTCCCGGACCGTCGACAAACAGAATATCCGGATTCCAGTCGTAGATCTGTTCCATGCTCACCTGTGTAAAGCCGGTTGCCTCCGCGGCAACGTCCGTGACACCTAAGTGTTTCATCCAGTAGGTACCAAAGGTTCCGTTGCCGGATACCTGCGGTACGCCGTCGCTGTATTTCCACAGAATCAGTGCGCTCGGACGCTCATCCTCCGGAACGGCTGCAATCCTTGCCTCCACATCCGCAACAATCTCGCCGCCGGCAGCAGTGAAAGCATCGGTCTTGCCTTCCTCACCGAAGACATCCTCCAGAAGATCCAGCCACTGTTTGTAGCGGTTTAACGGATCAGCTTCTGTCTCGTGACCGACGGTTGCAAATCCGATACACGGAATGCCGCTCTCCTGTAAGATCTCTGCGTGTGCCGTATTGCCGGCATTGTATAAGATGACATCCGGTTCTAACTTCATGATTTCCTCGATATTCAGATCACTCTGTGCATAGACGGTATCCGCGGATTCCATCAGCTCCGGTGCGATATTTTTGAGAACCGTCTTTGAGATGGTATCCTTGAAAGAACCGCAGTAGCCTACGATATAAGGAGCTTCCCCGCCGAAATAGGACATGTAGGTGGAGAGAATCGGAATCTGGTCAATCACTACGCGGGTAATGTGATTCGGAACTTCCACAGTGTTGCCGGCATGGTCAACCACAGTGTGGGTGCCGGTGTCCTCGGTGGCAGCAGTTTCAGTGTCTACGCTCTCCGCCGATTCGGAAGCGGCAGCAGTCTCGGTGGCTGCTGTGACTCCGTTATCTGAAGTATTCTCTGTTCCGGAAGCCGCATTGCTTCCGCAGGCTGCAAGCTGCAGTACCATGGCAGCTGTCAATAATGCAGCGGTAAGTTTTGTCTTTTTTATCATATTTCCTCCCTCTGAACGGTATCAGTATGTAATTATTGGTTAGTTAAAACTAACCAACGAGACATAGAATACTGGAAAAGGAAAGAAAAAGCGGTTGCTATTGCAACCGCCTCAAAAAAAGATTATATTGCCAGAAAATCCGGATCAAGAATCTGCAGCCTGGAACCCGAAAAATTCAGAATCCCCTCGTCGCGCATTTTGCAAAGTTCGCGGGAGAGAGCGCTCCGGTCCGCGTAGAGATATTCCGAGAGTTCTCTGCGGGTGTAAGGAAGGCAGACCGTTCCGTCCGGTGCGATCTCTAACGTCTGCAGATAGATCTTTAACTTGTCCCGCAGCTTTTTCTGACTGAGAATCCGTATTTTGCTGTTAAAAAACATCACCTGGCGCGCAAATTCCTGCATCAGATTGGTGGTGACCTGCATACGGCAGGAGCAGGAAAATGTTTTTTCCGACAAGAGCGCGGCAAAATCGAGCATCAGGATCTTGCTTTTTTCCACGGTGTGAATGTAGACATGACTCGCCACCTGTCCGGCGCACACAGACTCGGCGCCGAAGACATCGCCGCTTCGCAGATGATTGATGATGATCTGGTTCCCGTTTTCGTCGACCAGATATTCTTCCAGCATGCCGGTGAGCAGAATGCCGGAGCAGCCGGAGGAATCCCCGAGTGCGGCGATGGATGCATCCTGCGGATAATCGACCACGCGCGCATTTAAGCAGCGCAGGACATTGGGATATTTATCTTTTGGTAATTGACGGAAGATACTGGAATGTTCCAGTACATCCTGATATAGAGCTGTTTCAATAATCATATATTTCCGGTTGCCGCTGCAACCGCCCTCCGTTTTTGAAATCAGGAAAAATTATGAGTTAGTCAACTCTAACATTATAACTTTGCCGACAGGAGAAGTCAAGGTTTACATAAAATCAATTTCGGGGAGGATACCATCCGTCCGGGGATCGAAATTCAGAAGTGAAAAACAGAAAAAAATAGGGTATAATCTGGATATGCGGAGGTGAGAGGGGTATGATACTGAATACAGGAAGCAGGACAGACATACCGGCGTATTACAGCGACTGGTTTTATGAGAGGGTCCGCGCGGGAGAAGTTCTGGTGCGCAATCCGTATTATCCCACGCAGATAACAAGATACCGGCTCGATCCTGCGGTGGTGGATGCACTTGTATTCTGTACGAAAAATCCGCTGCCTATGCTGGAGCGCCTTCCACTGCTGGATGCGTTTACCATGTTCTGGTTTGTGACGATCACGCCTTACGGCAGGGAGATAGAACCTCGTGTGCCTGATAAGAACCTCGTCGCGGAGGCATTTTGCAGATTGTCGGAGAGCGTGGGAAGAGAACGTGTCAGCTTCCGTTACGATCCCGTCTTTTTAAATGAGACCTACACCGAGCAGTATCATGTGGAAAAGTTCGGGGAGTTTGCAGAGAAGCTGTCCGGATATACCGGGCAGTGCGTGGTGAGTTTTATTGATTTATATGAAAAAACCAGGCGGAACTTTCCGGGCGTAAGGAGCGTCGGAAAGGAGCAGCAGGAGCGTCTGATTGCGGCGTTTTCCGAGATAGCGGAAAAGCAGCATCTTCAGATTCATCTGTGCTGTGAGAACCGTAGTCTTGTCCGGCAGAATGTGGATGCGGACGGTTGTTTATCGCAGTCTGTATTGGAACGTGCCATCGGGTGCAGATTGAAGGTGCCACAGCAGAAACGGGCGAGAGGTGAGTGCTCCTGCCTGCTCGGCGCAGACATCGGTGCTTATAACACCTGCGGACATGAATGTCTGTACTGCTATGCCAACTATGACAGCCGCACCGTCCGGGAGAACCGGCTGCAGCATGATCCCCGCTCGCCGCTTCTGATCGGGCATGTGCAGAGCACAGACATTGTAAAAGATGCAATCCAGCGTTCCTGGAAAGATCCACAGATGAGTATTTTTGATTTGTATTGATAAAAAAAGTAAAATCATGCAGGAGGTACCACAATGAAAAAAGAGTTGAACTGGGCAGTCTTGGGATGTGGCGTCATCGCAAATGAAATGGCACAGGCCCTAGAGCATATGGGAAAGCATCTCTACGCGGTCGGCAACCGCACACATGAGAAAGCGGTCACATTTGCGGAGAAATACGGTGTACAGAAGGTATACGACGATTTTCATGAAATGTTCCATGATCCCGACGTAGATGTCATTTACATTACCACGCCGCACAATACGCATATCGAATTTTCCCGTGAGGCACTTGCAGGCGGGAAGCATGTGCTCTGTGAAAAATCAGTCATGTTGAACAGCCGTGAACTTGCGGAGGCGATTGCGCTTGCAGAGGAGCACCACGTTGTGTTTGCGGAGGCGATGACGATCTGGCACATGCCCTTATATAAGAAGCTCTGGCAGATTGTTGAGACAGGGGATGGAGAGATTCCGGCACTCGGGAAGGTGCAGTTTATTCAGCTCAATTTCGGCAGTTACAAGGAATATAATATGAAGAACCGGTTTTTCAATATGAATCTGGCAGGTGGAGCACTCTTAGACATCGGTGTCTATGCACTTTCCATTGCAAGAAGCTTTATGTCAAGCCAGCCTGATCAGGTACTTTCCCAGGTAAAATACGCACCGACCGGCGCGGATGAACAGGAGGGAATTCTTCTGATGAATCCGGACGGACAGATGGCGGCGCTGTCGCTGTCCCTACACTCCAAACAGCCAAAGCGCGCTGTAATCAGCTGTGAAAAAGGATATATAGAGATCATGGAATATCCGCGCGCCGACCGTGCTATCGTTGTGGAAGCAGAGACCGGAAAGGTGCATGAGATCACGGCAGGTGCAACGGCGGATGCATTATTGTATGAAATGACAGACATGGAAGATGCTATCTTGAACGGAAATACCGGGGTGATGCGGTTAAAAGATACCCGTGACGTCATGGAACTCATGACCGGTCTGCGCAAAGAGTGGAACATGAAATATCCGGGAGAAGAGTGGTAATGAATCAGACGTTTGAGGATATGAAAGAGATCGTGCGGAAGAATCCGTTTGCACAGCATATAGGGATGGAACTTCTCGAAGTGACGGAAGGATATGCGCTTGGGCGGATCCGTCTTGCAAAGCAATACGAGAATATCTACGGGGGAATGCACGGAGGCTGTGCATATTCCCTCGCGGACACGCTATCCGGCATAGCGGCATCCACTTATGGGGAATACGTCACCACGCTGGATGCGTCAATGAATTATCTGCTTCCGGTGGAACGATCCTGCCAGCTTTTGTATCCAATAGCAGTTCACATCCCCGGCACTCCTCTATCAAGGCAGATGTAACAGTAACCGCCTGGTTGCTGTAAGGATAAACATATCCATCCTTTTCTCTGGCATAAACACCAAATTCTTCAAACTGCTTTATCATATCCTCCGGTGTGTTTTCTGTCAGAACTTCTTCTATAAAATCTTTCCGTCCAAAGAAACAGCCTGGATTCATATTCAGATTCGTAAAATTGCACCGGCCATTTCCCGTTGCCCGTAGTTTTTTTGCTGCCCGGTCATTTTTATCAAGGATCGTCACCAAAAGTCCTTCTCTGCTTAACAATGCTCCTGCCATCAGACCGGACGCCCCGGCTCCCACGATCACTACATCACTATATTCTCTCACAGTCTTCCCCCTTGTTTCAATACGACAACTTTACCACTAACTGGAGAAGTTTTCAAGCAGGGAATATAGTTCTTTTTCCGTTTGAAGATACAGGCCTTTCTGTATTTTTTTTCGGTCATCCACAGACAGATCCTTTTGATAGATACCTGTTTTTTCATAAATATGCAGGCCATTTTTATCACAGATCACAACCTCACCATCTTTTATTTTCAACATAAAACCATTCCCGGATGGCTTGTCATATACCTTTTCAACCGACACTTTTTCTCTTGAAAAAGAAGTGAGTGTTATACTGCTAAGACCTTCTTCTTTCTGGGATTTTAAATATGTCTCAATTTCTTGTCGTGTTCTGTCGACACAGGCCTCCGGAATCCGTTCAAAATAATCATCTACACGATGAGACTTGCGGTAACGAATCTTAATATACCATTTTGTTGAAGCCGTAGTTTTATGGCTGGTATTTGTTTTTGTCTCTGTTGCCACAAGGGGCATCTGCTGTTTCGTTTCTCTCTTCTGATTCTGATACCAGCCTATGGCTGCGCAGGCAATCACTGCCAGGGACAAGATCGTATAAAAAAAATATTTTTTAGTCATAACATGCCTCCATTTTTTTATAGCATGTCCTGTTATTTCATTTTTATACGAAAATACCCGGAGACTCTCAGACTCCGGGTACTGTTTTTATTAGTTCATAACTCTGCCGATCTTGACCGGTTTGCGGTAATAAGCCGCTGAAATCTTGATTCCGTCAGATGGGTTGCTGGCATGGATAACCTGTCCACCACCGATATACATCGCAACATGATTGATACGGCTTCCGTTACTGTAGAAGAAGAGATCTCCCGGTTTTGGAGAACTTACAGATCTGGTACAGCCGGCCTGAGCAGCGGCATTGTGTGGTAAGGAATGTCCATAACGAGCATACAGGCTCATGGTAAATCCTGAACAGTCTGTACCACCTGTCAGACTGGCACCACCCCATACATAACGGTTACCAAGGAACTGTTTGGCATATTCTACAATGGATGCCTGTCTGGAAGACACACCAGACTTTTTGCTGGCGGATACTTTGCTTACCTTTACGGCTCTTTTTAAGGAATACTGCTCTTTAACAAACTCTTTTGCCACAAAAGCATAATCACTGTCTACCGAAATACAGATGAAATTACTCATCTCTTTCTGGATCTGCTCATAGCCACCTGCTCTGTCCAGGGCTTCTTTGGAAATTTTTTCTTTTTTAACAATCTCTTTTACAAAATCAAGAGTAATCTCTTTTTTCTTAATAACAAACTCTTCGCCTTCTGAGATAACCGAATAAATCGGTGCCGAAACAGTCGGAAGGGCTCTGACGCGAAGTGAATCTGTCTGAATCTCAACACATTCTCTTCCTACCTTCTGAGCGAGTGCTTCTGCTTTCTTGTCTGTAGTAATATAGGATGCCTTTACATATCCTTTTACTTTACCGGATACAATATGTGCCCATCCTTTCTTGATACTGTAGATATGACATCCTGCATTCTTGATCAGTTTACCAACCTGCTTGGAATTCTCGGAAGGTTTTTTACGGACATTCAGATATGTGTCAACTTTATCTGCAATTCCCAGACGGCTGTAATTCAGGTTTAAAGCAACATGGGCAGGCTTACTCTCCTGAGGTGCGGCAGACGCTACCGGGGTAGGAGCAGCTGTGGCAACAGCTGCCGGAGTAGCGGCACCTTCTACGGTTCCATTGGCCACTTTTGTGCAATAATCATCTAATACTACATTGGCTCCTTCCACCTGCTCTTCGGTTCCCAGCATGGCTGCACCAATCGGTACTACGACACCCAGGCCCAGCAAACATATCATACATAAAGCGATTATTCTGCTTCCTTTGTTCTTCATTTTTATCTCCAATCTTTAAGAATGCTTTCTTACTATTTTGTTACAGAAATATTACATTTGTTAAGGATTATAGCAACATTCTTGCAAATTGTCAACCAATTATACGAAAAAAGCCTGTTAAAGACTACCTTTGTAGAGTATTTTAAATAATAATGCAAACCAGGCCACCATTGGAATCATTCACCACTTTCTGTATGGTTTCCTGTAATTTTATCTGGCTTTCCTCGTTGAGCCGGTTCACTTTTGACTGGATTCCTTCCTCTACTAACTGTCTTATAGTCTTTCCGAAAATATTGGTATCAAAAATACCGTCAGGATTCATCTGGGACTGTTCCTGTATATACCGGATCAGGTCTTTGGCCTGTTCTTCACTGCCTACAATCGGGGCAATCTCTGTTTCTATGTCTGCCTGTATAAAGTGGAGGGAAGGACACACCGCCCGGATCTTCACACCGTATTTATTTCCATGGCGGATCAGTTCCGGCTCCTGAATGGTGATTTCTTCCTCTGATGGTGGCATAACCGCATAACCGGCTCCCTTTACCTGCTTGCAGGCTGTTCCAATGGCCTCAAACTGCTGTCGGTTTGCCGACAGATCCCGCAACATGGAGATCAGGTCGTATTCACCCTTTATATCCGCTTGAGCCAGATCGCTTAAGATTTCATAATAATACTTATCTTCCATTGTTATAAGAAGACTGACAAAACCGTTTTCCAGCTGTTTTTCCTTAACAATCACTTCTTTAATATAAGGAGCATCCAGTTTCAATATATTTTCCCGGATCTCGCCAATCTTACTAAGCCCTTTGAGTACCCGTCTTACCTTCTCGATGAGATCACTTTTCATCCAGTGGTCACACTCCAGAAAATCGAACCACTTTGGCGTTTCGATATAAATTTTTGTAATAGGAAAATCATATAATATTTCTTCCATTAGGTTATCTGCATCGGACCGGTTCATATTTTTTATATTCATAGCCACCACATTTTTCTTATATCTTTCTTTTAATTCGGTGCAAAGGGCTTTTGTTTCCGGTGCCCCCGGTCTGGCCGTATTCAATAAAATAACAAAAGGCTTTCCGGCCATTTCACATTCTTCAACGATCCTGGCCTCAGCCTCTTCATAATCTTTTCTCTTCAGTTCTCCAAAAGTTCCATCCGTAGTTAACACAATACCGATATTAGCATGGTCATGAATGACTTTTCTGGTTCCTATGGCTGCCGCCTTGGAAAATTCCATTTCCTCTTCCGACCAGGGTGTCCGCACCATCCGCTCCTCCAGATCCAGACTTCCTACTGCTCCCGGCACCATAAATCCAACACAGTCTATAAGCCGGATCCGTCCTGTTTCTTTGTTAGGAAACTGTATTTTAGCCGCCTGCTTTGGCACAAATTTCGGTTCTGTGGTCATTACCAGACGGCCACTGGCTGACTGAGGCAGCTCATCCCTGGTTCTCTGCTTTTCATCCGGATCATCCATTTCCGGCAGCACAACCAACTCCATAAATCTTTTTATAAAGGTAGATTTGCCTGTTCGAACCGGCCCTACCACGCCAAAAAACAAATCCCCTCCCGTACGCTTGCCAATATCCTGATATACATTATATTTGTCCATATCCATCCTCACTTTGGTCTTTTTCCATACCAGTATATGAGGGATCAATAGATATTAGAACTTTCGGTTTTTTCCAGAATTTCTTCTAATTCCATCCGTATCATACGAAAAATTTCAATCAGCCTTGGGTTAAAAACACCACACTCCCCCTCAAGAATCATATTAAAAGCTTCCTCTTTATCATAAGCTGGTTTGTAAATGCGTTCGCTGACCAGTGCATCATAGGCATCTGCCAATCCTACTATCTGGGCACCAATGGGAATTTCATTTCCTTTTAATCCAAAGGGATAGCCGGAGCCGTCAAATCTTTCATAGTGGAACATGCATATTTCACGGCAGCAGCAGAACAACTCATAATCCGGATCTGTCTCATCCATATCCCGCAGCATATTTTCAAAAATATGCTTGCCCTTTAGTGTATGGTTTTTCATCACCATAAATTCATCATTGGTAAGTCGGCCCGGTTTGTTGAGAATTTTATCTGAGATAGATATTTTCCCAATATCGTGTGTGGGAGAAGCCAGAACAATATGTTCACACTTCTTTTCGTCCAGCTCATATTCAGGGCAGAACTGTCTGACTTTCTCTAACATGATCTCTGTAAATTTTTTTATCTGTTCACAGTGATTTTCCGCCGCATAATTCCGGCTTTCAATCAGAGAACACATATATACAATCAACTTTCCTCTTGCTCCGCTCATTTTTTCCCCTCCTGACTTTTATCTTGAAACATGTTCAATGGTGTTGTCTTTTTTCACAAATGTAACATTTCTGTAACACTCTGTTATTTTCATAAGATCTGAATTCATGTATACATAAGTTCCCGGATAAACCATTTCTCTGACCACAATCTTAGCCTCTCTTTGTTTGGTCATGTAATGCATCATTTTTTCACGCTCGGCCTTTAATTCCTTGCGTTTGTTTTTCTGTGTATAAATAGCCTTGGTTAGGCGTTCACATACGGAAGTTGTTTTTTCATCCCGCTCCGGCAGAGCCATAAATTTATTGAGAGACCGCTCACAAACTGCCAGTTCTGTCTCAACTTTCTCAATCTGCTTTACCAGTTCCTGATACCGCTGAAGATCTTCTCTGTCAATTCCCACTTCCACTACCGTTTTGATCTCAGCCACATTTCCCAGAGCAAAACATTCAATTCCTAACTTAGCCTGGGTATATCCACCGAGGATCACACCTTTCTTTCCGGCAACTTCCAGTTTGCCGCCAGCCCGTATATCACAACTTAACAGATAACTTGCCTCTACATTTTCTCCTGCCACGATCTTGGCAGATTCAAAGAAGCGGCCAACCACAGAACCTGACGCACAGATTTCTGCCGTTCCCTGTCCCTGGCATCCCTTTCGGATGATGATATCTTTTCCGGCATAGATCTTACATCCTTCGCAGCCGCCATCAATGGCCACACTGCCTGTAGCGGTAACACTAAATCCGGCCGTCACATTTCCCATAATGTTTAAATCACCGTTAAAATTAATGTTTCCGGTAGAATTGTCCACATCTCCATTTACCACATAGAGATTTTTGATATTCAGTTCATGACTGGATTCGTCCAGTTCTATAATACCATCCCGCATGGCATAATATTTCTTTTTATCCTCTGATACAATAAATCCCGTTCCGTGAAGAGGCGGCTGATCATTTCCCCTGACTGGATTGATGAGATTTCCTTTCACATCAAAACCGAAAAAGCCCTGACTGGCCGGGCGATACTCTGCGATCAGCTTATTTTTCTCTACCGATTCAAACAGCTGCATATTCTTGTAGTCTACAGAGCCGTCTTCCCGAACTTTCGGTTTGCTATGGACTTCTTTTTGGAAATAATAATCATAATGACCATCTTCCCCGTTCACCGCCTGCTTTCCTTCTGCCACCACCACCGGCTTGTCAAACACATGATTTGCCAGCATATTGTGAATCACTTTTCTGTTTACGCCCTGCCGTATATCATGGTGTTTCAAAATACGCATCATATCCGGCACCGTAAAACGCTCCAGTGTCTCTTTCAAAGTGTCTTTTACAGAAGAAAAATCTACCGTCACACTCATCTGGTCCTCTGCCACCGACACACAGGAATCCAACAAAAAATCATCAGAAACCTGTTCTTCCTGCTGTTCCTCTTCTTCCGGAAGTTCCAGAGCCGTTTCCCGTAAAAGCCGCTGAAATTCATCTGTCATGACAGCACCTTTTTCCAGTATCTGCTGGCGCATCTCTTTCATCTGTTCCGGCTCATAGTAGATTTTTGCATACAAGCTCACATCAATCCCGGCGATCAATCCCTTCTGGAGCTCCTGCATCTGTCTGGGCGTAAAATCAGGGTTTAAGTAGGCACTTATATCCAGATGATTTTCAAGACCGTGTCTCAGCTCACGCATCTGCATCCAGTTATAATCTCGTCTGGCGTATTTTGTAACCTCTACACCGGATACAAGTCCCTTGATGATCTGCTCCAGCTGAGCTCCATGAAATTCCCGGTACAAAAACGGTGCCAGATTCACTCCCAGTTCAAAAGCAACATTCATCTGGTGAAGCTGGCCTCCATTGTATCCTTTCTCCAGATATTCTGAAAGGTCATGTCCCAGAGACTTTCCCTTGGCCACTTCCAGCAGTGCCTTGCCGGAGTATCCCTTGTCTGCATAAGGAACCAGATCGATCTTATCCTCCAATCCTTTGCGGATGGCTCTCATGATAGAATATGGGTACTTTTTATCTGCAAATTTTGACACATCTACCTTCTCTTCCAGTCCGCGGCGGATTTCCCTCATCTGTACCCAGTCATAGTCCAGTGAATTGTATCTTGTAACATCCAGTTTTCGTTCCAGTCCCTTACGGATTTCCTTCATCTGGGCCGGGAGAAAATGCACATCCTTATACAATGACACATCCAGTTTTTCTTTCATACCGAGAATGATTTCCTGACACTGTAACAGACTATACCCCTCGTCCTTTAGTTTCTCCAGATCTACACCATTTTCCATGGCTTCTCTGATCGTCTCCATCTGAATCCAGTTCATATCCGGATCCAGATATTTTTCTACATCCAATCCCTTTTCAAGGCCTATGCGGATCTGCTCTAACTGTAATACATCAAAAGAAAGACGGCGATATCTTTCAATATCGCCGCCTGCTTTTTGACATAGTACTAGCTCGTTTTCATAATTTTTCCTGCTAATTTCGGAATCAATTCGATTTAAATCCTTCATAAATCATCCCCCTATGTCTTCGTTTCTTATCTTATTTTTTTATGTTTGCATTATTTTTCAAAAATTCCATAACTTTTGTAATAAGATAATAAGTTTTGTTCATCTGATCGTATGTCATGGCTGCATCCGTACCAAAGTTTGTCTCATACTGCTTTTTGCCTGTCTCGTAATCTGTGTTAGACTGCTCTTTCACAAATGCCTTAACCGCATCATCTGTCACTTTAATGCCTTCCTTGGCAGCAATCGCCTCACATACAAGCTGCTGTTTTGCATAACTCTCTGCTGCTAACGAAAGCTGCTGCTCATACTGGTCTTTCGTCATCCCCTGACTTGCAAGAATTGTCTCAAAGTCAGCAGATTCGCCGTAATAACTCTTGATCTGCGCTTTTGTCAGCTGATCATAATACTTTCTGTAAGCTTCTTTCAAAGTATCCGGAAGTTTCTTTACCGTAGCACTCTGCATAACAGTGCCAAGAGCGGTAGAACCAGCATTAGAAATCTTATCTTTCTTTAACTTTTCAAGAGTTTTTTCCTTATATTCGCTTACAGTTTTGTATCCATCATCTGAATATTTTTTAACAAAAGCATCATTGAACTTTCTCTTGGATGTCTTAACAATGTAGTTGATCTTAACAGTAAATACAACATCTTTACCGGAAAGTTTTGCGTTCGGAGTGTAGTTGTCAGGGAACTTTAATTTCAGATCTTTGGTCTGGCCGACTTTCATGCCGATCATCCCCTCATCAAACCCATCGATGAAACCGGAATTTCCGGCTACTACTTCATATCCCTGGGCTGAACCACCATCAAATTCCTTGCCATCAACTTTACCTGTAAAGTCAATGTTGATAGAAGTTCCGGATGCTACTGTACCACTCTTGATCTTTGTCTCTTTTACATGGTTGCTGAGAAATGTATCAATCTCAGACTGAAGCTCAGAGTCAGATACTGTACAGTCTACATCCACACCTTTGTATGTGCCAAGTGTAATACAATCATCTACATTATAATCCTCAATGACAACCGGACCCGATGCGTTCTGGGTAACTGCTGTACCGGATGCAGAATCATTTCCTGTAATCTTCGCCTTAAATTCACTCCATGAACAACCGGTCAAAACAGCTGTCATGATAAACAATAATGCAACTATTGTGTATTGCTTCTTCACTTTATATTTCCTCCTTGTGCTATATGCATAATCTTTCTTGATTATAGCACGACTGCGAAAAAAAAGAAAGAAAAAATTCGCATCTAAGCCTCTTCTACGGCAGATTTCATACTTTGGACATACTTTTTCACATGGGATGGTGCTTTTTTACCATGTTCCGCCACAATTTTTACGATGGCACTGCCTACGATGGCTCCGTCGGAAACAGCCGCCATTTTTTTTGCCTGCTCCGGTGTGGAGATTCCAAATCCTATGGCACATGGAATTTCTTTGACGGATTTTACATCCCGGATCAAAGAGGCAATGTCTGTACTGATTTCGGAACGCATACCCGTTACTCCCAGAGAACTTACGCAGTACACAAATCCTTCTGCCTCTGCTGCGATCATTTTTACTCTCTCTGAACTGGTTGGCGCGATCATAGAGACCACCTCAAGATCTTGCTCATGAAAGATCTCAAGAATCTCATGTTTTTCTTCAAAGGGCACATCCGGCACGATGACGCCGGCTGCTCCGCATTCTTTGGCTCGTCTGGCAAACTTTTCCGTTCCATATACATAGATTGGATTTATGTAAGTCATGAAAACAACCGGAACATGAAGTTCATCTTTAATAGAAAGTACCATATCAAAAATATGGTCCGTTGTAGTGCCTGCCTCCAAGGCCCGCAGGTCCGCTTCCTGGATCACCGGCCCCTCTGCCACAGGATCTGAAAACGGGATACCAATCTCGATCAGATCCGCTCCTCCTTCCTGCATGGCGAATAAAATCTCTTTGGTCGTGTCCAGATCCGGATCACCGGCTGTTACAAATGGAATAAACGCTTTTTTATTGTTAAATGCATCACTAATCTTATTCATGAATATCAATCCCCCTGTATCTTGCAATGGCTGCTACATCTTTGTCTCCACGGCCGGAAACATTCACTACGATAATTTTATCTTTTTCCATGGTTGGTGCCAGTTTTTTCGCATAAGCCAGCGCATGAGAACTTTCAATGGCCGGGATGATTCCCTCGATCCTTGAGAGATACTCAAAAGCATCCACGGCCTCATCATCTGTAACAGACACATAGTTTGCTCTCTTTGTATCATACAGATTGGCATGCTCCGGTCCGATTCCCGGATAATCCAGTCCTGCTGAAATCGAGTAAACCGGTGCGATCTGTCCGTCTTTGTTCTGGCAGAACAGAGATTTCATACCATGGAAAATTCCAGTTGTACCATTTGCGATCGTTGCCGCATTTTTCTCAGTATCCACACCAAGTCCCGCTGCCTCACATCCGATGAGCCGGACTTCCTTATCCGGAATAAATTCGTAAAATGTTCCCATCGCATTGCTTCCGCCTCCGACACAGGCAATCACTGCATCCGGAAGACGTCCTTCTTTTTCCAGCATCTGCGCTTTGATCTCTTCTCCGATGACCTTCTGGAAATCACGGACGATCATTGGAAATGGATGTGGTCCCATAACAGAACCTAATACATAAAGAGTATCATCCATACGGTTTGCCCATTCCCTCATCGTTTCGTTGACCGCATCTTTGAGCGTCATGGTTCCGCTTGTAACTGCGTGTACCTTTGCTCCAAGAAGTTCCATACGATAGACATTCAGTGCCTGACGGTCCGTATCCTCTTTTCCCATAAAGATTTCACATTCCATATCCATCAGTGCTGCGGCTGTTGCTGTTGCCACGCCGTGCTGTCCGGCTCCGGTCTCTGCAATAACACGGGTTTTTCCCATTTTCTTTGCAAGAAGCACCTGTCCTAAAACGTTGTTGATCTTATGTGCACCGGTATGATTGAGATCTTCACGTTTCAGATAAATCTTTGCTCCGTCAAGATCTCTGGTCATCTTCTTTGCCTCATATAAAAGTGACGGGCGACCTGCATAGTTCTTTAACAGATCATCCAGTTCCCGGTTAAATTCCGGATCATTTTTATATTTCTCGTAGGCTTCTTCTACCTCATGCACCGCATTCATCAGTGTTTCCGGCACATACTGTCCGCCGTATTCTCCATATCTTCCTTTACTCATGATTTCGTACCCTTTCTATGAATTCCTCTATTTTTGTTTCATCCTTCACGCCATCCGTTTCGACTGCGCTGCTCACATCCACCGCAAACGGATTGCATCTGGAAATATTTTCGTTTACATTTTCTGCATCCAGACCACCTGCAAGAAAATATGGCTTTGTAAGCTTTGGGATCAGTGCTTTGTCAAAACCGGTTCCGCTGCCACCATATTGCCCTTTTACATAAGTATCCAGAAGCAGATAATCCACATCCAGCTTTTCTGCCTCCAGAATCTGCTCTTTTGACTGCACC
>OGPA01001268.1_pt1 | contig 21536 bp, 20 predicted proteins | sample 1552841 | NCBI WGS metagenome assembly OGPA01 (sample SAMEA2579916, study PRJEB22360) | human gut metagenome | reverse complement strand
CGAATCGGAAGCCAGTATGCCTACGGAAAAAATACTCCAGAATGCAGTTAACAGTTATTTCCGTTTCATATTTTTTACACGCCCTGAGCATCGCAATACAGTTTTCTTCCGTACTTCTTCCATACTGAAAAGAGCTTTCATTCAGTTCAATAAATTTACCGTATTCTTTACATGCCTTGGCAATTGCTTCAAAATCCACAGGATATCTGAATACGGTACAGTGTCCGATAACATCAATTGCCGTATTATTTTTTACCGCATTTACATATGCGGCAGTATTTTCCTTTTCAGTACCCGGCTTAATTACAGGTACATGACATGAAGCCACCACCCATTGCAAATTGGAAAGATCAAATTCCGTCATATCAATATCGCCTTCAAAAGATTTGATATTTGCTTCAGCGCCTCTTAAAACGGTAACGCCATTTATCTTCTGGGGCAAAACATGAAGATTATGAAAATGCCATTCATGGGGTGCATCCGGCATTGACATTGCATGGTCCGTAAGAGCAAATGCTTTTAGTCCGTATCTTCTGGCAGCGGCAGCCATTTCATCAACAGTTGAATACGCATGGCTGGACGCCAGCGAATGACAGTGTAAATCAGCTTGTATTAACATATATCCTCCGCCCTCTTAAAACTGTTCGTAATTCTTGACCGTTTCCGTTCCTTCCATATCAAGTCCCAACTTATCAAGAAGCTCCTGAGCCGCATTATAACCCATTTTCTTCTGTCTGTTGTTCATAGCTGCAACCTCTAAAATAACCGCAAGGTTACGTCCGGGTTTTACGGGAATTGTAAGAGACGGTACTTTAACTCCAAGAATAGACGTGTATTGATTGTCGACGCCCATTCTGTCATAGACTTTTTCAGGATTCCAAAGTTCCATTTCAACAATAAGATCAATTTTTTCAGTCAGCTTTACGGCTCCCATACCAAATAGTCTTCTGGCATTTATAATGCCGATGCCTCTAAGCTCAAGAAAGTGACGGATATTATCCGGCGAACTTCCCACAAGACTGATATTGGAAACTTTTTTTATTTCAACTGCATCGTCAGCAACAAGACGGTGACCTCTTTTTACAAGTTCTATTGCAGTTTCACTTTTACCTACTCCGCTTTCTCCTGTAATAAAAACGCCTTCGCCGTAAATTTCAATCAATACTCCATGACGTGTAATTCTGGGCGCAAGATTCAGATTCAGAAAGGCTATCAAACCGGACATAAAATTTGAAGTACTTTCCTTGCTTCTCAGCAGCGGAACTTCATATTCCTTTGCCAGTTCAAGCATTTCTGCAAAATAAGGAAGTTCTCTTGTAATAATAAGTGCCGGAAGTTTTTGTGAAAAAAGCTTATCAAGGGTTTCACGTCTGGTTTTTTCATCTATTGTAGATAAATATGCAAACTCCATTTTCCCGATGATCTGAATTCGTTCCGGATTAAAATATTCATAAAATCCCATAAGCTGCAAACCCGGACGGTTTACATCGTTTTCATCTATGAATATTTCCTCCGCGTCCTTAGGAACAAAAATGGATTCAAGCTTAAATTCATCAATAATTTTTTTCAATGATACCTTAAATTTATCTGCCATAACTTCCTCCGTTACTAATTTTCAAAATCGGTTACTATAATTATACTATACCCTGATTATTTTTTCAATACATGAAACAATATTTAATTTTTATTTTACAATACTTATTTCCGTTCTTTTCAGTATAATAAAAAAGAGACTGCTTACGGCATATACGCAGCAATCTCTTTTTTTATCACATTATCAGAGTACCGGAAGAACCGATACAACATTTATGCCATTAGCATCAAACCTTGCTGAGATTTCTTCAGCTGATTTCAGCGTAATCACATCGGTAACAAAAGCAGTCTGGTTTGTTTCTTCACAGATAAATTCAGCGTTGCCTGCGATCTCACTGATTTTTTCTATGCTGTCTGTTTCAACTCTGAAATAAACCTTAGCTTCAAGCATTCTGTAATCCTCAACAAAACTGTTGTCTGAAACGGAATTCCACATTTGTGAAAATACTGTTCTGTCGTGCTTTACAGACTCAATAACATCTGCTAACACTGCGCTTGCCGTAGGCAGCTTACCTGCGCCTCTGCCGTAGAACATAGTCTTGTCAATGCCGTCGCCATATACCATTACAGCGTTAAAAACATCGTCGACCCTTGACATAAGATTATCAAAAGGAACGATCATAGGCATAACTGTAGGAAGAATTTTACCGTTTTCCAGTTCTTTGACCCTAGCAATCAGTTTGATAGCGCCAAATTTACTTACTATTTGAACATCTTCAAGCTTTACATCTGTGATACCCTTTGTATATACGCTTTCAGGATAAACATGTTTACCGTAAACCAAAGACGAAATAATACAGATTTTTCTGCATGCATCGTGCCCTTCAACATCAGCAGCAGGATTTCTTTCTGCATAGCCTAAATCCTGAGCAAGCTTAAGCGCATCGTCAAATTTCATACCGTCAACGATCATTTTGGTAAGAATGAAGTTAGTTGTACCGTTTAAAATTCCGGCAACTTCAGTTATATCATTTGCCGCAAGACATCTGTGCAGCGGACGAATGATCGGAATGGCTCCGCCAACGCTTGCTTCAAAGTAGTAATTACAATTATTTTCCTTTGCAAGCTTTAAAAGTTCATCGCCTTTAGCGGCAACAAGTTCCTTATTGGAAGTAGATACGCTTATACCTCTGGAAAGGCATTCCTTAGTAAATGTAAATGCCGGTTCAACTCCGCCCATACACTCCGCAGCAGCTGTAATTTCACTGTCACCGACTATATCATCTATACTCTTGACAAACTTGTCCGCATAAGGACTGTCCGGAAATTCTCTTATATCCAGAATATATTTAACGTCCATTTCATGTCCGGCTTTTTGTTCGATCTTTTCTTTGTTTTTATAAAACAATTCTACAACTCCGGAACCGACAACACCATAACCTAATACTGCAAATTTAGACATAACTTCCTCCATACATATAATATATCATTCTCCTGAAAGCAGTTGAATATCCACAACACCTTTCAGCTGCGCAATAATTAATTTAATTGCCTGTGCTTCATCAAAGCTTTCCTTTAACCGCAAAGAAATAGTAACAGTTGCAACGCCGTCAATTGGAATACTTTGATTGACAGTCAGTATATTTGCATTTAAATTGTGAAGAGACACCAAAACGCTGGACAATACACCCGGTTCATCTCTCAGCAGCATATAAAGAGTTATGATTTTCTGCATAAGCTTTTCTTCATAAGAATAAACACTGTTTCTGTATTTATAATAAGCGCTTCTCGATACCCCAACACGCTTACACGCAGCCGCAGAGCTTTTCTCTTCCTTGTTGGCAAGAAGCTTTTTAACCTCCAGAACTTTAATTATAACCTCAGGTAAAACTTCTGATTCAACAACAATTAAATGTGATTTATTTTTCATGTATATTCCTCATAATATAACAGAAATATTTAAAGTCCACCTGTGACATACAAATGTACTTGCGATATACACTATACCACAATTTTGAATTTATGTCAAGTAATCAGATTAAAAAACACAGCTCAATTATAATTCCGGTTTACAAATTTTCATTTATATGGTATAATAATTTCAAGTATAAAAAAACAGGAGGAACACGAATTGGCAAATGAAAATATCCGCAATTTCTGCATTATTGCCCATATAGACCACGGCAAGTCAACTCTTGCCGACAGAATTCTTGAAAAAACCTATACAGTTGCCCAGCGTGACATGGAAGAACAGCTCCTTGACAACATGGACATTGAAAGAGAACGTGGAATTACCATTAAAGCCCGTGCTGTCAGACTTAATTATAAAGCTCTGGACGGAAAAGAATATGTTTTTAATCTCATCGACACTCCCGGACATGTTGACTTCAATTACGAGGTTTCACGTTCTCTTGCAGCATGCGAAGGAGCAGTGCTGGTAGTTGACGCATCACAGGGAATCGAAGCCCAGACACTGGCAAATACTTATCTTGCTATCGAACACGATCTGGAAGTACTTCCTGTTGTAAATAAAATAGACCTGCCGTCAGCCGATCCGGAAAGAGTCTGCGAAGAAATTGAAAGCGTTATCGGTATTCCTGCAATGGACGCTCCGAGAATTTCCGCCAAAGCGGGAATAAATATTGAAGCTGTACTTGAACAGATCGTCAAAGACGTTCCGCCGCCGTCAGGTGATGAAAACAAACCATTAAAAGCACTTATTTTTGACAGTTACTATGACGCATACAAGGGCGTTATTATTTATGTAAGAATCAAAGAAGGAACAGTAAAAACCGGCGATACTATCAGACTTATGGCAACCGGTGCTGAATTTACTGTTGTTGAAGCCGGATATATGGACGCCAATAATCATATTAATCAGGGCATATTGTCTGCCGGAGAAGTAGGCTATATCTCTGCTTCAATAAAAAGTATAGGCGATACACAGGTGGGCGATACTGTTACAAATGCAGACAATCCATGCGATGAAGCTCTTCCTGGATATCGAAAAGTTAATCCTATGGTTTATTCGGGTATATATCCCGCTGACGGTGCTAAGTACGAGGATTTACGTGAAGCATTAGAAAAACTTCAGCTCAATGATGCTTCCCTTGCATTTGAACCGGAAACTTCTATCGCTCTGGGATTTGGATTCAGATGCGGATTTTTAGGACTGCTCCACATGGAAATTATCCAGGAACGTCTGGAACGTGAATATAATCTCGACCTGATTACAACTGCACCATCGGTAATTTATAAAGTCAAGCTTAACAGCGGCGAAACGATTTACATCGACAATCCTACCAATTATCCTGATCCCGGAACAATTGCAGAAGCGGAAGAACCTATAGTAAAAGCTGAGGTTTTAGCTCCGTCTGATTTTGTAGGTAATATTATGGAACTTTGTCAGGAACGCAGAGGCGTGTTTAAAGACATGAAATATCTTGATGAGTCAAGAGTTGCCCTTCACTATGAACTGCCTTTAAACGAAATTGTCTATGATTTCTTTGACGCACTTAAATCCCGTACAAAAGGCTATGCATCCTTCGACTATGAAATGACAGGCTATGCGCCGTCCAAGCTTGTAAAGCTTGATATTCTTCTTAACGGCGAGATCGTAGACGCTCTTTCATTTATTGTCCATACCGACAGAGCTTACAGCCGTGGAAGAAAAATGGTTGAAAAGCTCAAGGAAAACATTCCAAGACAGCTTTTTGAAGTACCTATCCAAGCGGCAATCGGAGGTAAGATAATTGCAAGAGAAACTATAAAAGCAATGCGAAAAGACGTACTTGCAAAGTGCTACGGCGGCGATATTACACGTAAAAAAAAGCTTCTTGAAAAGCAAAAGGAAGGTAAAAAAAGAATGCGCCAGCTTGGTACTGTAACAGTACCGCAGGAAGCATTCATGAGCGTATTGAAATTAGATGAATAAAAGGTGAATAAAATGAAAAAATTTGAATGTCCTCATTGTGGTGAAAAAACTATAAGTCCCATAAAAAAAGCATTTGCAGGAAATCAGAAGTCTAAAGGCGTTGTCTGCCCCAAATGTGGCGGTCACTGCACTAATGATATGAAATCGGCAGTTTTTCATACAATTACAGACTTTATAATGCTTGTGTTCGTAATCATATTTTATTTTGCAATGCCAAGCGGCACTAATTTCTTTTACATGGCAGCGGCAATTATTATTACTTTTGTTATTAACAGAATTGCAGACGCATTTTTCTTTTCCCTTGCGCCAAGCATGAGACTTGATATAAAATGACCCCTATAGGTATTTATATACACGTGCCTTTCTGTGCCCGAAAATGTCCGTACTGTGATTTCTATTCATGCGCCTATAATCTAACGGCTGCTGAAAAATATACCGATGCAGTTATCCGTGATATCAAAAATCTTCCAGATAACATTTATGCCGATACCCTATATTTCGGCGGCGGTACACCGTCTCTCCTGTCTGCTGATATGCTGAATAAAATTCTTGATGCATTATCACATCACTGCCATTTTATAAATCCTGAAATAACTTTAGAAGTAAATCCCTGTACTGTTACTGAAGAAAAACTTTTCCAATACAGTAAAATAGGAATTAACAGACTTTCTTTCGGCGTCCAGTCTGTTCACAATGACGAGCTTAAATTCCTAGGGCGTATGCATTCATGGGAAAAAGCTGAAAAAATTATAAATTCAGCTCAAAATATCGGATTTAAAAATATTTCATGCGATATTATGATCGGTCTTTCCGGACAATCTATTGAAAAATTAAAATTAACTATCCATAAAATTGCAGAACTATCCATACAACATTTCTCCGCTTATATACTTAAAATAGAAGAAAATACACCGTTCAATACTCCGGATATTATCAATTCTTTACCTGATGACGATCATATTTCCGACTTGTATCTTTTTATGGCCGAAGAACTTCAAAAACTCGGATACAATCAATATGAAATATCTAATTTTTCCAAAATGGGATTTGAAAGCAAACATAACTTAAAGTATTGGAAATGCCAGGAATATATCGGTCTGGGTCCGTCTGCACATTCATATTTTAACGGCAAAAGATACTTTATTCCATCGGACTTGAATAAATATTTGAATAGTACTGAAACAATTTTAACTGATGAAAATCCAGGCAGTGACGATGAAAAAATTATGCTTGGACTAAGATTGACTGAAGGAATCAATATAAATGATTTTCCATCCAGAAAAGCATTATTCTTGGAAAAAGCAAAAGTATTTAATAAATTTAATTTAATAGAAATTAAAAATAATTTTATAAAACTAACTCCAAAAGGATTTCTTGTTTCAAACAGCATTATAAACGAATTTATATGAAAAAAGAGCAGTTATAACTGCTCTTTTAATTTATGTATTAAAATATCGAATCCATAAGACACCAGTCACCTTCTATTTTATACACTTTAATGGTTGTAGTATCTTCATCCTTATCATCGTCGCCCTTAATCTTCATTTTAACTTTAAGTTCATAACCCTTAGAAACTCTGACCTTTTCATCATATTTATCCTTGATACTGTCCTCAAGATCCTCAAGGTCATCCTTGTCAATTTTATCTTTATCCTTTATCTTATAAGAAATTTTGATATCATCTCCGTATTCTTCTTCAAGCATACCGGTAATTAACTCCATTGATTCATCAAGGTCATCATAAATATCACTTTTCTTTTCATCTTCATACTGATATTCAATTAAAAATTCAGGCATTGCCTTATACAAATATTTCCCTTTGCCTGTTTCCATAGCCTTCACCATATTGTCAACAGGTTTCTTATATCCGCCGCCAAACAGCAAATTAACAAGAACAATAAGAATAACAAGAATAACTGCTGCCGCAGCTATTATCACCGCCACCGCCTTATTTGTATTTTTAACCGTGTCCGTACCTCCGGAAGTTACACCTCCGCCCTGAGCAGCACCGCAAAAGGTACAGATATCAGCGCTGTCTTCAATTTCCTTACCGCATTGCATACAAAATTTACTCATATTTACCCCCATATTTATTTTTTTATATAATATCACAAATTAAACAAAATGTCAATCTATCACCTAAAATTTCAGCATCAGCGACAAAACATAATTTGTCCAATTTGTTATTTTGATAAATCATTAATAATTTTTCTAAGTGTCTCAATGGAATGGTCATGATTTTTCTTCGTATCTTTCTCAGAGCTGAGATTTGTAGTCACTTTACGAATTCCTATGTACAGATCATCCGGAACAGTATTTTCCTCATAACCGATAAGCTCAGCAAATTTTGTATCTTTAAGATACAGTCCATACCCTTTTACATACGGACAGTCAGGAAAATATACCTCAAGATTTTCCAGGGTATTTTCAGGCTGAATCAAATCGCTGGATTTACTGTCTGCTATAATCATCATAGTTTCACCCAACTGAAATTGTGTTGAAAGATTGGTTAAATTATTCTCATAACCATACAGACTTTGAGTATTTTCCGATTCATCATCAGAAATAGGAATATAAATAATATTTACATACTGCTTTTCATCGTCATTATAATCATCTACATAACTATCAAAAACATCGCACATTGATTTATAATGAGAATATAAGTCAGTATCATTGCTAAGAAGCAATACATTTATATCCGCTTTGACCGTAGTAACTTTATCATAAATCAAAAAAGCGGCAATTAAAATAAAAAATGAAAAAATTCCAAGCCACCATTTGTTGTGATAAATAAAATTTTTGAATTTCTGCCATAAATTATAATGTTTTTTTTCATCAGACGACAAATCAAGTATGTCAGATTCTTTTATTATTCCCTGCTTAATTTTAAGAAGTTCAATTTTTTCTTCCTCAAGCTTATGTGAATATTCCTCCCTTTCAATTTCTTCTTCCTTTTCCAGACGAAGACGCTCTTCTTCATTCTTCTTTTTTTCTTTTTCATTAACCATATGAACAGTTTCCAGAATCCCTGGCTGTTTTTTATTTTTTTCCTTATCCTGCATATTTTCTCCTTAAAAATGTACAGGGATACACTTTATTCAAAATGTACCCCTATTTATGTTATTTCTCAGCTTCGTTTTTCACTATAGGACGCATGTCGGGACGAAATCGGTCATATTGATATAGACTTCTGCTAACCCCTACAACACTCTTTATCCTCTATTATCAGATTTACAAGCAATTATTTTCCCTACATAACCCAATCATTAACAGAACGAATAGTGTAAAATTTGATGTAGATAATATAAATTCTTCTGCTTGATTTCTGATTTTATAATACTATTGTTAATAGACTATCTCAGCGAACCTTCTCCACCCATCAATCTTGTCATTTCTTCTATGTGTTCCAATGGGAATGGTGGTTCACACAGAGGTTTTAATGCAATCGACATCATTTTCATCGGATTGTCATCTGCCGCCACACGATTTGACGACATTGTTCCACACCTACAACAACGATGTATGATTGCCCATTCTCTGTTTTTTCTTACCCACACTGCAACAGGTTCCATTATGCCACCGCAGTCTGAAGCTCTGTCTCCGGGTTCTATATCCAGATGAAGACTGCTAAGGCAATTCGGGCAGTGGTTTCTATGATTACCTCCTGCGCCTTCCGGTACAACTAGTCTTCCACAAATCCTACAGGTAAATGTTTCATTACACGGATGGGTTTTATAATAATTTTTATCATATTTTTTTCGTTTATTTTCACGGTTCATTTTAATTCCTCCTGAAAGTTTTTATAGTTTTATAAAAACTGCCGAGAGGATTGCAATTTTACTGTATGCAAGCCTCCCGGCTTGCTACAATTACACATCTATTGTTAATCAAACAATATTCTCCTTTCAGAATTCAGCATTATTCTATTTTAATACTTTATACAACAGCGGGCAATAAGAACTCTTTCTCTATTGTCTTTTCTTTTTTCTGCCATAAAAGCTCCTTTCATATGACAGAAAGCCGATACATTATATTATAACATATCAGCTTTCAACTTTCAATACCTAAATTGAAAAAGATTTTGAAATATAATCATCAAATTGCTTTGCATAATTCCTATTTTTTAAGACATACTAATCACGTATAATTAATTTGTCTTTACTCTCAAAGTTATTACTTTGAGAGTTTTTTTGTCATTTTTACTTATTTATTATTTATTTTCCCGTTCCTCTGACAATAGTTCACATCAGCAAAAATTCCTATCTATTTGCGGATTATCCATTAATCTGTTTATCTCATTCTGCTGACATTTTACTTTAATGCTTGGTGTGTAACCGCTTATCTCTGAATCCGTATCCAGTATATCGGGATTTTCAATATCTATTCAGTAATCATACGCCAATAATTTAAATACGTTCTCATTCCATTTTCATCTAAATTAGCCTCCATCTATCAAGTCAAGATTACTTGTCATAAACGCCATGTTTCCGACTATAACAAGTTCATGTCCGGGTGTGCAGCCGTCAAACTAACTTGCGTATCCTGCAAACCAATTGTAATCTGCTTCTGTGATAACTCCGTCCTTGTCTTTGTCCATGTATTCCTTGAAGTCATCATCGCCCTTGTACGCTCCTATATATTCATTCAATACCTGCCATTTTATATCAATATTTTTTTCTGGTGATAAAAGCAATAGTTCCGGAAACTGTTATTATTGAAAAAACAAGTCCAACTCCATGTGTCCCTGTTTTTGGCGAACCTGTTACGGAATCAGAAATCAATTTGTTTTTGACTTCTGATTTTGTTTCTAAAATGTTAAATGCCAAAATCCCTCTCAGCGTTACATTTTCAAAATCTACAGTAAAGTAATGATTGCCAGCATCCAATGACTTTAAATACTCTTCACTTAATGTTAATGTAATGCTTTCATTACCGTTTTTCATTACTGTATAATTTGAACCGTCAATTTGGTCATCATCTTTACTCAAACTAATAAAAAAGCCAAAATCATGCTCAAATTCAGTAAGATTGAAAGTTTCAGTATAGTTACCTTTACCATTCCATGATGTTAAAACATTCCCAGGCTCAAATATTATAATATGTTTAAACGAAGTATTAGTCTCTTCAGCTGATTCTTCAGCAACAGCCTCAATTGTTTGCTCAGTTAATTCTTCAGTTGTAACTTCTGTTGCGGCCTCAGTTATATCAGTTTCTTCCTCAAAGGCTTCATTAGCAGAAACAGAAACAACTGCAGCGGCAAGTGAAGCAATAACTGCTGATACAACTATAAATTTAAATTTTCTTTTCTTTTTCATATCATTCTCCTATAAAATTATATTGTATATTTTAACCAAAATATTATACAATATAATTTCGTATTATACAACATATATTAGATAATTTTAAATGTGTTTACTATTTTTATACAATTTTAACAGTTTTATATAAATATTGTTTTTTACTTTTGTTAAAGGGATTTAAGAATATTCCTGAAAACTTTTAAAACTAATAATATTATAATACCAATACATTGATGATAAATTTATAATGTAATAATTAAACTCCGTTATTATACATAGATTAATTACCTATGTATAATAACGATTCTTTATAAACTAAAAAAACGGAACTGGATATGCGTTTCCAGTTCCGTTTTATTGATTATTATCTATTGCTTTATCGACTGCTCTGCCATATATCTTGCAATATCTGCTGCATCCCTGGCTGTAACCTGACCGTCCTGATTAATATCCATTGCCGGATACGCTTCAACTGTTATCTTTTCACTGTTAATTTATGCTTCTGCAAGTGTTTTTGCAATAAATGCCGCATCGCTTGCTGAAAGCTGCTAATTTAAACTTATTATTTCATAACAAATATTATAATTTTTTAAAAAGTATTGACATTTTTTTGTGTGTAATATATAATTATCATAGAAATAGTAATATATATTTTTACAAACATTTGATAATATTTTAATATTCAGGGAGTAGTTAAAATGAATAAAAAACCTTTAGCTTTAATTTTAAGCATAATTACAAGTTTATCGATAACTTTAGAGATAGGTTCAGGTGCATTTGCATTTGAGAAAGATCCTATTGAAATTGTTTCAAAACGTTCAGAGTATGAAAAGTATTTTGATAATGGCGATGGTACTGTTACTGCTATAATAAATACTGTTCCTCTGCACTATCTTGATAATGGAGAATGGCTTGAAATTGATAACACATTAACTCTTAATGAGTCAGGAAATTACATTAACAAAAGCAATTCTATGAATGTAACGCTTTCTCCAATAACTTGCGCAAAATCTGTGAGTGACATTGATAACAAACAAATGATGGAAATAGAAAGTGATGGATACTCTATGGCATGGGATTTTGTAAATAATTCATATCAAACGACTATCTCTAATAATTTACTTACTCCGATATCACAAATTTCCGTAAATGATGATAAAAAAGTAAACAATATTTCTGATAATGCAAAATCAAACGAAATAACAACCAAATCATTGAATAAACTTGAATCAGACGTAACATATAGTTCTATTTATAAAAGTGTCGATATTGACATAGCTATAAATTCATCATCTGTAAATGAAACAATTATACTTAACGATCATAATTCTCTTCCTGAAAAATTCACATATTACATTGAAGCAAAAGACTTAAATGCAAAAATATATGAAGATAACTCAATTCATTTTATAAATGTAGAAGGAATAGAAATTTTTAACATACCTGTTATGTTTATGTATGATTCATCTGAAGAACCAGAAAACAACTATAATGTAGGTATTGACATTGAAGGTTATAAAGATGGTTATCTTTTGACTATTATACCTGATAAAAATTGGCTATTAAGTGATGAAATAAATTATCCTGTAATGATTACCCATCAAGTTTGCAAATATACTCATGTTAATTCTTCATATGTTAGTGAGAATGATCCTGATACTAATTTTGTAAATGATTCACTTTTAGTTGGCGGTAAATCAGGTTTTTGCAATTCCGCTTTTCTTTCAATCCCTGACACTTTTGCAGGTTTAGGAAAAAATTCTGATATTATAGAAGCATCATGCAATATTTTCTTTTCTTCAAATGATCATATTGGACATAATCCAAACATTCATGTAGGAATGATGAACTATCTTCCTGATAAATTAACATGGAATACTACTCGTAATGATTCAGTATATACACCTTTTTATACTATTAAGATCCCTGAATATTCTTTAGGGTACTATAATATAGATATTACAAGTATAGCACATAATTGGCTTAATTATGCACAAACTAATGCATTAGCCGGAGCAGGTTCTCCAACATATGGAATAAAATTATCAACTTTAGGAGGAAGTAATGATCGTACTCTTTATGCATATTCTTCAAGAAGTTCGGTTCACGCTCCCTATTTCGAGATAAAATATACCTCTGAGCCTACTTATACCTTTGGTTTTTCTCCTTATAAATATAATAAAAAAGGAACAACAAATAATTTTCAAAATAGAATGAATTGTTATTCTTATGCATTGCAAACATACTACGCAGGTGAATTGTCACAAGGCGAATATTATAAATTATATCCAGGTGAAATAGGTTTAAGTCAAACAAGTTCATCATATAAATATAGTATTTCCACATTTAAGCAGTTGGCTGATTCATATAAATCATTTAATAACATAAATGATTATTTGAATTTTACAGAAGAACAAATGAAAAAAGACGCTGGTGAACTCGGCTATACAATAGATAAATTTGAAGTGGAAAGTACTTTTCAGCTGCCAATATCTTTTGATCCAAATAGTGAACGAGTAATAGCACTAGTAGGAGGTTATGCATCATATTCTGGTTATGATTATCATTTTTATGTAAGAAACGGTAATGGTACATGTCCTGATCATGGTGGTACTTGCAGTATCTGGTCACATAAACCGGGAAATAGTACAGTAAAAAGCGAATCAATAGATTCAATGACTACACTATGTGATGAAAATATTTATGTTAAGTCTCAAGAAGGGATTTATTATACAAATCCTAGATTCTACACAATTACTTTAGATGCATCTTTATATAATTTATGTTATATGAACGGTCATGATGATAACAGTACCGGAACACCATATTATAAAGAATAATTTTAAGGAGGTAAATTTTATGAAAAATAAAATTAAAGCAATTTTCATTTCAATTATAGTAACTTTAAGTGTAATGCCGTTTTCAACAGTCAATGCTTTTTTTGAAAAAATGTGGGATGAACCATATCCATTTGAAATTCTTTCATCTAATTATTACAATAAGGAAATTGATTACAGTCTTTGGGACAAATTTTTAAAATACGATTTATGCATTACCGATTATAATTCTCTTAATGATGAAGAACAAAAACTTTGCTATTTTATTTTTGAAAAAGAACGTTCAGCACAAGGTACTATTCGCTGTGAACGTGCCCGTCGTATATTAGCAGGAGATAAAGGTTTAAGTGAAAGAATTGATCCTGATTTTAACGGCTGTATTCAAACTTTAGAATATAATTATGTTCCTGATATTATACATCTTGATAATGATATAACTGTTAATGAATATTGGATTGATGATGACGGTACACAACGTATTTTAACTGGTCGTTCTTATTATGTTTTTGTTAATTTTGAAATTGAAGAAGCATTTAAAAAGCTTTATGAAGAACATTGCAATGAAAATTATGTTAATATATATCCGTCTGATTTGGATGATGAACATTGGGCAATTTGCCTTACAGATAAAACAGTATTGTCTGCGCTACCTATAGAAGTAAACAATGCTTTTGAAATTGAATATGACGGGGATACTTATTATATTCTTCCGGATAATACCGCTGTATTATCCAAGAGCAAATATAAGAATTATTCAAGTTATAATGATGAGCCTATAATTGAAAATATACTAATACCCCAAACTGTAAATGGATACCCTGTTACAGGAATAGAAAGGGATGCATTTAAAAATTCATCTATAACGAATATAACATTGCCTGATACTATTTCTTTTATCAATAAGTACGCATTTATGGGATGTAAATACCTTGAAAATATAAACTTTCCAGAATCATTAGAAAAAATAGGTGAATATACTTTTAAAGAATGTATAAATTTGAGAGAAATAAATTTAGATTGTCCCAATTTAAATATTTCAAAATTTGCGTTTGAAAATTCCGGATTAACAAAAGCTACAATAAACGTTAAATCCATTGATGAAAATACATTTGAAAATTGTAAAAATCTAGATACTGTTACACTAAATGAAGGACTTGAAAGTATTAAAGCAAATGCATTTAATGGATGTGCAAATCTAAAGAATATCGAATTACCATCTACATTAAGAACTATTGGCCAAGGTGCATTTGATGGAACTTCCATTAAATCAATAACAATTCCTTCAACTGTTGAAATTTTAGGTATTCTTCCTGAGCGTATAGGATATTACTCAGGCGGATGGCTTGATGTCCCAGCAACCGATCCTTTAACAGAAGAACCAGAATTAATAGTAAATAAAGATTGCATAATTTATGGTTACTATAATACCGAAGCACATTATTATGCGATATCTAATAAACTTAAATTTATCCCTCTTGATGAAAACATACTTTATGGCGATACAAATAATGATGGTGAAATCAATATGTCAGATGCAGTTGTACTTCAATCATATCTGATTGGCTGTAATATCTCTATTGGATATGAAGCTGACCTTAATCAGGACGGTAAGGTCAATGTATTTGACATGATTATGCTTAAGCGTATGTTGATGAAAAAATTATAATTTTATAAAACAAGGGAGGAATTTTTCCTCCTTTGTTTTTATATTATATTTAAATTCATTTATATGTAATCCTACATAGCTAATCCAACCAAATATTTTATCTCCATTCTATGTCCCATAACGGAAAATTTATCTATCCAACCATTCTTGAACTTAGTCGTCACTGAATGCTCCCTCATATGCATACATGTATCTTCATCCTGTAAGATACTGCATAAAAAGTCAAAATCCGACTACCTCATCTCACGCAGATATAGTCTTTCCTCTTTATATCAGACTTATCAGATTTCTTCAGCATTGAGATACGCTTGTCGCCAATCTGATTTCGGACAAAAGTTTCGTACATATACTTGTAGTTTTCAAAAGTATTATCTTTCAATCCACGCTTCAAATACCCTTTCAGGCATTTCGGACACAGACAGCGAATATCTCCGGTACGGTCAAGGTTATAAAACCAAAGACCAAAAGTTTTTTTGATAGCGATGTTAATCTTCTTCCACATCTACTCGTCATCAATAAATCCGATATAATCAACCAAGCCGGATTTGTTGACCGTCTGAATTTGTTCCAAAAGAACCAATAGAAGGCTTTGTCAGTCCGTATTCCTCGCCCAAAATAATGTGCGACGACAGATAGCGTTTCTTTATTACTGCGGTTATGGAAGCCACAATCACTGTCGGCGAATCAAAGGAGATTACGGAAATGACAAATACATCAAAGGAAAGAAACGATTTATTCAAGAATGAGTGTAAGATTATTAACCTCAAATATGAGTATGAGGGATATACCGGAACGGAGCAATGGGCTATCGTGTCTGAACTGACCGAAAAGGAATTGTTTGAATTTTTGATTGAGTTCAAAATTCGGAGATTACGGATATTCAGCTATCTGGCACTGCCAAGAGGTATAAAATATAAAAGTCCTTTCCCAAGTAAGGGAAAAGACCTAACACTGTGCGAAGCGCAAACGAAAAAACAGCAACAAAAAAGCACCGTAAAATTGGGATAAGCAAGAATAAAACTATTCTTAAAACTTATCCGGCTTCATACGGTGCTTGGTAGCCTAACATTCAGCTCTAAAAGCAACTGAGCAAGCTGCTCTGCAACATCGTCAAGGACTTCATTTGCATATGCTTCGTCCCGCTGGCAGTTGTTATACTCATCTACCACTCGTTTGAGTCTGTCGGCAAATTCCACGCCCATAATCTTATTGACCTTCTTAAACTCGTCATATCAAAAAAATGCAAAAGAAATTAGCCTTCTCAAGGGAATCCGGGAAAGAGTCGAACTGATCTTCCAGCTTTCAAATTTAATTTTCTTCATAACAATTCACCTCACCCCATAATTTTCGGTATAATCATCATTGCTAAAAATCCTACTCCTGCAACGGCGTAGAGGCTGTTTACAACCAAGCAGACTTTCATCAAATTGTTTTGAGCTTTTACCTTAACATAAGAAATGATTGTAAACACACCGCTGAAAATCATAAATGTAGCATAGCAGGCAATCATAATTTCAGCGACAGGCGATTCCAATGCCCACTCGAAAGTCCGAAGCGGTAGGATTGTCCATGGCACAAAAAGCATAATCGTGCTAATAGCAGTTAAAATTTTGTTTTTCATAATAATTATCTCCTTTCAGCCTGCCCGAACCGAAGGCAGGATACAATTAAGCAAAAGATAGTAATCGCAACAGCTACGGGTATCCACGGTATTAGCTCAACCTGCGCTGTATCAAGATTTGCTGCAAGTTTTCCATATTCGGATGTGATAACGAAAAACGGATACGACATTGGATAAGCAAACCACGCTTTTGTATTGATCATCAATACGGACGGTACAATCGAAGCCAATCCGATACCGATAGAAAAAATCGGTGTCTGAATACATACCGACAAAAGCCAGAAAAATGCAAGCATTGGAATTGCTGCAACAAATATCAAGCCTGCCTCCTTAAAAACAAACAACGGCTGCAAAATGAAATTATAGTTCTGCGTACTGGAGGCTATTGCTGCACCTACATAATACATACCAACTGCCATACCGATTTGGAGGGCTGCCAGCGAAAGCAAAACGACGAACTTTGCCATACAGAGCTTCGCTGTACTGATTGGCAGGGAAAGCATTTTCAAAATTCCCTTGTTTGCTCTTTCTGTTTGGCTTAAAAGAACTGTCCCGACTACCATACTTGCTGGGAACATAAACCATGACATCCCCATAAAGCCCTGAATAAAGAAATTGTTTTCCGGAGAAATTCCCTCTGCCTGCATATCAAAATTCATTTGAGCATTCAAAATGGACGGTACCCATAAGATAACTGTCGCAACAAGGAGGATCAGTAGTATCTTTGAGCGTTTAATTTTCTTAAATTCCACGCCAACAAGTGATAAAAAGCTCATTCAAACGACCTCCTTACTTTTATAAATAGCAGTTCTGCCAAGACAAAAATGACAAGCTCTGCGGCTATCGCATAGATATAATGTATTGACTGTGTTACATCGCTACTCACAAATACCTGAAAAGGCATTGCAAAGGGGAAAAGCGAAAGGGCAAAGTTAGTTGTCGGCAACATTGTTGCGGTAAACACGCAGACGACACCGATCCCAAGAGATACCCACATATTCTTGCAGGCTTCCGCAATAAGAAGTGACAGGATAATGCAGGGTAACATCAGCAAAAATGAATACCCGAAGTATTTGCACAGTTCACCGAAAAAACCATTTCCGATTTCAAACCAATGATAGGTACAAAATGTGACTGCACCTACTTCTATTACAAGCACAAAAAGGCTCATAAAGATTGTCAAAACTGTTTTGCCCAAGAAAATAGAACTTTCCCGAATAGGTAAAGACTTCATCTTCTGCATAGCATTGTCAGCATATTCAGTATGATATAAAAGGCAAGCTCCGGCTACAACAAGCAGCACGTTCAGCATTGCCATCATCTGCCAATTTGCGCCAAGCAGAATTTGTATCGGATTTCCTGGCAGGTTAAGATATATTTCCGAACGGACAGCCATATTGATAACAGGAACAGCCGCCGCCAAAATGCCGCCGCCTAAAAATGCAGGCAAGAATCCGGTTCGTTTTATCTTTTTACATTCCAAAGAAACGCTCATCGCACCCCACCTCTTTGTCCGTTGTCAGCATCTATCAAGGCAAGGAATGTATCCTCCAAATTATCCGTAGGGCAGCCCTGTGACGCTGCGATGAATTTAAGCTGATCGAGTGTTCCCTCAAACAGCAAATGCCCGTGATTCAGGATACCAATGGTATCAGCCATCAGTTCTATTTCGGACAGCAAATGCGACGATACCAAAACGGTACAATCAAACTTTTCAGGTAAAGAACGGATCAGCGTTCGGATTTCGTGGATACCGACAGGGTCAAGTCCGTTTGTCGGCTCATCTAAAATGAGGATTAGCGGTTTTCCAATCAAGGCGCTTGCAAGACCTAACCTCTGTTTCATTCCAAGGGAATATTTTTTTGCAAGCCGCTTCTTAAATTGCGTCAGCCCCACAATTTCAAGAGCTTCCGCTACGGAGGATTTGGGAAGTCCCAATATTTTACGGATAATTTCGAGATTTTCTTCACCGCTTAGGTTTCCGTAAAAGGCGGGAGCTTCAATAAACGAGCCTATTTCTTTCAGAATTTGCACTCTGTTATCGGGATACTTTTTTCCGTCAATCGTAAACGAGCCGCTTGTCGGTTTGGTAAGCCCCAAAAACATTTTCATAGTAGTGGACTTTCCGGCTCCGTTCGGACCGAGAAAGCCATAGACAGCACCTTTCGGAATATGCAGGTCGATACCCGAAACCGCCGTAAAATCCGCATACGATTTCGTTAAGTTTTGAGTTTCAATGATATTCATTGTTTTTTTGCTCCTTTCTCATCATTGCAAGTACATTATAATTTATCAACCTTGTGCTAACCTTCTCGTGTCCTTACATTTGCCTTACATTTCATCGTATATTAGAAAATGACACATTTCTATGGTATAATAAGAAATATAAAGGAGGTAGACCTATGGACTTTGATTACTTGAAGCAAAAACGCATTTTGCTTGTCGATGATGAGCAGGAGCTTTTAGATATGGTTATTTCTATCTTAAATGAGGACGGATTTCAAAATATCAAAACGGCAAAAACGGTGGCTGAAGCGATTGTTATTTCTGAAACTTACCAACCTGAGCTTGCCATTCTTGATGTAATGCTCCCTGATGGAAATGGATTTGATCTAATGGAACAACTTAAAAAATCGGCTGATTATCCCGTGTTATTTTTAACTGCCCGTGGCGAAGATGACGATAAATTCCGTGGCTTTGGTCTTGGCGCAGACGATTATATTGTAAAGCCGTTTTTGCCAAAAGAGCTTTTGTTTCGTGTGAGCGCCATTCTTCGCAGAAGTTATAAAGCCGATAATCCCCTTGTGAAACTGCATGACAGCGAAATTGATTTTGAGCGTGCAGAGATCATAAAGAACGGAAAACATATTCCTCTTACGGCAAAAGAACATGACATCCTCTCTGCTTTATATCGAAACGCAGGACGAATCGTTACGATCGACGCACTGTGTGAAGCAGCTTGGGGCGATAATCCTTTCGGCTATGAAAATTCGCTGATGGCACATATTCGCCGTATCAGAGAAAAAATTGAAGCGAATCCCTCCCAGCCTGTTTCTTTAATAACGGTTAAAGGACTTGGGTACAAACTCATTGTGGAGGGCAAATAATATGAAAAGCGTACCGAAACTAATCCGGCGCTTTGTCGGTATTATGCTCTTGTCCTCGGTGCTGCTCATTATTCTAAACCTTGCTTTATTGGTGATATATACGCTCAACCAAGCACCAAACAGTTCCCCTTGGATGACAGCACAAAAGGTTGCCGATAATTTGTTGCAGGATGATAATGGATATGTTTTGACCGAAGATATAGAAATTGAACTCCAAAATACGAATGGTTGGGCAATTTTTATTGATAACGCAACAATGAATGTTGTATGGCAAACGGATAATCTTCCCGAAACCGTACCTATGTCATACACCGTTTCAGATATAGCGAACCTTACCCGTGGCTATATAGACGGATACCCCACATTTACAGGCGAGGCAGAAAATGGACTTGTGGTTCTCGGTTATCCGAAAGACAGTTTTTGGAAACATATGTGGCCGAGTTGGGATTATAAATTAATCGCCAACTTGCCTAAAACAGTTCTTTCTGTTTTAGCAATCAATATAGCCTTGATTTTTATAATCTATGTGATTGCCAATTCCAAGCTGTTAAAATCCGTGAAACCGATAGTCAGCGGAATACAGGCTTTGTCTACGAATGAAGAAGTCCATCTCCGAGAAAAAGGGCTTTTATCCGAGCTTGCGGTAAACATTAACAAGACCTCAGATATTTTGCAAACGCAAAACAGACAGCTCCGCAAAAAAGAAACCGCAAGAGCAAATTGGATTGCAGGGGTATCCCACGACATACGAACACCGCTGTCAATGGTAATGGGATATGCCGGACAGTTAGAAAACGATATGCAGCTATCAGAAGATAACCGCAAAAAAGCCACGGTTATTGTACGGCAAAGTGAGCGAATGAGAAACCTAATTAACGACTTGAATCTTGCCTCCAAGCTGGAATATAATATGCAGCCAATTAACCCTAAAAAGCAAAATTTAATTGCTGTTATCCGTCAGGTTGTGGTCGATTTCATCAATATGAATATTGATGAAAAGTACACGATTGAATGGGAAACGGACGAAAACTTAACCTCCTGTCCTGTGTGTATTGATAAAGACTTAATTAAGCGAGCAGTAAGCAATCTGATTCAGAACAGCATGAATCATAATGAACAAGGCTGTCATATCTTCGTTCGTGTTATATCTGAAGATAATGTTTGTACTGTCGTTGTTGCCGATGATGGTATAAGTGCAACAGATAAACAGATTGAAAAACTGAACAATACCCCGCATTATATGGTATGCGATGAAAAAACAACTGAACAACGCCACGGCTTAGGCTTGCTCATTGTTAAGCAAATCATATTTGCACACAACGGAAAAATGTTGATAAAGCATAGTGAATACGGCGGTTTTGAAGTCGATTTGAGTTTGCCGATTACTATGTAAAGTGAACTATAGTCAATAAGCTGGACATAAAAAGGCGAAAAGAATTAAGACGAAAGTAAAGAATTTTCAAAATGAATGGGTGACAAGAAATTAATAGCCGAGTGAATGCGATTACGATTATAAAAGCCATTAATATAATCAA
>OGPA01001245.1_pt1 | contig 21728 bp, 16 predicted proteins | sample 1552841 | NCBI WGS metagenome assembly OGPA01 (sample SAMEA2579916, study PRJEB22360) | human gut metagenome | reverse complement strand
AATAGTTTCTATAAATAAAAAGAGAATTTTGCAGACTGTAAAAATGAGGTCCGGCAAAATTCTCTTTTTTCGTTTAGTCGTTATTCGTCTTCGAGACGGGAGATAACCATCTCCATGGATTTCTGATATTCTTCATCCGAAGAATTGTAGAACAGCATCAGATCGAGGCAGCTGCTCATTTTCTTCAGTGCTTCCGGGATGGAGTAGTCGATCGTTTTCACATATTCATCCCAGTGCTCCAGCTTCCACGTATCGCGCACGGAGTTGCGGTCGATCATGCGCTGGTGGCAGATCTCCGGTTTTGTGACAACCCAGATCACAACAAGCTTTGCCCCATGGTCAGCGAGCTTTTTGGAGAAGTTTTTCAGGAACTTCTCATCATGCACTTCGCGTGTGAATGGTGCGTTGATCAGCACAATATCGTCATACTCGAGTGCTTCCAGTCCGAAATTGACCGTTACTTCATATTCATAATCGCGGATATTCTCCTCGAAGAAATCAGAACTGCGGTTGATTTCCTGTCCGCCCGCTTTGAAAACGCGGTTCGACAGCGGAATGACCGTGTCCTTGTCGAGATAAACAACGTGTTTCAGCTCCTTGGCGAGCTGTTTTGAAATGTATGTCTTTCCGCACGCCGGCGGCGAGGTTACGAGGATCATCTTTTTCATCGTTTGTATGTCTTCCTTTCCAGTTGAATCAAAAAAAATCACTCCTAGCATTATAGAAAATTTGGGAAAAAATTGCAAGAGAAAAGACGGTTGTGCCAGAGAAAAAATTGTCTTATAATAAAATAAGATTTTTATGCCATCACGGAGAAAATAAATGGAGGAAAGACAATGAGCAGAGCAAATACACGAGTTGTGAAAATCGGCGACCGGGTCATCGGAGGCGGAAATCCGATTCTGATCCAGTCCATGACGAATACCAAAACAGAAGATGTGGAGGCAACCGTAAAGCAGATCCAGGCGCTCACGGAAGCCGGATGTGACATTATCCGATGCGCCGTCCCGACCATGGAGGCAGCCAGGGCGCTGTCCGAGATCAAAAAGCAGATCTCGATTCCGCTTGTAGCAGACATTCATTTTGACTATCGATTGGCGATCGCCGCGATCGAAAACGGAGCCGATAAAATCCGCATCAACCCGGGCAACATCGGCAGCCGCGACCGGATCCAGGCGGTTGTAGATGCAGCAAAAGAACGCCAGATTCCGATCCGCGTCGGCGTCAACAGCGGTTCACTCGAAAAAGAGCTGGTGGAAAAATACAACGGCGTAACGGCAGAGGGCCTGGTGGAGAGCGCGCTCGACAAAGTGCGGATCATCGAGGAGATGGGCTATGACAATCTCGTCATCAGTATCAAATCGTCTGATGTGATGATGTGTGCAAAAGCGCATGAGCTGATCACGAACCAGACGGATCATCCGCTTCATGTCGGCATTACGGAGGCAGGAACGCTGTATTCCGGCAACATCAAATCGGCAGTGGGGCTCGGTATTATTTTATATCAGGGCATCGGAGATACGATCCGTGTTTCCCTGACCGGCGATCCGCTCGAGGAAATCAAATCCGCAAAACGGATCTTAAAGACCCTGGGACTTCGAAAAGGCGGCATTGAGGTCGTATCGTGTCCGACCTGCGGACGGACCCAGATTGACCTGATCGGACTGGCAAACCAGGTGGAAACACTGGTGCAGGGCTACGATCTTGATATCAAGGTTGCCGTCATGGGCTGCGTGGTCAACGGACCGGGCGAGGCAAAAGAGGCGGATCTTGGTGTTGCAGGCGGAAAAGGCGTCGGCATTTTAATTAAAAAAGGTGAAATCGTGAAAAAAGTACCGGAGAGCGAGCTGCTGTCCGTCTTAAAGGACGAGCTGGATCACTGGGGCAAGTAAAAAAGAAAGCAGGAATAGGAATGGAAAAACAGTTTCAGGAAGTATTTCCGGATTTGAGAATCGAAGGGGGCATGGCAGAGCTTCTCGATACCGTGGAGGTTTCGCGGGTATCGATCAATAAGAAAAAAGATCTGCTGCGGATCTATGTGGTCAGCCATCAGTGGATTCACAAAAAATATATTTATCAGCTGGAGCGCCAGATCGAGGAGCAGCTCTTTTCCAACGTGCCGCTGCGCGTGAAGATTATTGAGCGGTTCTATCTGTCGCGCCAGTATACGCCGGAAAACTTTCTGGAGGTGTACCGTCCGAGTATCCTGCTCGAGCTGAAAAACCACAGTGTCTTTCTGAATCATCTGTTTTCGACTGCCGAGATTACCTTCCCGGAGACGAACAAAATGCACCTGGTGCTCGTGGATTCCGTTGTGGCAAAGGAGCGCGAGGAGGAGCTGGTCCACATTCTCGAGAAAATCTTCTGTGAGCGGTGCGGCTTCGACCTGATCGTGGAAACCGAGATGAGAAAGCCGGAGGGCGAGAGCCGCGCCATGAGAAATTCCGAGCTCCGCATCCGGGAGGAAGTGCGCCACGTTCTGGCGCATACCCATTACGGTGAGATGCTCGGCGAAAAAGAGCAGAACCGGATGGAAGAGCAGGCGGAAGCAGCAGGCGAACAGCCAAAAGCAGCCGCAGCAGCCAAGGACGGCGAGGCGAAAAAAGAAAAAGCAGCAGACGGCGGAAGGGGAAAAGGTTTTTCCGGCGGCGGACGCGGTTCCTTCAAAAAAGGCAAGGGCAGTTTCGGCCGGAATGCGGACAATCAGCCGCGCAAATCCTCCAATCCGGATGTGCTGTACGGAAGAGATTTCGAGGATGAGAGCGTGGAGATTCTGAAAATCGGCGATGAGATCGGTGATGTTGTCATCCGAGGAAGAGTCCAGAGTGTGGATATGCGCGAAATCCGGAATGAGCGTACGATTTTCATGTTCACGATCACCGACTTTACAGATACCATCGGCGTCAAGATTTTCGTCCAGAACGCGGAAGTGCCGGAATTAAAGGATGCGATCAAAAAAGGCGCGTTCATTAAAGTAAAAGGAAAAACGACGGTTGATGCATTTGACCACGATCTGACGGTTATGTCTGTCTGGGGCATCAAGAAGATCACCGATTTCCGTACCGGCCGTCAGGATACGAGTCCGGTGAAGCGTGTGGAGCTGCACTGCCATACAAAGATGAGCGATATGGACGGTGTCACCGATGCTGCCCGTCTGGTACAGCGTGCCTACGAGTGGGGCCATCCGGCGATCGCGATCACCGATCACGGCGTGGTGCAGTCCTTCCCGGAGGCAAACCATGCGATCGAGGCGATCGACGGCGCTTACCGGAAAAAATACCAGGCAGAGCACCCGGATGCGACAAAAGATGAGCTGAAAAAAGTTTCGGCTCCGTTCAAGGTCATCTACGGCATGGAGGCTTATCTCGTCGACGACTTGAAAGATATCGTTGTCAACAGCAAAGGACAGGACATCCACGGAAGCTACGTTGTGTTTGATATCGAGACGACGGGATTTTCCCCGGTTGTCAACAAAATCATCGAGATCGGCGCCGTCCGTGTGGAAAACGGAGCGATTGTCGATAAGTTTTCCACCTTCGTCAATCCGAAAGTCCCGATCCCGTTCCGGATTGAGAATCTGACCGGCATCAACGACAACATGGTTCTTGACGCGCCGGACATCGAAACGGTGCTGCCGAAATTCCTGGAGTTCAGTGAGGGAGCCGTTATGGTTGCCCACAATGCTTCGTTCGATATGAGCTTTATCGAGCACAACTGCGTCCTGCAGGGGATCGAGCGGGAATTTACAACGGCGGACACCGTCGCCATGGCGCGTTTCCTGCTGCCGGGCCTGAACCGTTTCAAGCTGGATACCGTTGCGAAGGCGGTCGGCGTATCGTTGGAAAACCATCACCGTGCGGTGGACGATGCCGGCTGTACGGCGGAAATTTTCGTGAAATTCGTAAAAATGCTGGAGGAGCGCAATATTCTGACTCTGGATGACCTGAATGCGCAGGGAAAAGTATCGGAGGAGGCTGTGCGCAAGCTTCCATCGTACCATGCGATCATTCTGGCAAAGAACGAGACGGGACGTGTCAATCTGTACCGCCTCGTGTCGGAATCCCACCTGAAATACTACAACCGCCGGCCGAAGCTGCCAAAGAGCGTCTACCTGAAATACCAGGACGGTCTGATGATCGGATCTGCCTGCGAGGCGGGCGAACTCTACCAGGCAATCCTGCGCGGTGAACCGGATGCGGCGATTGCGCGTCTTGTGGACTTCTACGATTATCTGGAAATCCAGCCGATCGGCAACAACGCGTTCATGATCAAAAAAGAGGACGTTTCTGCCGTAGAGAGCGAGGAGGATTTAAAGGAGATCAACAGGCGCATCGTCAAACTTGGCGAGCAGTTCCATAAGCCTGTTGTGGCAACGTGCGACGTCCACTTCATGGATCCGCAGGACGAGATCTACCGCCGCATCATCATGACCGGAAAAGGTTTTGACGACGCGGATGAGCAGGCACCGCTGTTCCTGCGCACTACCGAGGAGATGCTTGAAGAGTTTTCGTATCTCGGAAGTGAGAAAGCGGAGGAGGTCGTCATCACCAATCCGCGCAAAATCTCCGACCTTGTCGAGAAAATCTCCCCGATCCGTGCCGGAAAATTCCCGCCGGTCATCGAGGATTCCGACAAGACACTGCGGAGAATCTGTTACGACCGCGCGCATGAAATCTACGGCGAGGAGCTGCCGGAGATCGTTTCCGCGCGCCTCGAACGGGAGCTGAACTCCATTATTTCCAACGGATACGCCGTTATGTACATCATCGCACAGAAACTAGTGTGGAAGTCGAACGAGGACGGCTATCTCGTAGGATCGCGTGGTTCCGTCGGTTCCTCGTTCGTTGCGACGATGGCGGGAATCACGGAGGTAAACCCGTTGAGCCCGCATTACTACTGCGAGTCGTGCCATTACAGCGAGTTCGATTCGCCGCGCGTCAAAGAGTACGTCGGCCGTGCCGGATGCGATATGCCGGACGCCGTCTGCCCGAACTGCGGCAAGCCGCTGAAAAAAGCGGGATTTGATATTCCGTTCGAGACGTTCCTTGGATTCAAGGGAAACAAAGAGCCGGATATCGACCTGAACTTCTCCGGTGATTACCAGAGTAAGGCGCACAAATACACAGAGGTTATTTTCGGCGCCGGTCAGACGTTCCGTGCGGGAACCATCGGTACGCTGGCGGATAAAACAGCGTTCGGTTACGTGAAGAACTATTACGAAGAGCGTGGCCAGCACAAACGGAACTGCGAGATCGACCGTATCGTGGAAGGATGCACCGGCATCCGCCGTACCACCGGCCAGCACCCGGGCGGTATCATCGTTCTGCCGTTCGGTGAGGATATCAACTCCTTCACCCCGGTGCAGCATCCGGCGAACGATATGACAACCGACATCATTACGACCCATTTCGATTACCACTCCATTGATGCCAACCTCTTAAAGCTCGACATTCTCGGACACGATGATCCGACCATGATCCGTATGTTACAGGACTTGACAGGACTTGATCCACAGACGATCCCTTTGGACGATCAGACAGTCATGTCGCTGTTTATGAATACCTCTGCATTGGGAGTAGAACCGGAAGACATCAACGGTATTCCCCTGGGATGTTTAGGAATCCCGGAGTTTGGAACAGATTTTGCGATGCAGATGGTTATTGATGCGAAACCGACCGAATTTTCGGATCTGATCCGGATTTCAGGACTTTCGCATGGTACGGATGTGTGGCTGGGAAATGCACAGACTTTAATTGAGCAGGGGATTGCAACGATTTCTACTGCAATCTGTACCCGTGATGATATTATGATTTATCTGATCGGTATGGGACTTGACAGTGAGCAGTCCTTTACCATTATGGAGTCTGTTCGAAAAGGTAAGGGATTAAAGGAAGAATGGAAGGAAGAGATGCGGGCACATAATGTACCGGAATGGTATATTGATTCGTGTTTAAAGATCAAGTATATGTTCCCGAAAGCACATGCGGCTGCCTACGTTATGATGGCGTGGCGTATTGCATACTGTAAAGTTTTTTATCCACTCGCCTATTATGCAGCATATTTTTCCATTCGTGCGACCGGTTTCAACTATGAGATCATGTGTCAGGGAAAAGAGCGTCTGGAATATTTTTATAAGGATTACACAAGAAGAAAAGACTCTCTTTCCAAAAAAGAGCAGGATGTCTACCGTGATATGCGAATTGTGCAGGAGATGTATGCGAGAGGCTTTGATTTCACGCCAATTGATATTTACCGTGCACTGCCGGATCGTTTCCAGATCATCGATGGAAAACTTATGCCGGCGTTAAATACGATCGAGGGTATGGGTGACAATGCTGCAATTGCGGTTGCGGAGGCAGCAAAAGACGGAAAATTCTTATCCAAAGATGATTTCCGCCAGAGAACCAAGGTGACGAAATCTACCATTGATCTTATGGCAGATCTTGGACTGCTGGGCGATATGCCGGAGTCCAATCAGTTGTCGTTATTTGATTTTGCATAAATATTTGTTTTGCGGGATAAAGAAACGCCAGGAAAAAATGAAGTTTCCTGACGTTTCTTTTTTTGTAAGAAATTGCATTGTGACAGCGCCTGCTTACGGATTGAAAATCTGTACATTGCCCGGGGCAGCAACAGATGTATAATAAGGGGTTTTGGTCGTAAAATCTTTAAAATAGACATATGTGGAAGTTACATTAATGGCAGTGTAGTTTCCCTTTTTTAATTCCTGATAATTGCTTCCGTCTGTATTGATACAGCAGATGGCCGGATCTGTCTTATCATTTTTCTGGAAGAAAATCTTATCTCCGGCAACGTTGTAGCAGTCGACACGGCAGTCCGTGACCAGCGTTTTTTCACCATTTGTCAGATCGACTTTGGCAATGCGGTAATCGTTTTCACAGTCCATAAAATAAAGATTGTTTCCGTCTTTCACCGGCATCCAGCAGTTCCCCTCATAGATGACTTTTGCGTGGTCATTGGAAGTGTCCATCTCATAGATATTATGATTGTCTGTCAGTCCGTTATAATAAATATATTGTCCATCGGTACTTGCGGTAAAGTAGGACTGTTTTTCTACCTGCTCTTTTTCCTTGCCATCAATTTTGACTTTGTACAGCGTGGTTGCATCAGTGGTATCATAATGCAGATAGTACAGATAATTTCCAACCAGGGAAGCATACATACACGGATCATCATCTAAAATTTCAGGTTTTCCTTTTCCGTCAATGTCCAGCCGGCATAAGCTGTTGGTATTGACCGGGAGGAAGGAAAACGAATCAGCGCTTTTTCCCTTAAGTTTACAGTAATAAATGTAGTGGTCATCCACGTTGATGTAGCTGACACTCTGATCCTCTAACTTTTTGATGTTTGTGCCGTCCGGGTTCATGGAGTACAGACAGTAGTTGTCGGCAGGGTTGGCAAAGTAGACAATACCATCTTTTTCACAGAAATATCCTTCGTTATACAGATTTCCCGCAGTGTTGCCGTTGACATAACCGTCATTATACCGAATGCGGTTTAGGTACCGGTAGAGGAAAACACACCCGGCAGCAAGAAGGATCACCAACACAAAAAGCAGCCATTTCCAGATTTTTTTCATAAGTAAATCACCTCTTTGATTTATAATCTTTATCTATAAAAAGTATAGCATTTCTGTATACCATGACGCAAGTGTTCTCTTGCAAGCAAACTGTGAATGTAATATATTATAAATAATAAATGGAAAGGCTTGGATTTTTTATGAGAGATTTATTGGAACTAAGAGATGAGATTGATCAGATCGACAGTCAGATCGTGGATCTGTATGAACGCAGAATGGCAATTTCTGAGGAAGTTGCTGAATATAAAATTGCTGTAGGAAAGAAAGTATTTGACAAGCAGCGTGAGGTTTCCAAGTTGGAAACATTGAGCAGAAAAGGAACTACGCCATTTTTAAAACATGGTATCCGTGAACTGTTCGAGCAGATCATGTCCATGAGCCGGAAGCGTCAGTATCAGCTTCTGACAGAACATGGTCAGACGGAAAAACCCGATTTTAAAGAAGTAGATCATCTGAATTACAAAAATGCTAAAATCGTATTTCAGGGAACAGAAGGCGCCTATTCCCAGCTTGCGCTGAATGAGTATTTCGGGGAGAATGCAGACAGTTATCATGTGGATACGTGGCGGGATGCGATGGAAGCCATCCAAAACGGGGAGGCCGATTACGCTGTATTCCCAATTGAGAATTCATCCGCCGGAATCGTTTCCGAGAACTATGATCTTATGGTGGAATACAATAATTATATCGTGGGAGAGCAGATCATCCGTATCGACCATGCACTTTTGGGTCTGCCGGAAGCAACCATGGACGATATCACCGACATTTATTCCCACCCACAGGCGCTGATGCAGTGCTCGAAATACCTTGAGAGCCACAGAGACTGGGAAAAGCACAGTCTGAAAAATACGGCGATGTCCGCCCAGAAGATCAAAGAGGATGGGAAAAAGAACAAGGCAGCGATCGCAAGCACCCTGACTGCGGATATTTATGGTCTGAAAGTGCTCGACGAGGCAATCCAGAACAATAAAAACAATTACACAAAGTTTATCATTGTGGCGAACAAGAAGATTTTTGAATCGAGAGCCAATAAGATCAGTATCTCTTTTGAAGTTCCGCATGAGAGCGGTTCGCTGTACCATAAGCTGTCCCATTTTATCTACAACGGAATCAACATGAACAAGATCGAGTCCAGACCGGTGCAGGGAAAAGCGTGGGAGTACCGCTTCTTTGTTGACATTGAGGGAAACCTCAATGATGCAGCCGTACAGAATGCGTTGCGGGGGCTGACAGAAGAGACGATCCGTTTGAAAATACTTGGCAATTATGTGAGTGCAGAAGGGAATGAATAAACTGATGAAAAGTCCAAAGAATTTGATTTTATATAAAGATTTTGAAAATGGTAACTTATTTTATAACATGACCTGGATCATGGAGAATTATGAAAATGAATATTATAATAAAGAGGATGTGGAGTCTCTATTGTATGAGAGTTTGAACCAGTTAATGGAACTGGCAGTGAGTCATGGCTTTGAGGGGAATCTGTGGCACAGTTTTCTGGCATTTCTTCTTGTAAATAATGAGAATGCTTACAGCAAAGCCTGTGAGATCCGCGGCGAAGTGGAGGGCTCTGTCAATCAGATCGTATTGCATGACTTTGAGATCATCAAATCGCTGTTTGATTTTGATTTTGGAAAACTTGCCTCTTATTTTGAGATGGACTGCATGGATGCCATCACCGATTATCAGAGCATGACAGGGAGCGGAAAGATTTTTAATAAGAGGATCAAGGAGCGCATCAATGAGTTGAAGTTAAAGCTGGAAGCTTCCACAGATGTGTCCGGATTTAAAGATGCAGTGACGGCATTTTATAAAGATTTTGGCGTTGGTAAACTCGGACTTCACAAGGCATTCCGCATTCAGCACAGGGAAAAGGAAAAGGTGGAGATCGTGCCGATCACAAATATTGCCCATGTGAAATTAGACGATCTGGTCGGCTATGAGCTTGCAAAACAGAAACTCATCGACAATACGGAAGCATTTGTCAACGGAAAGCAGGCAAATAACTGCCTGTTATATGGGGATGCCGGAACCGGAAAATCCACCAGTATCAAAGCCATTGCAAACCAGTACTATGACAGAGGCTTACGTCTGATCGAAGTGTACAAGCACCAGTTCTGTGATCTGAATGATGTCATCGCACAGATCAAAAACCGCAATTACAAGTTCATTATTTACATGGACGATCTCTCTTTTGAAGAGTTTGAGATCGAATATAAATATCTGAAGGCAGTGATCGAGGGCGGTCTTGAGAAAAAACCGGACAACGTACTGATCTATGCAACCTCCAACAGACGCCACCTGATCCGTGAAACATTTTCGGATAAAGAGGAAGTGCGTGAGGATATGCATACTTCCGATACTGTACAGGAAAAATTATCCCTGTATGCAAGATTTGGTGTTTCCATCTACTTTGGCGCACCAAACAAGAAGGAATTCCAGAATATTGTCAAAGTACTTGCAGAAAAATATCAGGTTTCCATGGATGAGGACACTTTGCTTGCTGAGGCCAATAAATGGGAGCTTTCCCACGGCGGATTATCCGGCAGGACAGCGCAGCAATTTATCAACTATTTACTTGGAAAAGAATAAAAAATTGGTATAATAGAGATATACAAAAGAAATGAGGAGGCAGACATCTGGTGATCCATACATTCGCAGCAATTTATATCGGTTCTTATGAAGTAAGTATTAAAATATTTGAGATTTCAGGAAAGAAGAAAATACGTGACATTGATTATATCCGGAGCAGGATTGAGCTCGGAAGAGATGCATATTCCAAGGGAAGTATCGGATATGAACTTGTGGAGGCGCTGTGTGATACGCTTGCCGAGTACAAAAAGATCATGGACGGCTACCGGGTGGACAGTTACGAAGCGTATGCTGCCGCAGCCTTGAGAAACGCTGAAAATGAACTTTTTATCTTAGACCAGATCCGCATCCGGACAGGACTTCTCGTAAAAGTTTTAAGTAACTCTGAGCATCGCTTTATCAGTTATAAATCGGTTGCCATGCGGGAAGATTTTGAGCGTATGATCCAGAAAGGTGCAGCAGTTGTGGATGCCGGAGGCGGCGGTATGCAGATCACGGTATTCTCAAAGGGAAAAGTAGTCACAACACAGCATCTGGCACTCGGCACCATGCGTATGCGGGAGCAGCTTGCAAGAAAAAGTAACAATCTGGCACAGTATGAACTTCAGGTAGAAGAACTTGTTGACAAGGAACTTGAAGTTTTTAAAGCTATGTATCTTCAGGAGACGAAGATCAAATACCTGATCATCATCGGTGATTATATATCAGAGATCAGCAGAAAAGTAGAAAAAAACAAGGAAGATAATACCATAGAGGTAGCAAAGTTCTTAAAGTACATCAGAAAGCTGGATGAGAAGACATTAGAGGAAATCTCAGAGGAATTGAACCTTTCGAATGAGAGTGATGCGCTTGTCATTCCATATATGATGATTTTTAAATGCATGGCAGAGAGCATCGGCGCAGAGAGTCTCTGGGCACCGGGAACGAATGTTAGCGATGGTATCGCATTCCACTATGCACAGAAGAATAATATGATCCGGGTGGAACATGATTTTGAGGCGGATGTCTTATCTGCCGCAAGAAATCTTTCCGAGCGTTACATGAGTTACACCCCACATATTGATGCACTGACGCAGATGGCAACCCTTATTTTTGATACGATGAAAAAAGTACATGGACTTGGCAGAAGAGAACGGCTGCTTTTGCAGGTGGCTGCCATTTTACATGACTGCGGAAAATATATCAGTTTTGCCAACGGTCCGTCCTGCTCCTATGATATTATTATGGCTTCCGAGATTATCGGACTGACACACAAAGAGCGTGAGATCATTGCAAACACAGTATTATATAATACATGGTCGCTTCCTGACTATGAAGATCTCGCAGATAAACTGGATCATGACAGTTATCTGACCGTTGCAAAACTTTCTGCAATCCTTCGTGTATCCAATGCAATGGACCGGAGCCACAAGCAGAAGTTTAAGAATGTAAAGGCGGCAGTCAAGGGAAGAGAACTTGTGATCACAATTGAGACAATGGATGATATTGCTTTGGAAAAAGCACTGTTTGATGCCAAAACGGCATACTTTGAAAATGTATTCAGTATAAAGCCGGTGATCAAAGAAAAGAGAGTCTACGGCTGACAGACAACCAATGGAAAGGCTAGGTTTATCTTATGGAGAAAGAACAGGATTTTAAAAAACCGGAATATTATGAAAACAGGGAATTGAGCTGGCTGAAATTTAATCACCGCGTATTAAACGAAGCGAGAGATAAATCCATCCCGCTTCTGGAACGATTAAAGTTTGTCAGTATCACTTCGTCAAATCTGGACGAATTTTTCATGGTGCGTGTCGCATCCCTGAAGGATATGGTACACGCCAATTATAAGAAAAAAGACATTGCCGGAATGTCAGCATCAGAACAGTTAGAGAAGATCAATGAGCGCACAAGAGAGCTTGTCACACTTCAGTACAATACCTATAACCGTTCTCTTGTACCGCTTATGCACCAGCATGGGATCGTTGTGATGGATGCATTCGAAGATCTGAGTGAGGCGCAGGCTGCATTTGTGGACCGCTATTTTGAAGACAATGTATATCCGGTACTCACCCCGATGGCGGTGGATGCCTCAAGACCATTTCCACTGATTCGGAACAAGACATTGAACATTGCAGCACTTCTTTCCAAGAAAAAAGGAAAAGCAGAAAAAGAGGAAATTGAATTTGCAACCGTTCAGGTTCCAAGCGTGTTGCCACGCCTGGTACATATCCCTTCGGAAGATGGAAATGAAAAGACCTTCATTTTATTGGAGCAGGTCATTGAGCGGAATATTGATAAACTGTTTTTAAACTACGATGTACTCTGCGCATATCCTTACCGTGTTATGCGAAATGCCGATCTGTCGATTGATGAGGATGAAGCGGCGGACCTGCTAAAAGAGATTCAGAAACAGTTAAAAATGCGTCAGTGGGGCGAAGTGATCCGTCTGGAAGTGGAGGACGGTATTGACAAAAAGCTGTTAAACTTCTTAAAAGATGAATTAAAAGTGGCAGAACAGGATATTTTCCAGATCAACGGACCAATTGATTTCACATTCCTGATGAAAATGTATGGATTAGAAGGCTGTGACGATCTGCGGAATGAGCCTTACACGCCACAGCGCGTGCCGGAGATCGTACCGGGGGAAAATATTTTTGATGAGATCCGAAAAGGAGATATCCTTTTGCATCATCCATACCAGACGTTTGATCCGGTGGTTGATTTTATACGTCAGGCATCTGTGGATCCGGATGTACTTGCCATCAAACAGACGCTTTACCGTGTCAGTGGCAATTCACCAATTATTGCTTCATTGGCACAGGCGGCTGAAAACGGCAAGCAGGTTTCTGTTTTAGTGGAGTTAAAGGCCCGGTTTGATGAGGAAAATAACATTGTCTGGGCAAAAAAATTAGAGCAGGCTGGCTGCCATGTTATCTATGGTCTGGTTGGACTGAAAACCCACAGCAAAATAGCGCTGGTTGTCCGGAGGGAGGAAGATGGTATCCGTCGTTATGTGCATCTTGGAACCGGTAACTACAACGACTCCACAGCAAAGTTATATACAGACTGTGGTATTTTTACCTGTGACGGTGCGATCGGAGAGGATGCAACTGCCGTATTCAATATGTTGTCCGGCTACTCCGAACCATTGTCGTGGAATGAACTTGCGGTTGCACCAATCTGGCTTCGCACGAAGTTCACAAAGCTGATCCGTCGTGAGACGAAGCATGCAAAAGAGGGAAAACCTGCAAAGATCATTGCAAAAATGAATTCGCTCTGTGATCCGGGAATCATTGAATCCCTTTATGAAGCGTCTGCAGCAGGTGTTAAGATCCAGCTGATCGTCCGTGGAATCTGCTGCTTAAAAGTCGGAATCCCAGGGGTGAGCGAGAATATTGAAGTCCGTTCGATCGTTGGAAATTTCTTAGAGCACAGCCGGATATTCTATTTCTTCAACGATGGAGAAGAAGAACTTTACATGGGAAGTGCCGACTGGATGCCGCGTAACTTAGACAGACGAGTGGAGATTTTATTCCCGGTATTAGATGATGAACTGAAAAAACGTGTCAGACATATTCTGGATGTGGAGCTGGCAGACACTTTAAAAGCACATGTACTGCATGCTGACGGCAATTACGAGAAGGTAGACAGACGTGGAAAAGCAGCATTATCATCTCAGGATGTTTTCTGTAAGGAAGCAATGGAAGCTGTTCCAAAACCATCTCACGGATATCAGGGAAGAGTGTTTATTCCGGCAGAACCTGTAGAATAAATAGCATTACGGTAAGAGCAGTTATTGTGTGAGGGAGGATGGGCTATGAATAATAAAATTTTATTTGCGGATCTGGATCGTACATTATTGTGTGATGATAAGTCGATTTCTGAAAAGAACCGGGCTGCAATACAGAAAATGTTAGAGCGTGGACACTATTTTGTTCTGGCAACCGGACGACCGGTAGAGTCAGGGAGAATTGTTGTGAAAGATCTTGGGCTGACCAGTCCGGGATGTTATATGATCGCCTTTAACGGGGCAGTGATCTATGACTGTGCGGCAGACCGTGTGCTTTATAAAAGTGCACTTCCAATCGAGGTTGCGCAGGAGATTTTTGACCGGGCGTATAAAGCCGGCATCTATGCGCAGACCTACAATACCGTAGACATTGTGACAAAACGGCACACAAAAGAGCTGGATTATTATGTTGAGCGTTCTCATATGACCTACAAACTCACAAGAAGAATTTCGGATTGTCTGGATTCGGAACCTCAGAAAGTCATTCTGATCCATCTGGAGGATGATGAAAAATTAAAACGTTTCCAGAAAGCAAATGCTGCCTGGGCGAAAGGAAAATGCAACTCCTTTTTCTCCTGCAAAGAGTATCTGGAGTATTGTCCGGTCGACACGGACAAAGGAACCGGCGCACAGTATCTGGTGAAATTGTTAAATATTCCACATACCAGCACGGTTGCGATCGGAGATGAGCAGAACGACATTCCGATGATCCAATCCGCACATATTGGTATCGCTATGAAGAACGGGATCGATGATATCAAGAAAGCCGCTGATTATGTTACGGAAAATGATAACAACCATGATGCGATCGCGGAAGTGATCGAGAAGTTTATTTTATAGAAAAGCGGATAAACTAAGTATGAAAATTGCAGTAATGGCTGATATACATAGCAATATAGAAGCATTCAAAACCTGTTATGAAGAGGCTGAGAAGCAAGGCGTTACAGAATATATTTTTCTAGGAGACTATTTGGGTGACATGGCAAATCCACAGGAAACATTATGTCTGTTGCATGAAATTCAGACGAAGTATCCTTGCACGTTTGTTCGTGGAAACAAAGAGGAATATTGGATCAATCATAGGAAAAATACCAATGAAGTATGGGCAACAGGTTCAACGACTACCGGTATGTTAAACTACAATTATGAACGCCTATCAGACAAAAATATTGATTTTTTCGAAAATATGCCTATTTCAAAAGAAATGCAATATGAAGGTTTTTCACCATTTATAGTTTGTCATGGTTCGCCCGATAAAGTAAATCAAAGTATGCGGTCAGACTATGATTATATCAATCAGATTGTAAAAGATCTGAAGGTGAATTTGATTATTTGTGGACATTTTCATATACAAACGCAATATGAGAGAAAAGGAATGTTGATTGTAAATCCGGGAGCTGTAGGGGTTCCTCTTCATAGTGGTGGAAAGACACAATTTATGATACTTCATGGGGAAGATGGCACTTGGAAACAGGAATTTTTCAGTCTGCCCTATGATGTAAATGTAACATTAAAGAGTATGAAAGATGAACAGTTGTTCGTAAAAGCACCTGGATGGTATCAGATTACAAAACATTTACTTCTTACAGGAGAAACCTCACATGCTGAGATTGTACGACATGTGAGGAATCAATATTTTAAGGATATAGGAAAATGTGATTTGAAGGATATACCAGAGTGGTATTGGAAACAGGAATTAATTAAAATCTATGGTTTTTTATATCAGTAAGTACAGAGTAAGGAATATACAGATGTCCCCGTCCTCTGCCAAGAGCGATATCCGGTTTGTTTGAGCCGTGGAAATCAGAGCCGCCGCTGATAAGCAGTCCGTTTTTCCTTGCAAGACGTTTCATCTGCTGTTCTTCTCCGGTGGTGTAGGTGGAGTAGATTGCTTCTAACCCGTCAAGTCCCGCCGGTTTCAGCTCATCGATCATTTTCTGGAGATTGGTGTTACTCAGGCCGTAGAGCAGAGGGTGAGCTAAAATGGCAGTACCTCCGGCTTCTTTGATGAGACGCACGGCATCGGTGGAAGCGACTTTCAACCTGCCGACATAGCATTTGCAGTGGTCGCCGATATAACGGTCGAAGGCTTCGCGGACACTCTTGATCTGACCATGTTCATATAGAAAGCGTGCAATGTTCGCGCGGGTAATGACACAGTCCGGATTTTCAGCCACCAGTTCTTCCATCGTAATGGAAAGCCCTTCCTTCCGGAGTGCCTCCACCATAAGTGCATTGCGCTCACTGCGGCATTTCCGGTATTCGGCTGTCTTTTTCAGAAGCTGCTCATTTTCGATATCAATATATAACCCTACGATATGGACTTCTTTTCCGTGATAATCGGTGGAGAGTTCAATGCCCGGTATTAGTTCAATCCCGGCAGAAGTTGCGCAGGGCATTGCTTTGCTGACACCTGAGCAGGTGTCGTGGTCGGTGAGTGCAAACGCAGACAGACCGGTGCGTTTTGCTTCAGTTACCAGTTCTGTGGGTGAAAAAGTTCCATCGGATTCGGTGGAATGTACATGTAAGTCGACAATTCTGTGATCCATAGTTTATGCCTTTCTTCTTTATAATCAGGCACTTGCCAAACTGCTCATAAATTTACGTTTTTATAAGCTTGGCAATACCTTTCATGGTGCTTGTAATTTAGAAAAAAATTTTTTATAATGTATATAAGAAGAGTGTACTAAATGGCAACACAAAATGCAAATACTGATGCTAAATTTATAAAATTTCATTCAAGAAAATTTATAAAATGCAAAAAATATACTTGACGAAAGGAGTGTGTGTATGTTATATTATCAGAGTTGTTGAAAACAAAGTAGAGTATCCACTCTCACCGGAGCACAAATTTACAGTGTCTCATGGTTTAATACCTCAAACGTCGCATATGCGTATTTGATTGATTGTGGATAGTCTGCCTATCCACTTTTTTTATGTGGAAGCATGAAAAATTATTTTGGAGGTGCAATACCATTAGCGAGTTAATGATTAATGAACAGATCAGAGACAGAGAAGTTCGTCTGATCGGAGAAAACGGAGAACAGCTTGGCATTATGTCAGCGAGAGAAGCTATGAAGCTTGCTGAGGAAGCAGAACTTGACTTAGTTAAAATCGCTCCAACTGCAAAACCACCTGTCTGCAAGATTATCGATTACGGTAAGTATCGTTATGAACTGGCAAGAAAAGAAAAAGAAGCCAAAAAGAAACAGAAAGTGGTTGAGCTGAAAGAGATTCGCTTGTCACCGAATATTGATTTAAATGATCTGAATACCAAAATGAACGCTGCAAAGAAGTTTTTATCCAAGGGAGATAAAGTGAAGATCACTTTGAGATTCCGCGGACGTGAAATGGCTCATATGAATGCAAGCAAACACATTCTCGACGATTTCGCAGAAAGCTTATCTGACACAGCAGTAGTGGAAAAAGCACCAAAAGTTGAAGGAAGAAGTATCAGCATGGTGTTGGCAGAAAAGAAATAATTATTTTAAGGAGGAATCTATCATGCCAAAAATGAAAACAAGCAGAGCAGCTGCAAAACGTTTCAAAGTTACAGGAACAGGAAAATTAAAAAGAAATAAAGCTTACAAGAGACATATCTTAACAAAGAAAACAACAAAGAATAAGAGAAATCTTAGAAAACCGGCTATCGTAGATGCTACAAACGTTAAGAATATGAAGAAGATTTTACCATACATGTAAGAAAGTTGTTAAGGAGGAATAGATCATGGCAAGAGTTAAAGGCGGTTTAGGCGCTAAAAAAAGACATAATAGAACATTAAAATTAGCAAAAGGTTACAGAGGAGCTCGTTCTAAACAGTACCGTGTTGCAAAACAGTCTGTTATGAGAGCCTTAACAAGTTCTTACGCAGGAAGAAAAGAGAGAAAGAGACAGTTCCGTCAGTTATGGATCGCTCGTATCAATGCAGCAGCAAGAATGAACGGAATCTCTTACAGCCAGATGATGCATGGCTTAAAAGTAGCTGGTGTTGACATCAACCGCAAAATGTTAGCAGAGATGGCTGTAAACGATGCAGCAGGATTTGCAGCATTAGCTGAGATCGCAAAGAAAGCAGTTGCTTAATTATAGGACAAGATGAGGGAGAACTTATTCCGGTGGGACAACCCCGGGGTAAGTTCTTTTTTCGCTTATGAAAGGTAAATTGGTGGTTTATCATGCAAATAAACGGATATTTATATGACACCCATGTGCACACATCAGAGGGAAGCGCATGTGGACAGAATACAGGAGCAGAGATGGCGAGAGCATATCAGAAAGCGGGATATGCCGGCATCGTCGTAACAGATCATTTCTTTTATGGAAATACGGCGGCGGACCGGAGCCTTCCATGGAAAGACTGGGTAGAACAGTTCTGTAAGGGCTATGAACATGCGAAAGAAGAAGGCGATAAGATCGGACTGCAGGTGTTTTTCGGATGGGAGTCAGGATATCACGGAACAGAATTTTTAATTTATGGCTTAAACAAAGAATGGCTGTTTGAACATCCCGAGATCAAAGACGCAGATGTGAAAGAACAGTATGAACTGGTACATGCCGGTGGTGGTATCGTCAGCCACGCGCATCCGTTTCGTGAGGAGGATTATATTCCGGAAATCCGCCTTTTCCCGGACTGTGTAGATGCAGTGGAGGGAATCAATGCCACGCATGAGAGTCCTGCGAGCACGTCGCATAAAAATATCCTGTATAATGAAAAAGCGATCGCCTATGCGAAAGAACATGGACTTCCGATTACGGCTGGCTCGGATCAGCATACCACCAGAATGATCGGTGGCGGCATGCTGTTTGACCGGAAGCTCTCCGATGAAAAAGATTTTTGCAGGGCAGTGCTTGCCGGGGAGGCAAAAGCATACTGGAACGGCAGTGAGTTTTATGGTTAGGAGGTACGGGAATGTGTCCGGTATTCTTTTGGGGACATTTGTTTTTGTTTGTGAAACGTTTTGGAAAAATATAAGCTGTTGTCAAAACCCAGTGAATTTGCAATCGCGGTGATGGACAGGCTGGAATGTTCTAACAGATAACACGCCTGTTTCATGCGAAAATCAGTCAGATATTCCTTTGGCGACTGACCAAGCACCGATTCAAAAGAACGGAACAGGTGGCTGCGGCTGACGCCGACATAGTCTGCGATATCCTCCACAGTAATTGCATAAGAATAATTGGAAGAGATATACTCGATGCCTTTCTGCACATAACTGTTGGCGGAATTTTGCTCCGTCGTATGGGAAGCGCCGTGTAAAAACATGGCAAGCATCGTATAGAGCCGTCCGGTCATTTCCACGGCATGCTCAAATTCATTTCCTCTGGCATCGTAAATATGGAGTATCTGGCGGTGGATATCACTTCCGTGCGGTGTCTCCCGTATGATCGGTTTTTCCGGCGAAAAATCCGTTGCCTTTAAGATCATGGAAGCGTCACTGCCCGTAAAACCCACCCATGCATACTCCCACGGGTCAGTCTCTGCAGCGTAATAGACAACCTCTGTATTTGGATACACCAAAAAAGAATCCCCAGCCTGCAATTCATAAGTTCTTTTTCCAATCTTGTAAAAACCTTTCCCCGAAATAATATAATGGATCAGATAATGATCCCGGATTCCCGGTCCCCACTGATAAAGCGAGTCACATCTCTGAAATCCCACGTTATAGACGGAAAGTGAAACCAGTTCTTTCTCTGTTACTTTGTAAGAATTTTTATATTTTTCGTACATGGCAATCCTCCATTATTCTCTGGTAATCCACTGCCAGCGGCTTCACACGGCCTGACGGCCACAACCCCACGGCTATGCACTAAATAATTATACCGGCCACTCAGTCAACATGCAACATTTTTACATATAATATACACATTTTTTGCTATACATTTTCCAAAGAATGGGGTAAGATGTACCCATAACGTTGAAGGAAAACAAAAAGATTTGTTATGGAAAGGTGGAAAAAACTATGGCAATTTTAGTTACCGGCGGTGCCGGATTCATTGGAAGTCACACATGCGTAGAACTGTTAAATGCGGGTTATGAGGTTGTTGTACTTGACAATCTGGTAAACGCATCTGAAAAATCATTAGAGCGTGTAAAAGCAATCACAGGAAAAGAAGTGACTTTTTATAAAGGCGATATCTTAGACCGCACAATTTTAAATGAGATTTTTGAAAAAGAAAAAATTGATAGCTGTATCCATTTCGCAGGATTAAAGGCTGTTGGTGAGTCTGTGCAGAAACCTTGGGAATATTACAACAACAATATTTCAGGAACATTGACTCTGGTGGATGTAATGCGTCAGCATAACTGCAAGAACATTATTTTCTCATCTTCAGCAACCGTATACGGTGATCCGGCAGAGATCCCGATCACAGAGAACTGCCCGAAGGGTCAGTGCACCAATCCTTATGGATGGACAAAATCCATGTTAGAGCAGGTGCTGATGGATATCCAGAAAGCAGATCCGGAGTGGAACGTGATCTTGCTCCGTTACTTTAACCCGATCGGTGCTCATAAGAGTGGAACCATGGGAGAGAACCCGAACGGCATCCCGAACAACCTGATGCCATACATTACACAGGTGGCAGTCGGCAAATTAAAAGAACTTGGCGTATTTGGTGACGATTATGACACGCCGGACGGAACAGGTGTCAGAGATTACATTCATGTAGTTGACCTTGCGCTCGGTCATGTAAAAGCATTAAAGAAGATCGATGAGAAATGCGGACTTGCAATCTATAACCTTGGAACAGGTCATGGTTACAGTGTGCTTGACATTGTCAAAAACTTCGAAGCTGCAACCGGCGTGAAGATTCCTTATTCCATCAAACCGAGACGTGCAGGTGATATTGCAACCTGTTACTGTGATCCTTCGAAGGCAGAGCGTGAGCTTGGCTGGAAGGCACAGTATGGTATCAAAGAGATGTGCGAAGATTCCTGGAGATGGCAGAAGAACAATCCGAACGGATATGACGATTGATCTGCATAGCTGAAACAGGGAAAGTTGTCAAAGGAAGAGATTGCAGACGGTGTAGGACTTACGATAGAAGAGGTCGATGTCTTTGCGCAGGAATAAATAATTTATAAATGATAAAAACATGAAAAACGACTGTAAACGTAAAAAATTTACAGTCGTTTTTCTTTACAAATAATAATATGGTTATTGTTGACATATTATATATTGAATGATACCATTATATATAGTAATAAAAACTATATACAATAGAGGGAAAGACAATGAAGAAAATTTTTTCAATGAATCGTTTTGAAGGATGGAATCTGAGTCTGCCGCTGATCCAGGGCGGCATGGGAGTTGGTGTGAGTTTAAGCGGCCTGGCTGGCGCGGTTGCATCGGAGGGCGGCATGGGCGTGATCTCCACGGCACAGATCGGATTTGAGGAACCGGATTTTGTGGGAAATGAAGAAGCGTGCAATCTGCGCAGTATCCGAAAGCATATCGTGCGTGCAAAAGAACTGGCATCTGGAAAAGGAATGATAGCAGTCAACGTCATGGTGGCATTACAGCAATACAGGGAGCATGTTAAAGAGGCGGTGCGTGCCGGGGCGGATGCGGTAATCTGCGGAGCCGGGCTTCCAGTGGATCTGCCGGAGCTGGTAGAAGCAGGAAAAGCAAAGATTGCACCGATCGTATCGTCAAGGCGCGCGGCGGCGCTGCTTTTAAAAACCTGGGATAAAAAATACGGCAGGACAGCAGACTTTATCGTCACAGAGGGGCCGGAGGCGGGCGGACATCTTGGATTTTCGA
>OGPA01001244.1_pt1 | contig 21748 bp, 16 predicted proteins | sample 1552841 | NCBI WGS metagenome assembly OGPA01 (sample SAMEA2579916, study PRJEB22360) | human gut metagenome | reverse complement strand
ACAGTCTGACGGGTGCAAACAATGTCCTGCTCTCCTATGTGAATGTGAAGATAGCGGAACTGGACGGGCGCAAGCAGGAACTTCTGGCAAGGATAGCGGAGTTGACTGTGGAGGCCATCAGCCCGGAACAGGTCAGCCAGATTTCCGGCTACCTCGATACCTGGGAGAATGTATCTTTTGATGACAAGCGGCGTGTGGTGGATTTGATGATCACCACCATAGCCGCCACAAGCGACAGCTTGAACATCACATGGAAAATCTGACTGGCGGCACCCCTCCCGTCAGATACCTACCCTGTGTAGTCCCTTGTAAACTGTACTTTACCGTACATTTAAGAACACAGGTGATCCGAGCCTTTCCATGGCTATCGGTCTCTATCAGTCCATCGTCGGCTTCATTCTGGTCTTCACAGCAAACTGGATCGTCAGAAGAAAGTTCCCGGATGGCGCACTGTTCTGATACAGGGAAAGGAGACAAGCTCATGAACAGCACGGTTGCGGCGGCGACAAAGCCGTCTAACACCAACAACAAAATCAAGCACAGCACGGGGGAGAACGTCGGTACATTCGTCATTTATCTCATCGTTGCTCTGTTCGCATTGATATGCGTCCTGCCGTTTGTTCTCGTTATCATTGTTTCTTTCAGCAGTGAGAAATCGATTACGATCAACGGTTACTCTTTCTGGCCGAGCGAATGGTCGGCTGCAGCCTATAAAATGCTCTTCCTGCCGTCCTCATCCGTTCCGCAGTCCTATCTTGTAACGACGATTGCAACGGTTGTCGGTACCGTCGTTGCGTCGTTCATCACATTCGGCGCAGGCTACACCCTTGCAAACCGTTCCTGCCGTTACAGAGACGGTCTGTCCCTTTACTTCTACATCACCATGGTTTTCTCTGCGGGCCTTGTTCCGTGGTACATGATGTGTAAAACATTGAACTGCTACGATAACATCTGGGCACTCATCGTACCGAGCCTGTTGTTCAATCCCTTTAACATGTTCCTTGTGCGCAACTTTGTGCGCGGTATCCCGGCTGAACTGAACGAATCCGCAAAGATCGACGGCGCAGGCGAAGTGAAGATTGCATTCGGCATTTACTTCCCGCTTTGCATGCCGGTTCTGGCTACGATTGCTCTGTTCTATGCCATTGGCTACTGGAACAACTACTTTAACGCAGTTATGCTCGTGAATGATGAGAAGTACTACTCTTTGCAGATGCTCCTCTTCAAGATTCAGTCTCAGATTACTGCACTGAGCAAGCTTACTGCCGGCGCTACGGTCAACGTAAACCCGCCGAAGGAAAGCTTTAAGATGGCGACCTCCGTTATCACCATGGGCCCAATCATCATTCTGTATCCGTTCTTACAGAAGTACTTTGTTAAGGGCATGGTCGTCGGCGCTGTTAAGGGTTAATTGCCCGCAAACATTTTAATTCGGTGTTTACCGTGGAAGGCGGTTACACATATATCAATTTTCAAGGAGTTGAAGTAAGAAATGAAGACAACGAAGAAACTGCTGGCTATGGCTCTGGCAGCTGCAATGGTTGTTACGGCTTTTGCAGGTTGCTCCGGCAACAACGACACTTCCAGTGCTGACAGCACATCTTCTGCTTCCTCTGAGGCTTCTACTTCGTCCGATGCTTCCACATCTGACGAATCTTCGGCAACAGAGGACGACGGCACCATTCACCCGATGCGTATTGTACAGCCGGGCACACTTTGCCCGGACTATGAGACCGGTATGGCTGCTGTCAACGAGAAACTGAAGGAAGACGGCGTAAACATTGAGGTTTCCGTCACAAGAATCCCGTGGGATGCTTATGCTGAGAAGCTGAACCTCATGCTGACGACCGGTGAAGAGTTCGAGCTGCTGCATGTTATGCAGGACGTTAAGAACCTTTCCGCTATCGCAGGTATGGGCGCTATCTCCTCTATCCACGATTCCATCCAGAACTACCCGGACCTCTACAACAAGTTCTCCGAGACCGAGTGGCTGGGCACCCTCTACAAGGGCGAAGAGTACGCAGTACCGTGCTACTGGAGATCCTTCGACAACACGATGTCCTACATGGACTACCGTTCCGACATCGCTGAGAAGGTCGGCTACGACGAGTTCCCGGACACGACGGAAGGCATCATCGACCTCATGAAGAAGTCTCAGGACGAGATCCTCAACGAGACCGGTATGAAGGCTTATTCTTGGTTCCATCAGGTTCAGGATACGGCGCACTGGCTCCACAGAAGCTATGATACCTATCCGTTCTATGTTGAGAACTCCCTCGGCATCTGCCTCATCCGTCAGGACGGCACGGTTGATTCCTTCTATGAGTCCGAAGAATTCAAGAAGGACGCAAACACCTACTACGAGATGTATCAGGCCGGTCTCATCGACCCGGATATCTTAAACCGCGACCACCAGAAGCAGTACGACGGTGCTAATTACGGCGCAATGCTTCCGTCCCAGACATTCGACCCGTACACGGGTGTTACGATGCAGAAGAACGGTGTTGAAGGCGCAGAAGTCAAGTGGGTTGAAGCTTTTGGCGATGACGTCCCGGACATGATCTACACCTATGTGCAGAACCTGAATGCGATTTCTTCCACTTCTGAGGATCCGGAATCCGGCCTCAAGTTCCTCAACTGGCTGTATGCTTCCGAAGAGAACCATGACCTCTTCCACTATGGCATTGAGGGCACGCACTATACCAAGACCGGCGACCACAGAATTGAGCAGGTCAAGGGCGACGACGGCAACCCTCTGTACAGCATGGATACCTGGATGACCGGCTACCTGCCGTACATGGCTTATGCTACCGATACGCCGGACGAGCAGGTCGATTACATGACCTACAAGTCTGATAACTACGTCATTTCCCCGGCTGCAGGTTTCATCTTTGATTCCTCTAACGTTACCAGTGAGCTGACGAACCTCCAGACCGAGATCATCTCCTCCATCTACCCGATTAAGGTCGGTATGGTTTCCTATGAGGACAACATCGATGCTGCTATCGAGAAGCTGAAGGCTGCTGGCCTCGACAAGTACTTGGAAGAGTACAGAACCCAGTTCAAGGCTTATCTGGATGCTAACCCGAACGTACTCGAGATCGCAAAGGGCACCACGGAAGGCTAATTGCTCTTCTGAAACCTGAATAATGATCTGAATGCAGGGCGCAGGACGCAAAAGGTCCTGCGCCCTTGCTTCATTATTCTTACTCTTTAAACTTGAAATTGATTTAAGATGTCTGTTACACCGAATATATCGGTGCAGAAAATATGAACTCTGAAGAGAATTGGGGAAAGAGATAATGTTAAATATCAGAGATTTCGGTGCGGTGGCTGACGGCAAGACCGTCAACACAAAAGCAATTCAGGCGGCTGTGGATCGCGCAGGGGAGACGGGCGAGACCGTGCTCGTTCCCGGCGGCGTGTTCATTACCGGTACAATCCATCTGAATGGTGCATCGTTGCATTTGGAGCCGGGCGCTGTTTTAAAGGGCTCCACGAATATCGACGACTACCCTGTACAGGATTTTATCCACAATGAAATGGGGGTGCTGCGTGCCCTGCTTATCAACCGTGACCACGACAATGTGACTATCGACGGCAGCGGCACCATTGACCTTTCCGGCACATCGTTTTATGATACAAGCGTGATGAACGTACCGAGCAGTCGTGTTCCGTTCACAGAGGAGCAGGAAGCCGAATGCACATACCCCATCGGCACGCGCCCGAGCCAGTGCATCTTCTTCCACAATGCAAAGAATGTTACTGTGCGCGGCATTAAGGTTATCGACGCGCCGTGCTGGACGTTCAGCTTCAACGCGTGCGAGAATGTAAAGCTGCTTGGCCTTACGATTGACACCAGCCCCAACGTGCCGAACGACGACGGCATCCATATTGCGAGCTGTAAAGGTGTTATTATTGCCGATTGCCATATTTCGAGCGGCGACGACTGCATTGCGCTTTCCGGCATTACGGATTGGGCAAAACCGTGCGAGGACATCGTCATCACGAACTGCGTGCTGCGTTCCTGCTCGAAGGCAATTGTCATCGGCTACAGTTACAGCTATATCCGCAACGTGATCATCACGAACTGTATCATCAAGGAGAGCAACCGCGGCATCTGCTTCATGTGCAACGATACGTCCGCACTTGTGGAGAATGTGCGCATCAGCAACATGATTGTTGACACGCGTGTACGCGCCGGCAACTGGTGGGGCAACGGCGAGCCGATCTTCATGATGGCTGTAAAGCACGATTACCTTATCCCGGCAGAGCAGGACCCACACCGCGAGACCGACTGCGCCATCCGCAACGTGCACATTGACGGCGTGACCTGCATGGGCGAGAACGCCATGGGCATTTACGGCGTGGACGGTAACATCCGCGAAGTGGAGCTCAGAAACATTGACTTCACCCGTAAGCCGTCTAAGAACCTGCCGCTCAAGGGCAATGTGTTTGACTTTGCACCCGGCAGGGTCGATTTTGAAGTGCCGGAGGACTGCGGCCTGTACATCGGCGGCGGTGCGGACGTGAAGCTGGAGAACATCAACACACGTGCGTGGAAGATCATCCATGCGTAAAAGGAGATTACCATGAAAAATATTATTTTGCTGCCGCTCGACGAGCGCCCCTGCAACTTTGATTTCCCGTCCAAAATTTTCAACGGCGAAAAGTATACGATCATTCGCCCGGAGCATCTCGGTCAGAAGAAAACCCCGGCGTCTTATGAATTCATCCGCGATTTCCTGCTCGCAAATATCGAAAAGGCAGACGCGGCGGTCATTTCCATCGATACGCTGCTGTATGGCGGCCTGATTCCCTCGCGCTTGCACCATCTTTCCGAGGAGACGGTTTTGGAGCGTCTGATACTTTTAAAAGAACTGCGCGAAAAGAACCCGCAGGTAAAGCTGTACGCGTTTCAGTGCATCATGCGCTGCCCGAAATATTCCTCCGACGATGAGGAGCCGGATTACTATGAGCTTTACGGCAAAGAGATTCACCATATCGGCCGTCTGACGCACCTCGAAAAGCTCGGCATGGGTGACGCGGACGAGCTTTCTGAGTTGAAAGCCAAGGTAGACCCCGCGGCGCTTAAAGACTATCTTGACCGCCGCGCGTTTAACGGCAGCTTCAATATCCGCACGCTCGACCTTGTGGAGGACGGCACGATTGATTTTCTCATCATCCCGCAGGACGATTCCGCAAAGTACGGCTACACCGCAATGGACCAGAAGACCGTGCGCACGAAGATCGACGAGAAGGTGCTCAATGACCGTGTGATCTTGTACCCGGGCGCCGATGAGCTCGGCATGGTGCTTGTCTCCCGCGCCATCAACGCGCTCGAGAATAACACCCCACGCATATACCTCAAGTATGCGTCCACGCTGGCGCCGCAGCTGATCCCGAACTACGAGGACAGAAGTCTCAATGAGACCGTAAAGTACCACGTCATGGCGGCGGGCTGGATCGCTGTGCCGTCGCTCGCCGACGCCGACGTTGTGATGGGCATCACCGCTCCGGCAAACGAGATGGAAGAAGCCGCAAATCAGCCGGCGAACAACATTAACTATGATGTGGAGCGCAATATGGCAGAGTTTCTGTACTTTGTGAACGATTGCTTGAAGCGCGGCATTCCGACGGCGATCCTCGACAATGCCTACACGAACGGCGGCGAATTGCAGCTTCTGCGCGTGCTCAATAAGCAGGGTGTTTTGATGAAGCTTGCAGGTTATGCAGGCTGGAACACCTCTGCAAACTCCATGGGCACGGTGCTCGCGATGATTGTGAACAATATGTACCAGAATAATACCGAAGCGAAGCAGAACTTCCTTGTAGAGCGTTTTATCGAGGACTTCGGCTACGGTGCGGTTGTGCGCAGCTACGTGACGGAGCACATTCTGCCGCAGTGGGGCATGACGTACTTCTGGTGCGAAGAGCAGCGCGGCAAGGCGGCCAATGCCGTTTTGGAGGAGCTGCGCAAGTTTGTAAAGACGGAAATGACGTCCGTTGCGGACAAAGTAACCGTGGAAGATATTTTCCTGCCGTGGAGCCGTATGTTTGAAATTGGGCTCAAGGCAACGTACAAAGCGGACTAAGATAGAGATACAGGATGTTTTCAAAAACGAAAGGACGCGTTTTTATGACAAATCAGGAAATTTTAAACCAGATTCACCGCGGCGTAATTGTCTCTTGCCAGGCGCTGCCGGATGAGCCGCTTTACGGCTACCACTTTATGGGCCACCTTGCATTTGCCGCAAAAGAGGGCGGTGCTGTGGGTATTCGTGCCAATACCTGCGAGGATATTGTGGACATCAAAAAGGAAGTTGACCTGCCGGTCATCGGTATTATCAAGAGCGTATATGACGACAGTGATGTATATATCACGCCGACGATGAAGGAGATCGATGCACTGGCGGCAACCGGCGTGGAGATTATCGCGCTGGACGCAACAGACCGTCCGCGCCCGAACGGCCTTGATCTTGACACGCTGTTCAAGGAAGCGCGCGCAAAGTACCCGAATCAGCTCTTTATGGCAGACTGCTCTTGCTATGAAGACTGCAAGCACGCGGCGGAGATCGGCTTTGACCTTGTCGGCACAACGCTGTGCGGCTACACGGCAAAGACGAAGGGCACGGCTATCCCGAACTACGATCTGCTTTCCCGCATCACGACGGAGCTGAGTGTGCCGGTCATCGCGGAGGGCGGTGTTTGGGAGCGCGGCCAGCTGCAGAAGGTGTTCTCTTACCCGGTGCACGCAGCGGTTATCGGCACGGCCATCACACGCCCGCGTGACATCACTCGCAGATTTGTTGAGGCCATTTCATGAGTACGCTTTTAGGCATTGATATCGGCGGCACGGCTGTGAAGATCGGTGTTGTGGACGAAAACGGCAAAGTTCTGCTTTCCGAAACGCGCAGCGTCAGCTTTGACGGCTACAAAACGTCGATTATGACGACGGTTGCGAACCTTGCGGGAGAAGTTCTCGAAAAGAGCCCCGTGAAAATCGAGGGCATCGGCGTTTCGGCAACGGGGCAGATTGATGTGAACTCCGGCACGGTTATTGGCGTGGGTGCACAGCTCGGCGACTGGCTCGGCAGCCCGGTGAAGAAAATTCTGGAAGACCGGTTTCATCTGCCTGTAACCGTCATCAACGACGCGAACGCAGCGGCGCTCGGCGAGCAGACGTTTGGTCGCGCAAAGGGCAAGGAGAACGTGCTTGTCGTTACGGTCGGCACCGGCATTGGCGGCGGCATCATCGAAAACGGTCGCCTCATTCAGGGCAGACGCGGCATCGGTGGCGAAATCGGGCATTATATCATCAATTTTGACGGTGTGGAGTGCCCGTGCGGCAACCGCGGCTGCTTTGAGCGCTACGGTTCTACGGGCGCGCTTGTGCGCCGTTTTACGGAGAATGTTGCATTGCTCGAAAAGCTGGGCGTACCGGCAGAAGACGTCAACGGCAAAGTGATTTTTGACCACCTCGATGACGCAGACGTCAGCGCGACGGTGAACAGCTGGATTGACAGCATCGCATTTGGAATCATCGGTCTTGTGCACATTTTCAACCCGGAAATGGTGCTCATCGGCGGCGGTATTTCAAGAGAAGACGAACATTTTATCCGCCCGCTTCGCGAGAAGATCTTGAACGGCGCGATGGAGCAGTTCGCAAAAGGCCTTGAGGTGGAGGCCGCCGCACTCGGCAATAACGCCGGCCTGCTCGGCGCATGTGCATATTTCAGACAGAACTTTTAACCGACGTATATAACAACAAAAGCCGAGGCGCTTCAAAACGAAGTGTCTCGGCTTTTTGCGGTGCATTTACTTTTCAATGAGGTCATTGTCCCTGAACAGGAGGGAAATGCACCATACGGCGGCGATGCCGACGAGTGTGTAGATGATGCGGCTCAAAACGGCGCCCTGTCCGCCGAAAAGCCATGCGACGAGATCAAACTGGAAAATGCCGATGAGGCCCCAGTTGATGCCGCCGATCACCGTCAAAATCAAAGCGATGACGTCCAGCATATACTCTGCTCCTTTTTGCATTTGCCTGCACCCGACCGATGGCGAAAATCGAACGCAGGCGATAAAAAATCCTCGGCGAACAAAGGCAAAACGCTTTGCTCACCGAGGATAGTATGAACGAAAAACTGAATTTTATGTTTTTTTAGTTTTTAAGGCTCTGCAGCGGGGCAGGGATACGGCCGCCGCGGTTGACGAACACGGCCGGGGAATTCGTATTGACTTCCATAACAGGGCCGCAGCCGAGCAGGCCGCCGAAGTTCAGTTCTTCGCCGACCTTCTTGCCGATGGCCGGAATGAGGCGCACGGCGGTCGTCTTGGAGTTGACCATGCCGATGGCAGCTTCGTCCGCGATGATGCCGGAAATAATCTCCGGGGTGATGTCGCCCGGAACGCAGATCATATCGAGGCCGACGGAGCAGACCGCCGTCATGGCTTCAAGCTTTGTGATGGAAAGCGCGCCGCTCTTTGCTGCGGCGATCATGCCGGCGTCTTCACTGACCGGGATGAACGCGCCGGAAAGGCCGCCAACGTGTGAGGACGCCATGACGCCGCCCTTTTTCACAGCATCGTTGAGCAGTGCCAGTGCAGCCGTGGTACCGTGTGCGCCGCACTGCGCAAGGCCCATGCCCTCAAGGATATCCGCTACGCTGTCGCCGATGGCCGGGGTCGGTGCCAGAGACAGATCCACGATGCCAAAGGGAACATTTAGCATCCGGGATGCCTCCTGTGCTACCAGCTGACCTACACGGGTTACCTTAAAAGCAGTCTTCTTGATAGTCTCACAGAGAACCTCGAAGTTCTCGCCGCGCACCTTTTCCAGTGCGGTCTTTACAACGCCGGGGCCGCTGACACCGACATTGATGATCTTGTCTGCTTCGGTCACACCATGAAAGGCACCTGCCATGAAAGGATTATCATCCGGTGCATTACAGAATACTACCAGCTTTGCACAGCCCAGGGAATCATCTTCCTTGGTATACTCTGCAGTCTCCCTGACCATCTCACCCATCAGCTTTACGGCATCCATGTTGATACCGGTCTTGGTGGAGCCCAGGTTCACAGAGCTGCACACACGCTCTGTGGTAGACAGCGCCAGAGGAATGGAACGGATCAGCAGTTCGTCCGCCGGGGTCATTCCCTTGCTGACCAATGCGGAATAACCGCCCAGGAAGTTCACACCAACCTCATGTGCTACCTTATCCAATGTCTTTGCAATACTTGCAAAGTCTTCTATCGTATGACATGCCGCACCACCGATCAGTGCAATGGGAGTTACGGAAATTCTCTTATTTACAATGGGGATGCCAAATTCTCTGGAGATCTCCTCTCCGGTCTTCACCAGATCCTTGGCTGCTTCGTAGATTTTGTTATAAATCTTCTCATTTAATCTGTCCAGATCGGAATCGATACAGTCTAACAGGCTGATACCCAGTGTGATGGTACGCACGTCCAGGTTCTCTTCCTCGATCATTTTGTTGGTCTCTGTTACTTCATATAAATTGATCATTACGGCTCCTATCTGCCCCTTCGGGTCTTATTTATTTCGAAATCGTGGGGCTTATCAGATGCGGTGCATCTTGTCAAAGATCTCTTCCTTCTGGCACTTGATCACTACGCCAATTTCTTCTCCGAGAGCAGCCAGTTCATCTGCCATATCACCAAAAGTTTTCTGCATCTGATTGGTGTCAACGATCATCATCATGTTAAAATATCCCTGTACGATGGTCTGGGAAATATCCAGGATATTGATGCCGTTTTCCGCAAGATAGGTACATACCTTTGCGATAATGCCTACTGTGTCCTTACCAACTACCGTAATAATTGTTCTTTTCATAATCGCCCTCATTTTCTGCATGAAATCATGCTATTATTTTTATCTATTAAACTACACTTTACTACAATTTGCAACCTCAAGTTCAGCCTATGAACATATTCAGACACAGAAATCATACTTGCATCATTTTGTGAGCGAATATGTTTCAGGCACCGAGCGCCAAACTATGGAGCAAAGCTAGTCATGAAATGACGCAAAAGCGTGCTATGATGCGGCTCCAACGAATAATGCTGGCTGATGCGCTGCGCATCCGCTACGCAATATTGATCACCGGAGATACATTGCTCCTGTCTGCCACCATCATCCGGAAGTCTTCCGCCCGGTAAGGGTTCTCTCCCATGGTGATTTCCATCCGGACCGCTTCATAGGCCAGCTCCGGAAGATTATTCTCCTTGCTGAGATGTCCCAGCACGATAGCCTGCAGCTTGTCATGCAGGATTCGACAGAGCAGCTTGCCGGAATTTTCATTGGAAAGGTGTCCTCTGTCCCCCAGAATTCTCTGTTTGAGATAATAGGGATAAGGTCCTACCTGCAACATCTTCACATCATGATTCGCTTCCAGCAGCAAGGCATCCATTCCCTTCAGGCACTCCACGGTGTAATCATTATAGACTCCTAAATCCGTACAGATTCCTACCTTTTTATCTCCGTAAGCAATACGATAGCCCACCGGCTGTGCCGCATCATGGGAGATTTTCATGGGATTGACAGTCAGATCCTTGATAGTCAGTTTCACATCTTCCTTCACTTCCCGAAACAGGGCTGGATTGATCTTGCCCAGATTCCCCATCTTCTGGATTTCTTCCAGGGTTCCCGTTGTGGCATAGATCGGCACTTCATATTTTCTCGCCATGACACCCAGTCCCGCCACATGATCCATATGTTCGTGGGTCACCAGGATGCCATCCAGATCTCTTCCGGTGAGTCCCAGACTGTTCAGCCCGGCCTCCGCCTTTTTGCCGCTGATTCCCACGTCCACCAGCAGATGCGTGGCCTCTGATCCCACATAAATACAGTTGCCGCTGCTGCCGCTGGCAATACTACATAATCTCATAACTTCTTAATCTCTTTTCTATCTTACTTCTGTCTTACTCTTTGCCGTTTTCCATCTTCGGCATTAATGCATACTAGTGCATGCTTTTCCAGTAGATCTCGATCACATCTCCCTCTTTCAAAGGTTCCATGAACTGTGCCGGGCGTCCATTTAAGTTCGTCACAATGGATCTGCCTGCGGATGCGGAGGATCCCAGATCAAAATCAATATAATCAAACACATCCACAAATACATAGGAAGCCTTACCCTGCATGGTGATGGGGGAATGGTTCACGATCACTGTTAATGGATGCGGTCCCTGTGGTGACACGCTTTGGCTCTGTGCCGTCTGTTCCACGCTTTCGTACTTTTCGTCCTGCTTCCCGGAAGTCCCCTGCGTTGTCACGGAAGCCGTCCCGTTTTCTGCCGCAGTCTCTGTCCCCTGTGTCATCGCCGCTTCTCCTGCCACAGCCTCTGCCTTCTGCATCACAGGCCCTTCTCCATAAACAGGCTCTTCTCTATAGGCATCCTCTTCTGTGTCCGCATCCGGCAGGTCTGCATAACTCCCTTCCGGCAGCGGGTTCTTCATATCCCAGCTTACGGTGAAATGCTCATAAACTCTGGTATCCGGCTGCGCCGCTGTATCATTGACCTTGATATCCGCACCGAGAGGCACATCCAGAAATTCTGCGATTTCCTTTACAGTATAAGAATTCCGAATCCGAATATCATCGTTCTGGCCGATCCGGTAGAATTCATTCTCTCTGTGACCGTTGACTTCCGCTGTCTTCGGCAGACTGATCTGTTTACCGTTCACATAGACCTGCAGTGCATCCCCCAGTTCAGAGAGTTTTCCCAGCTCCAGCACCGCCGGTTCGCCCTCCGTGGAAGGTGTTACCACAATGCGGTCCCCATTATGTACCTGGGTATACATATCCGCCTCGTCTCCGTTGACCCGGATGACTGCTGCCTCTCCCTGTTCGCCCCGCACCATACGGGTCTTACCATTGACAGTAAACAGAAGGGCTTCCCCTTTTCTGGGGAACAGCTGGTCATTTGGGAACTGCATCTGCATAGCGGCATCTGTCACGGATAATTTGCCGTTATCATAGAGCTTTACCCGCTCTCCGTTGAATTCCACGAAAATAAAATTATTGCTCTGTACATAATAGCTTAAACAGATACCGATAGGTGTTACCATCATGGCATCCTTTCTGGCATTTTCCAGTTCAAATGTAATGGTCTGCATGACTTCCTGTCCCCGGATTGCCACACGTTCCTTCACGATGCCCAGCTTCTCTGCCAGCTTCTCCGTGTAACCGGGCACCATTCCACCGCCTCCTACCACGAACACGGCACTGACCGGTTTGTCCCCGTTCAGTTCTTTGATGGTATCGGATACCAGCTGGGTCATACGTTCGATCTCCGGATCCAGCAGTTCCAGCACTTCGCTGGCTTTGATGGTCTGGGGCAGTCCCATGATATCTTCGTATTCGATAGTCTCCTGGGTTCTGCATTTTCTCTTGATCTGCTCGGCCACCTCGAATTCCACGAGACAATGCTGTACCAGAATATCCGTCAGGCTGTCTCCTGCTACGGGGATCATGCCATAGGCTGTGATGGTTCCCTCTTTGGTAATGGAAATATCACTGGTGCCTGCACCCACGTCCACCAATGCCATATTTAACATACGGAACTTCTCCGGAATTGCTACCTGAATGGCAGCAATAGGCTCCAGTGTCAGATTCGCCACATGCAGGCCCGCCAGTTCTACTGCCTTATACAGACCGTCCACTACATCATCCGGCAGAAACGTGGCGATCAGATCCACTGCAATGTTTTTTGCCTTATGTCCCTCCAGATTACCCATCTGGTAGCCATTCATGTAATACCGCATGGCCGTATAACCCACACAGTAGAATTTCATATCTGTATCCGTATTGCTGTTCTGGAATTCCTCGTAAGCCTTCTCCACGCCCATGGTACACAAGGAATACACATCTTCCTGCGTGATCTCCCGGTCGCTCTCAAAGCTGTGCTCCACATAGGTAGTGACGGTACGCAGCACACGGCCTGCAGCTGCGATACATACTTCCGTAAGTTCTCTGCCCAGATCCGCTTCCAGCTGTTCCTTTACCTGGGAAATAGTCTCTCCCACCTTGCCGATGTCATGGATCTGTCCGTCCAGCATGGCTCTGGTCTCATGCTCCTTGGAGCGCTGTGCCAGCACATGGAATTTCCCACCATTTAAGTATCCTACCGTACCTACGATGCTTCTCGTACCGATATCCAGTCCGAATACCAGCTGTCCCTGTTTTTCTTTTACTCCTTCCATGAATATGCCTCCAGTTTCTGTCTGATCTGTCTGTAGCTGTCTTCCAGACTGTCACTGTTATCAATGACAAAATCACAATGCTGCCGGAATTCTTCCTCCGAAAGCTGTGATGCTATGATCTTTTCTATCTTCTCCGGTGTGTAATTGCGGCTTTCCGAAAGTCTTCTTCTGCGTACATCTTCTCTGGCGTAGATATACCACATTTCATCCACTATATGTTCATACCCGCTCTCGATCAAAAGTGCCGCTTCCACAAAAAACAGTTCCACATCGCCCTTATTCTTTGCCTCTGCCAGACGATCCGCCAGATATTTTTTTACCGCAGGATGAATGATGGCATTCACCTGTTCCAACAGTGTCGGATCTGCAAAAATCTTTGCCGCCATTGCCGGCTTATCGATCTGTCCGTCCGGCGCAAGGATTCCGTCTCCCATCAGCGCTACCAGCGCATGATAGCCTTCGGTTCCCGGTTCCTTGACTTTATGCCCGATCTCATCCGCCAGATAGATCTCACATTTATAATGCTGTCCGATATATTTTAAAATCTCTGTTTTCCCGGCACCCACACCGCCGGTAATACCTATAAAACGCATTTATTTCGCCTCATACCAGTTATTGCCCGTGTGCAGATCGATTTCCAGCGTCACCGCCAGATCTGCCGCGGACTTCATATTTTCCGTAAGAATCTCACGGACTCTTGCCTCTTCCTCCTGTGCGGTCTCAACCAACAGTTCGTCATGCACCTGCAGGATCAGACGGGATTTTAACCCTTCCTCTTTCAATGCTTTCCATACCTTGATCATGGCGATCTTGATAATATCCGCCGCCGTTCCCTGAATAGGGGCATTCATGGCCACTCGCTCGCCGAAGGACCGTTGCATGAAATTGGAGGATGACAGTTCCGGGATAGGGCGTCTTCTGCCAAACATGGTCTCTGTATAGCCCTTTTCCTTTGCATCCGCCACCAGTTTGTCGATGAATTCCTTCACCTTCGGGTAAGTGGCAAAATACTGTTCAATGTACTGTGCCGCTTCCTTTTTGCTGATACTCAGATCCTGACTCAGTCCAAAGGAACTGATACCGTAGACGATACCGAAATTGACTGCCTTGGCATTCCGGCGCTGCAGATCCGTGACTTTCTCGAAAGGAGTATGGAATACCTTGGATGCCGTGATCCGGTGAATATCCTCTTCCTGTCTGTAAGCATCAATCAGCTGTTCGTCTCCGGACATATGAGCCAGCACTCGCAGTTCGATCTGGGAATAGTCCGCATCCATGAATTCATAGCCTTCTCTGGGGATAAATACCTTGCGGATCTGTCTGCCCAGTTCCATACGCATGGGAATGTTCTGCAGATTCGGCTCTGTAGAGCTGATACGCCCCGTGGCAGTAATGGTCTGATTGAAATTCGTATGGATCCTGCCGTCCTCTTCAATAAAAGCTGCCAGTCCGTCTGCATAGGTGGACTTTAACTTGGTCAGACCTCTGTATTCCAGGATATCTCTTACAATAGGGTAATCCGCCGACAGCTTTTCCAGCACATCCGCAGCTGTGGAATATCCGGTCTTGGTCTTCTTGCCGCCGGGGATCTGCATGGTCTCAAACAGTACCTCGCCCAGCTGCTTGGGGGAATTGATATTGAACTCTGTTCCTGCCTGTGTGTGAATGGACTGTTCCAGTTCCTCAATGCGGGCCACCAGTGCATCCCCATAAGCCTTCAGTTCCTCCCGCTTTACAGCCACACCTTCTTTCTGCATGTCATACAGTACCAGTGAAAGAGGCATCTCCATCTCCTCCATGAGACATTTCATGCCTGCTGCCTCCAGCTTGTCCTTCAGGACTTTTTTGCCTTTCCGGGAGACATAGGCTCCGTAGCACGCATACTCCATGGCTTTCCCGGTGTCCTCGGAAAGCAGTGTCCGGAAATCTCTCTTGCCGAATACTTCCGCTCTGCCCGGGATCAGAATTCCCAGATGCTCCGAAGCAATGGCCTCCATGTCATAATCATTCTTCAGAGGATTCAGCAGATACGCCGCGATCAATACGTCAAAATACTGTTCTGTACTGCTGCGGTCCAGATAGTCATACTGGTGCTTCACATCAAAGGTAGCGATCTGTGTATCCGTACCTGCGGAAAGTTCCTGTAGAGCTTCCGTGATCTCTGCGGTGTCATCCACAGATTCCACCTCTTCCGCAAACAGACTTAACTGCCCTTCCGGTTCCTTTTCATGGGTCAGGGCATAAAATACCGTCTCCTCATCGGACACAGACAATGCCACCCCCAGCAATTCTTCTTTTTTCGTAGTAGCATCCACTGGTTCCGTGATCAGCCACAGGCCGATCTCCTTCTGTTTCTGCGCTTTTTTCAGATATTGTAAAAATTCTTTTTTATCTTCAATCTGTCGGAAGCTTTCTGCGATCTTGCTGTCATTGGCGGCGGCATCTTTTTCAAATCTTCCCAACAGATTTTTGAATTCCAGACGTTTGCACAAGGTATAGGCTTCCGGGGTATAGAACCCCTCTGCTCTGGCCTGTTCGTAATCCAACTGCAATTCGCAGTCGGTCTTGATCGTTGCCAGCGTCTTGCTCAGATCTGCCAGATCCTTATGCTCGATCAGGGATTCCCGGATACTTTTTTTCGAGATTTCTTCCACATGGGCATAAATATTATCCAGAGAACCGTACTCCACCATCAGTGCCTGTGCGGTTTTCTCTCCCACCTTCGGCACTCCTGGAATATTATCGGCGGTATCTCCCATCAGGGCTTTCAGTTCGATAAACTGTAACGGAGTCACCTGATAGGCAGCCAGTACATCTGCGGCATAATAATCCTCGATCTCCGTTCTGCCCTGCTTCGTCTTCGGAATCCGGATCTTGATATGATCCGTGGCAATCTGCAGCAGATCTCTGTCCCCGGAGACCAGTGATACTTCCAATCCGGCCTGCTCTGCTTTTTTGGCCAGCGTTCCAAGAATGTCATCTGCTTCCAGTCCCGCCTGCTCCATAATGGTAATATGCATGGCCTTCAGGATTTCCTTCATGACGGGCACCTGCTCCCGCAATTCCTCCGGCATAGGCTTTCTCGTTCCCTTGTAAGCCTCATACATCTTGTGGCGGAAAGTCGGTGCATGAACATCAAAAGCCACTGCCAGATATTCCGGCTTTTCCTCCTCCAGAATTTTAAACATAATATTCAAAAAACCATAAATGGCATTTGTGTGCAGTCCCTCTGCATTACTCAGATCCGGCACTCCGTAGAATGCCCGGTTCAATATACTGTGTCCGTCGATCAATACCAGTTTCTGACTCATACTCTGTCTATCCTATCTTAATTCTATCCTCTTGATTCTATCAGGTGTCGCTAAGAGATGATCCATCCCAGAAATCCCATAAGAAAAATCACCGTCAGCACTTCCAGTACAGCCCCTGTCTTCAGAAAAGCCATATGAAATCTTACCTTGCGCTTTGCTTCCGCAAGTCTCAGTTCCAGTTCTCTCTGCAGGTCAAAAGCATCGCCGTCTTCCAGACGCTGCATACCTTCCGTTACAAGGAACTGAATCACCAATTCCTCCTTGCAGCCCGGGCATTCCCGCATATGCTCCCCGAATTCCTGCAAGGTCTGAAAATCCAGTTTTCCTGCAATGAAATCAGGAATATTCTTTTCAAATTCTTTGCAATTCATGCTTCCACCCTATTCCAAAACAGTTCTACAGATTGCGTTCCCATATACTCATACACTTCTACTATACAACATCTTGTGTAAAAAGACTAGAAAAATAGTAGCAAGATTCCAGAAAAAAACTCTTGTCAACTTTTTTAATCTATGATAAGATAATCTCTGTTGTGAGTGTTTGAATGCCGGCGTGTCGGAATGGCAGACGAGGCAGACTCAAAATCTGTTGGTGGCAACACCGTATGGGTTCAAGTCCCATTGCCGGCAGTTAGTGCAGAATCAAATCGGTTCTGCGCTTTCTTTTTGTATTTTTATAACCACATCGCATTTCCTGCTTTTTCTAATTTTTTTCCAATCATCTCCTATGGATTAATTGTTACAAAATTGTTACAATTCATTTGTGCTTAGCTAACACAGACGTAACCGAACACCAGGCAACAGGAAAAGGAGGAAGAAAGTATGTGTTTCAAATTCATTAACTGTTCTCAGTGGTTGAATGCATTCTGCGGCTACTTCAATTTTGGCTGCTAATATCGTTTTCGACGAATAGAGCGTTCCATAGACGCACGAAAAGGCTCTCCCGTTTGGGATGAGCCTTTTCTTATTTCTACACTTTTTCTATGAATTTATACATTTTACCGATAGTCATAACGGAGGGTGACATCATTGCCCTGTACCTGTACTTCCGCACAGCTTCCGGTGACAATCGGCATCATGGGTGCCAGATGTCCCAGATCCACATCCATGATCACGGGAACATTCTTCTCTCCCGCCACGGCCAGAACTGCCTGGTACTGATCCAGTCCCATCATCTCCTGTCCGAAACACAACGGTCTTCCGATGAGAAAACCTTTGACATACTGAAACCATCCGGCTTCCTCCATCTGCCACATGGCTCTGCGGATGGCAAAAACATTCAGGTCACAGGCTTCCAGGAACCAGATGATTCCGTCCTCTTTATACTTTTCCAGAAAATCCTGTGTTTTATCAAACCGGGTTCCCAGTAGATTCACCAGACAATCCATACAGCCGCCCAGCAACCGACCTGAAAAGCGGATCTCCGGTTCCTCTTCTGCTGTCTGTCTGCCAAGATACTTTTTCAGCACTCTGGATTCCGTGGTGTTATAGGGCAACAGAGGCTGTTCTTCATTTTTCAGAGACTCCTTTTCCCACTTGTCATATCCATGCACCTCTTTGGTCTCTCCGGTCAATATTCCGAAGGCATCTTTCAGGGATGCATGCCAGGGCTCCATGCCAAAAGCGGCCGCGCAGGGGCCGTAGACGGAGGCGGTATCACAGATGGTTGCCAGCAGATAGGTCATGTTGGTATTGTCAGAATACCCCAGATACCACTTGGGCTCTGCTGCCTGCAGACGCTCAAAATCCACATGGCTCATGGTCTCGCACATCAGTTCTCCGCCACCGCAGGAGATCAGACAGTCATTTTCCGGGCTGCAATAGTAATCCGTCAGCTCCTGCCCGCATTTTTCGGGGGTGTTACTGATACCGATGCCCTCTCCGGCATAACAGTTGGGGCCTAATTGTAACTGATAGCCCATTTCCCGGAATTTCTTCTGGGCATTGCCAAAGGCAGTGTAATAAGGTTCTATCTGACAGCCAAAAGAAGGGGCCACAAATCCAATGGTCCCTCCCCGCTGTATATGTTTCGGATATTTCATTGCTTCGTATCCTCCTATATCGCCCATTCGCATTCCGGGCTATCGCCCTTCTTGCTCATGTTCGTTCACTTCCCTCATAGGAGGTTTGCTTTGCCTGCAAGCAGTCACGCCAACCTCCTATGGGTACTCCCATTCGCATTCCGGGCTATCGCCCTTCTTGCTCATGTTCGTTCACTTCCCTCATAGGAGGTTTGCTTTGCCTGCAAGCAGTCACGCCAACCTCCTATGGGTAAGTGTTATGCGTCAAAATTAATCTTATTATAAATATCGAAACAGTCAAAGGTTGCAAAATAATCCTTCGGTGTCTCGGCACGGCGGATCAGTTCCACGCTGCCGTCCTCCTTCAGCAGAAGCTCTGCGGATTTCAGCTTACCGTTGTAATTGTAACCCATGGCAAAACCGTGTGCACCGGTATCGTGGATGGCAATATAGTCACCGATATCGATTTTTGGCAGCATCCGGTCGATGGCGAATTTGTCGTTGTTCTCGCACAGGGAACCGGTCACATCGTACTTGTGGTCGCAGGGCTCGTTTTCCTTGCCCAGTACAGTAATGTGATGGTAAGCGCCGTACATGGCGGGACGCATCAGGTTCACGGCACAGGCATCCACACCGATGTATTCCTTATGAGTATGCTTCTCATGGATGACCTGGGTCACCAGATGTCCGTAAGGTGCCATCATATAACGACCAAGCTCTGTGTAGATTGCCACATCACCCATGCCTGCCGGTACCAGAACTTCCTCATATACCTTACGCACGCCTTCGCCGATGACTCTGATGTCGTTGGGTTCCTGATCCGGACGGTAAGGAATACCGATACCACCGGACAGATTGATGAAGGTAATGTGTGCGCCGGTCTCCTCTTTCAGCTTTACTGCCAGTTCGAACAGTTCTCTTGCCAGAGTGGGATAATAGTCATTCGTTACCGTGTTACTGGCCAGAAAAGAATGGATACCAAAATTCTCCACACCCTTTGCCTTCAGGATCTTATATCCCTCAAACATCTGCTCCGTGGTGAAACCGTATTTAGCATCGCCCGGATTGTCCATGATGTTATTGCTGATGGAAAAATATCCGCCGGGATTGTAACGGCAGCTCAGGGTCTTGGGCAGATAACCGATGGTCTTCTCCAGGAAATCGATATGGGTGATGTCATCCAGATTGATGGTGGCACCGATTTTTGCCGCATATTCGAATTCATGGGCCGGGGTATCGTTGGAGGAGAACATAATGTCCTCTCCCTTTACCCCCATAGCATTGCTGAGCATCAGCTCTGTCAAAGAGGAGCAGTCACATCCACAGCCGTAATCTCTTAAGATGTTGATCAGAAAAGGGTTGGGAGTCGCCTTTACCGCAAAGAACTCCTTGTAGCCCTTGTTCCACGCAAAAGCTTCCTTCAGCGCCTTCGCATTCTCCCGGATTCCCTTTTCATCATAGATATGAAACGGTGTGGGATATTTTTCTGCGATCTTTTCGATCATTTCTTTGGTAACAAATGCCTTTTTTTCCATAAGTATCTCCTCTGCATCTATCTTATTTACAGTAACGCACTTCTCATCTCTTCCGGAGTCAGAGTGCTCAGATAAGCAGGGGCCACATCAAATACGGTCTTGCAGCCCTTCTGGCCTTCCTGATTCATGCGGTAAGCAGCTCTTGCATAAGCGGTCAGTACGCAGGAAGTGAACTCCGGGTTGGAATCCAGCTTTAAGCTGTACTCGATCACATGGTTGTGCTCACCGTTTAAGCCGGTCTTGCCGGTACGCAGTACAAATCCGCCGTGAGGGATACCTGCGTGATCTCTCTGCAGTTCTTCCTCAGTGATGAAATGTACAGTAGTATCATAATCTGCAAAATAGTTGGGCATGGTCTTGATCTGCTCTTCGATCTGTGCCTTGTCTGCGCCCTCTTCCGCTACCACAAAACACTCTCTGGTATGCTTCTGTCTGGTGGTCAGAACCGGATTCTCACAGTTTCTGACAGCTTCCAGTGCGGACTCTACGGGAATGGTATACTGCTTGGCATCCTTGACACCGGGGATACGACGGATGGCATCGGAATGTCCCTGGCTGACACCCTTACCCCAGAAGGTATAATCGCTGCCGTCTCTTAAAATGGCATTGGCATACAGTCTGTTCAGGGAGAACATACCGGGATCCCAGCCTACGGAAATCATGGCTACCTTGCCGCCCTCTTTTGCTGCAGCATCTACCTGTGCGAAATGCTCGGGGATCTTCGCATGGGTATCAAAGCTGTCTACCACGTTGAAATATTTTGCATACTCTGCGGTCTGTTTGGGCAGATCGGTTGCGGAGCCTCCGCACAGCACCAGGACATCGATCTTGTCCTGCATGGACAGTAACTGATCTACATTATAAACCTTCACATCTGTTAAAGTCTTTACTGTAGCAGGATCTCTTCTGGTGAATACTGCCACCAGCTCCATGTCATCGTTCTGCTTTACCGCACATTCCATTCCTCTTCCTAAATTACCATAACCTAAAATTGCAACTCTGATACTCATTTTCTATCCCTTTCTTTTTATAAATTATTTGCATATGGAAACACCATTTCCATTCTTCCACAACAGAAAAAGTGTTGTAAGCTTTATTCATTCCGGGCAATTCTGATCAGGGCGATCTCGTTGCGCATGGCGTCCTTGAAAACTCTGACAAAATTCTTCTGACCGCTGTAGAGACAGGCATCATCACTCTTCCCGGTCACCGTACCGGTAAGAATATACTCGGAATCTATAATAAGACGGATTTGATCTGACCGCTGTTCCTCTTCCTCCGGCTCTCTGAAATGCTCCGGTACACGGTATTGTATGATTCCGTCACGTAATTCTTCGTCTTTGGAAAAAAGTTCTTTATTATCCTCTGAGATCAGGACTACTTTTTTCCCTGCCTTCACCAGTTCCCGGATTTCCTCTGTCCATTCTTCCAAAAAAGCTCCTGTTGCGGAAAAATAAATCCGCATTTCCGCTCCGAGAATCATATGCCGGATTTTATCACAGATGTGCTCATATCCTTCAATGGTTATGTACCCTTCCCGGGGGAGAGACTTTTTCGGGCCGTCGGCCACCAGTCGCTCCTTTACTTTCATCAGATACCGGACCCTGTTATCACAAAATTCGGGGAGTGCCACAGCCAGATATTTGGAAGAGGTCCCT
>OGPA01001230.1_pt1 | contig 21934 bp, 20 predicted proteins | sample 1552841 | NCBI WGS metagenome assembly OGPA01 (sample SAMEA2579916, study PRJEB22360) | human gut metagenome | reverse complement strand
TCGTACGAATATCCGCCATCTTTTATTTTGCTAAAAATATCAGCATCAGTCAGTGATGTTATCTTAATATCTTTATCCTCATATTCATCGATATGGCTCATAATTTTATTGTATTTGTTAATGTTAAACATTATTGATTTTTTATTCATTCCCATAGTTTATGCCTTTATTTTATCTAGTTTTTTAGTTCTTCAACGCTTTCGTTTAGCGTATAGTATCCATTCTTGTTTACTTTATTTAAGATATCTCTGTCGGTGAATGATACTATTTCCATATCATCTTCCTCGTCTTCATCTATATGCTCCATGATTTCTTTATATTTCTTTATATCAAACTGCATATTTGCATTTACCTCATTTTGGGCTCATTTTTTATATATTTAATATGCAAAAGTTTTCCAAAAGCGAAAAAAAAGAGAAAAGCTTTTCACTCTTCTCTTTAGAAAATTACTTGAAAAAGTCCATCATGTCTTTATCCGAAATCTCGTATCCGGGAAAATTCTTCAGGCCTTTTATGAATGGTGGCTGTTTCCGGATGATGCTCATTAAATATGTATTGTCATATCCAAGCAGCAGGTCTACAATACCGTTTATCAACTTAATATCTTCAATGTATATTTTTTCCGCTGCTTTTATATATTCTTTTTCTTCTTTTACAAAATTGATTCCAAGAAGCACTGGAATATAGCCATTTCCGCAGGATTTGTAATGCGACCAGACTTTTCTCTCCACAGGCCCCCAGTCCATGGCAACAATCTCATCTGAAAAAGCACGTTTCTTTCTACTTATCAGAAACTGCGCCTGCACGAAGTACAGAATTTTCATCAGCTGCAGGACAGACAATCCATGTCCGCATTTTTTAGCATAATACAAAACATATCTGGAAATATCCAAAATATCGTACATATTATCCTCTCCTCTCACGCAATCTTTCCGACCTCAATTACTAGCGCTTTTCGTTCTATATCCAGAGCGATATATTGCACTCTCATTGCCAGAATTTTATCATTCGGGATGATTCGGCGAACTTACGTTCACCTTCACCAGACGTGGACGGGGTTTCTAACTTCCCGTACACGTCCAGTAACCTCCGAGCCAACAGACAACCGAAGATTGGCCGCGGTCTCCCGTCCATCGATGATGGACGAAAAGCTGGCGAAGCAAATAGAACAACACAAAAAACGCTGGAAAGAACATCCTGAGGAGTGCCCGGCTGAAATTAATTCTATGTCAGATGAAGAGGTGTATGAGGGCATCAGAAACTGCACTTTTCTGGACACTGAAATTCCTGGCGAATCAAGGGAAGAGTTTGTAAGAAGACTGAAAAAAGAAAAAAGCAAAAAAATAAATAAAAAAATAAGTGAAAAAGACAAAGAATAAATGGAAAAATAAATAGAAAAACAAAACAACAGGCCGATTAATCGGCCTGTTTGTGTGTGCTGGATAAGATTCAGAAAAAATTAGTGGTCTTCGCCATATCCACGAAGAACGACTTTGCCGGCCTCGTCTACAACCTCAATCAGACATCCTGGCTGCCAGCCTTTGTATCTGAGAGGCTTGACTTTTCCAAACTCTGACATACAGTCAAAAATTTCATAACTCTCGCCGTGACAATCGTCCATGTTGATATAGTCAATAAGACGCTGTGGAGTCATTAACGAAGCAACAAATTCATCATCAATCATGTGCTGTACCAAGAACAGAGAGCATTCACTCATTGTGGATGGTTCGTCATCATTGTCGTTATCCGTAAAAAGTTCGTAATTGTAATCTGTGTAAAATTCTTCTTCTTTTGCCATATTACATTCTCCTTTCTTACTGCAATTCATCGTAATCAAAAATCATCGGTATTACCTTTTCCTGATACCATTTTTGCTCTGATTCAAAAAAATCAATAAGCGGTGCGTAATCGTGTTTATTCTGCGCTGCACTGAGATACCGGTAATACTTAATTTTGTTCTCGTCTCTGATGATTACAGGCGTAATGTTTGCATCAAGACATTGTTTCAGCAGAATCATGCGCCCGACACGGCCATTTCCATCCTGAAATGGGTGAATATTTTCAAAGACTGCGTGGAATTTCGCAATATCTCTCAGTTCAACTTTCTTTTTGCCTGTATACTCGGTAAGTAGAGCTTCAACCATTGCCGGTACTTCTTGTGGAAGAGCAGTGGTAATATCGCCGACAAGATTTGCACGTTTTTTCCAGTCTCCGACTGCATATCCGTTTGCCATATCTTCAAAAACTCCCTCTTTGAGGTTTTTATGCATGCCTTTGATGATATCTGCAGTAAGCGGTTCGCCTGCGTGCTTCATCATGTAGTTAAACATCTTAAAATGACCATTCATTTCCTCAACATCTTTCGCTCTGAAAATTGTGTCTTCGTCGTCTGCGAAAAAAGTACCGGTATCGAATAATGATGCGGTCTGCCTTTCTGTTAATGTACTTCCCTCAATCTTATTGGAGTTGTAAGCCATGCTGCGCTGCGTAAAGCCGTATGCTCCACTGCGGTCCTGGTTCTGGAACTCAATTGTGAGGCGTTTTTTTAATCTTTCTGTGAATTTTTTGTCCTGCATTTTGCATTCTCCTTTCTTGTTTGTCATGTATATTCAATATGCAAAATGTAGCATCTGTTAGCAAATTGCGGATGTATTCAGTATATCATACAACGTGGGAAAAGAAAAACAAAAAAAGACGCTTTTGGCGTCTTTTCTGTTATCCTGGCTGCTCGACCAGGAAGGGTGATATGCATTGCTGTTGTAGTATAGCACTGACGAAATGCACTGTCAATGCGAAATCGAGATTTTTGGCTTATTTTGTCTTACAATAAGTCATCAGTCTCTGCTTCTGATAATGTATCTTCCTTTTTCCACTGCGTTTCTTCTGCAATATCAGTAATCTTCTTTCCGTTGTACGTAAAAACAGAAGTCCCCTGAATGGCTGATACGTTTCGGAGCTTTTCGGCAAGCGGCGAGAGAGCAGTGGTCTCGCCGTTGTACTCCACTTTGTTCTTTTCTGCGTCCACGACCGTCACTCTGACGGAATCGTCGTCAATGATACCGCGAGCTATGCTCGCGCGTACCAGACGTGGGCGGGGTTTCATACTCCCATATTTATTCTGGTAACGAGTTCAGCATAGCTAACGAGTTATCATCTCGGCAATTAAATTGCCGAGCATTCTCTGGATTTTATTGTAAATAAGAAAAAAATAGGAGGTAAAAAGATGCAAAATTTAAAGGTTAAAATGTTGTCTGTCGCAATAGCGGCTTTAACTGCTGCAACACCGATATTGTCTTCATATGTGGCATATGCAAGTGATATTACGGTAAATGATGATGGAACAGTAACACAGATTTCTACATCAACAGATGAAAAGACAGACGAAACTAAGTTCCTCTTCGTCAATCTGAAAACGGTCGGAGGCAAGGTTGTGATTAATGAAGGCGAAGACAGTGAACATACTGTCCGGCTGGAAAAGCAAATGGACAGGTTACATATTGATGTATACGATAAAGATAACGTTATGATATCCTCAGAAAATGCGATAGATAATGGTTATACTTACGTATATGAAGCAAAAGCCGATGATGCTGTTAATGTGAAGGCATATGCAGATGACGGCTACGTAGTAAAGTTGTATGAATTAACTGACGATTCTTCTGGTACTGAAATCGCTGAGGACGTTGGATTTGATGCAGGAAACAAAGTAGAGGCTTTTAAATATCCGGTGTTTATGGAGTATGATAAGACTGTAAAAATTGGATTTGAGAAGAAGGAATCTGCTGAGGATATTGCGAAGGATTTGAGCGTTAATGATGAGACTGATGAAGCCGGGAAAGAAGTAAATGCGAAAGCTGAAGAAGCCGCTGGTAATAAAGAAGAAATCAAGGTAGAAGCAGATGTAGATAAGCCAGAAGATTCAGAAGCTGAAGACGTAAAGGCTGATGAAGAGGCTGCAACCAAAGTAAGAGATGATAAAAAAGCCGAAGATGCTGATGCCCCAGAGAAATCTGAAGACCTCAAGGATATTGACAGTAACGACAAACAGAATGTATCTGAAGAGATAGCTGTTGACAATGATTTGACGGTGAATACTGATGACAATAAAAAAGATAACGAAGAATCAGATATTACTGTTAATGATAGCAGTATTACCAAAGATATTGATGAGAATGCTGGTGAAGAGCCAAATGAGAGTTCAAGCGAAGACATAATGGATAATAATGAACGTTCAGAAGACGCCAAAGATGCAGATTCTGATAATTCAGACGAGAATTTCGTTTCAGATGAGGCTTCAGACAGTGCAGATAAAGACACCACAATTAATGACGCAGAGACAGAAGAAACAGAAAAGGCTGAAGAGGCTGACAGTCACACAGATAATACTGAAGATAAGATAGAAAATGACAAACAGGATACTGAACAGTCATATGATATATCAAATCTTGACAACACAAGCTTTGCTTCTGCCAGACTTGTAGTAATCTCTGATAATGCGGAAAGTGTTTCTACTGATAGCAAGTACATAATTGCAAATTATCAGAATATTTATCTGATTCAATATGAGACTGTTGAAGATGCAATGAAGGCATATGTGAAATATACGGATGCCGGATTAGCAGCTGAACCTGATGCGATAATTTCCGCTGCAAGTGATGAATTGTTAGCAGATGAATGTAATCAAACATCTATGAGTGAGGACACAAATCCTATAAATTTCATATACGAAGAAAATGAGTCCACTATTATTGATAGTAATACAAAATTAATTGCATTGATAGATACTGGAGCTTCGGATAATGATAATATTACAAATAGGGTTTCTGTTATCGACAAATCATTTGAAGGAAATGGTCATGGCAACGAAATGGTAAAATCTATTTTAGAGCAAAATCCGAATGCAAATATATTATCAATACGAGCTATTGATAATAATGGTCATGGCAATATCTCTGGAATAATTGCGGCTATGGAATATGCGTTAAATCAAGGCGCTGAAATCATAAACTTATCCATATCATCAAGAACAACTATGTTGAATAGCGTGTTGGAATCTGAAATTAAGAAAGCTGTTAATGCCGGTGCATCTGTAATTGCCGCAGCTGGAAATGACGGAGCCGATGTTAAAGATTATATGCCAGGTTCAGTAAATGAAGCTATTGTAGTTGGCGCATGTAATGAAAGCGGTGAAAGATTAAGCTCCTCAAACTATGGATATACAGTAGACTATAATGTTGTTGCAGACTCTACATCTCAAGCAGCTGCAAAATATAGCGGTTATATTTCCTCACGTGATTATATTGATTTAAATAGTGGCTTAATTTTTAGTCCAGATTATAGTGAAATGGTGTCTGATAATGATAAAAAACAGTTACGAGCATATTATATGCTTTACGACCAAACAAGACCAGACCCTGATGAACATACAAAATATGTATTTTCAACATTTAACATTTATTATCCTATTGAACAGACCTTGAATGATATGATGCTCTTCAAGATTAATCCAAATGCATCAAGATATGATTATAATGCAAACGGGATTACAATAGATGTGGATATCAACAGAGGAGCTCCGGAAGGATATCAGCATCCGATTACAGATGAGTGTATATATGATGAAAAAACCGGATATTTAAGTATTCCTGAACAATATAAAGAAGAAGACATCACTGTAACAATCTGGCAATCAAGAGAAGATGCATTTTATAAAGATTTTATACCTGATGAAGTAAAACCACAAGAAGACCAAACGGGAATGATGACGATTGCTCGATTTGCAAATGATTTCCCATATGGATACATCAACCCATCTTATGCATATAAAGGATGTAATGCTAATGTAAAATTAAAAGGTGACCCAAATTCTGTTAAAGTAGGTGACTTATGGACTGGTTCAGCAACTACAATGTATATTGGAGATACAGATTGGGGAGCTCAAGTCCCATATGGATGGGTTGCTGGTTCTGAAGCCTACGGAAAAGAATGGAGATGGGGACAGATTTTTAATATAACCTCATGTCAGAATAAGATGTTTGTTAATATTGGTGGAGCAGGAGAATACGGAAAAAGTTCTAAAAATTGGTTATGGGGTGGATGTATTAGTGATATAGATAATGCTTTCGAGGGTCCGCCTTTAGTAGGTTCTATTTATGTTGAATGTATTGCAAAATCTGGCAATAATGCAACATTTTACTTACATGCGTCATGTCATGGTCCGCAAGGCCAAGCAGCACAAACAATGGTTTCAACATTTACAGCCATTATCACACCAGATGAAACAGAATTTACTATTCATAAAAGATTTGTAAGCCCTCAGCTTACACAGCAAACGAGCAGGGTTGGTGATTTAGTTACAAAATTTGGAATTTATACAAATAAAAATTGCCCTGAAGGTCAGGAAGTAAAAATCATTAATATTAATGGTGGCAAATCTTCTAAAGCTGTAGGCAAAACAACCTTGAAAGCTGGAATCTATTATGTTAAAGAACTTAAAAGAATTTCCGGAACAATAGAAAACGGTAAAATATATGGTCCAATAAAAATCAAGAAGGGTGATAAACCAAAAGATTTATCTGATTTTATTAAAGATTCGGACAGAGATGAGATGTCAATGGATGAAAACGGATATGTATTGAACGTGCCATTCCGTTTCACAGGAGAGTTATTAACGAAATTAAAAGGTGATACATTAAAGCCATTAGAAGGGGCTGTGTTTAAAGTAAACTACAGTGAAGGAACTGGCAGTGATTATAAACGCAAAAGAACCTGGTACTTTGTTACAGATAAAAATGGAAAAATAAAATATGACCGCAAGCATTTGGCAGACAATGATGCAAGGTTTAAAGGTAAAGTGCCTGCATCAGATGAAATGTTTACAACTGCTGCTGACATCAATAAGACAGCTTTACCTGTCTGTGAGTTGCATATTAAAGAATATCTGGCTCCGGAAGGATATAATAAAGACAGCAAAGTACATGTAATAGTAATTAAAGCTCTTAGAGATAACAATCAAAAGTTCACCGATAAGAATGCTGTTGCTGATAATACACCGACGATTGAAGACCCCGTGGCTGGAGATAAATGGAAAGTTCGAGTTCAGGCAAAGAAAATTGATGAAAATGGAAAAGGACTGGCTGGAGCAGTATTTCGTATTTTTGATAGCGAGGATTGTTCTGGAGACCCTTTAAAAACATTAACATCAAAAGACGATGGCACTACAAATATTGAAACAATTGATGGCATTCCACAGACAACTGAAACATATGAAGTATGGTGCAAAGAAGTACAGGCTCCCACAGGATATGCAATATTAGAAACCCCTATTAAATTAACATTTAAATTGGCAGATTTCAAAAAACTTAGTAAAGCAGACCAAGAAAAAGGAGAACTGAAGACTTTCGGTTTGACCGATGGTGGCAAAGGTATCGTAAATGAAAAAGGATGGCAGGTCAGAATTCAAACTAAAAAAATCAATCGTGACAAAACGCCTTTAGCTGGTGCTGTATTTACTATTTACTCAGATGAGGCATGTAAAGATGCTGATGCAATTACAACCATTACATCTGGTGACGATGGAATGACAGATATAGCAAAAATCCTTATTCCCAATTCAGAACAAGAAAAAACTTTTTATTGCAAAGAGACAAAAGCCCCACAAGGTAAGATTATAAAGGAAACCATCTTCCCTTTAACATTTAAAAAAGCTGATTATACAGCCCCTGACGGTGAACTAAAAACATTTGGTCCAAAAGAAGGAATTATAAATGATGAAGGATGGAAAGTGCGTGTAAATGCAAAAAAAGTTGATGGAGACAAAAAAGGACTTGCAGGAGCAAAGTTTACAGTATATGACAATGAATCTCTAAGTAATGAAAGTATACTTGGAGTCCTGGAATCATCTGCTGATGGCACTACAAATGAATTATCACTTGGCTTTAATATGAATATTACTGAAGTGACATTATATTGTCAAGAAACAACGCCCCCTGACGGTTATATTGGAACAGATGAGATTTTCAAAGTAACCTTCAAAAAAGCCGATTACGATAAATTGAAGGTACAAGACGCAAACACAAAAGGTGAGTTGAAAACGTTTAGCACGGGAATTGTGAATGTATCAGTTACTCCTACCCCTACTATTAGTGTTACTCCGACTCCACCAACTCCACCAAGCGGTGGACTGTATGTCAAAAAGACGTCAAAGGCACCTAAGGATATTATGGATTTGAAGAGTTATACTCTTGCAAATGCAGAATACAGAGTAACATCAAGCAGGGCTGGAGATATGGGAATACTGACAACAGATGAGTCTGGATACTCAAACGTACTGTCTCTTCCAGATAATAGCATTCCGCATCATCTGGATGCAGTATACGATATTCATGGCAATCTGATACAGGAGGCGAAAGACTGGATTGAGAAAGTCCAGACGACATACTATATCACAGAAATAAAAGCGCCAAATTATCATTCCGTATATGCGGGTACGAAGTCACAATCTGTTGTCATGCCTGATGATGCAGGACAGACATTTGAAATTCCATTCGAAAATGAACCGATTTTCTGTGATGGAAAACTGGATATTGAAAAGCTGGGTGTTAAAGGTGAGGTAGTCGTTGGCGCCGTCTTTAAAGTGGAATACTTTGATGCTGATGGTCCAAATGAAAGTGACCTTGTCAGAACGTGGTATTTGAAATCAGATACGCAAGGACATGTCAGAATGGACGAAGCTCATCTTGATAAAAACAATCAAAGTGATGACTTCTTTAAGTATGATGGAAATATAGTAATCCCAATTGGAGGATATCTCCAGATAACAGAGGTTGACGCTCCGGCAGAATATGTAGTAGAAACAGAGCCTGTAGGTATTGCAACAACAAAAGATGCAGACTTTAAGCTTACATACGATAATGCAAAAGCATGGTATGAAGAACTTGAACGATGCCGTGTAAATTTGAAAAAATATGAAGCAGACGGAAAAACTCCAATAGCCGGTGTTGAGTTTGAGATAAAGTTTCTAAAGCAAGCGATAGTCCCTACATCAAAAATGCATCCAAACTTCAAGAGACTATTAAAAGAAGGGGAATCTACAATACGGCATACTGATGAAAACGGTGATGTTTTCTTTGATAATCTCGACCAAGGCATTTATCAGATTACAGAAATAAAAACCCTTGATGGAAATTCGTTGTTAAAAGAACCTATCATTGTAACACTGCCGATGACAATGACCGAAGATGAAGCTAATGAATATGGTAATGTTAACTACGAAACAGCAAAAGAAGATATCAATTATTCTGGCAAATGGTATTTTTATGAATGCTTATACGAAATCACCAATAACGCAGTATTTAAAATGCCGATGACTGGTGATGATGGTAAGTGGAAGTATGGATTTATCGGACTTGGAATTGTTATGGCGATAAGTGCTGGGTTTGTGATTTGTAATGTTAGAACTCAAAAAGCAAGAAAGCGAAAAAAATAAACAAATAAGTAATAAAACAAGAACTGCCTATTCAGGTGGTTCTTGTTTTATTACTTTTGGTAAAATATTTATCAGTTTTTAGTCCATGTTGCTGTTATTTCTTCCGAACAGGTAAGTCTTAATCCAGTCATAATTCTACCATACCGAAACCATCCGGTAAATGTATATCCATCTCTGACAGGTGTTGGAACGTCTCTGCTAAATTCAAGTGCCGTTCCATGATAAAAATACATATCATATACAGTAGCGTTATTCAATGTTGGAAAATATCCGCCATTTGCATCAATTGTCAGCTTTTCTTTTTCGCCATAAGCGGTAAAAACCTGCACGCAATAATATGAAGAACCAGATTTATATACTCCAACCCCGAGATGAGTGGAATATGTATTTAATAATGCGACACGATGCCCTGGGCTATTCATCCAGCCTTCAATTACGCTTTGCGGAGAATTATATCCAGCCGCAATATTTTCTCCTCCTTTATCATCCGGAATTCCATACTCACTTAAGATAGATGTACTATCTGTCCCATCCGGTCTCGTATGTGAAAACTTTATGGAAATCTCTTTTGCCCTCTGCATAGCGGCTCTATTTAAGTCGTTATTAGTCTGTACTAGCGGCTCTCCATGTTTTGCTCTTTCAACATTCGTTAATCTAAAAATCTCAGCTGCGAATTGTTCTTCCGTAAATGTTGGAGCTGGTGTGATATCAGGTTTATCATCGTCATCGCCTGATGGTACGTAAACTTTAACACCATTTGTGTCGTATTTGCCCGCTTTTCCTGACTTGGAATATGCCTTTACGGTATAGATGTTATCCTGTCCTTCAAAAGGATATTGGTCTGTACAGTTTAATCCTGAAACGGTGTCAAGAGATAACCATTTTGTGTTATCCTTATTTCTTACATATACTTCATATTGGTCAGCACCGCCAGCCTTAAACCATGAAATTGTAACAGAACCATTAGAATTTAATTTAGCTTCATTTAGCTTTACAGTTTGAGGAATTGTATTTGTTGTCAATCCCTTTTTGTTGTACGCTCCAGACTTCTTTGTTTTCTTATTATAGGCTCTAACTGTATATGTGTATTTATATCCTGTGTCTATTGGATATTTTTTGGAAGAAGTATGCGTATAACTGGATTTTGCACTATCCAGCGTCTTTATTTTAATCCACTTCTTGCTACCAGCCTCTTTGTAGTATACGATATAGTTTGTAGCCCCAGAAGCCTTTTTCCACTTGATATTAATTTTGTTATAATCAGTGGCTTTTATGCTTGACAGCTTCACCGTTCCAGGTTTCTTGGCTGCCGCCTGCGTTCGCATCTGCAAAGCCTGCGGGATACAGATGAGCGCTGCAATCATGAACGCGAACAGCGCATATAAATATTTACGTTTCTTATACATATATTTACCCTCCTTGAGTTTTTATTTCTTATGTATTTATTATACTATATTTCTATATAGCATTCAAATGTATAAGCTATAAATAATATGCCGAATTTTTGATAAAATAATTCGCAAAAAAAATCCCGCAGCATTAATTGTTGCGGGAAGATAGTTTAATTTTGGCTGATTTTTAAAGGCTCTTTTCCTGGTAGTAAGCCAGTTCCAAATCTTGTCCTTTGTGTGCTGAAGTCTTTGTCGTCAGCAAGACATTCAGAAACGTATGTCTCGTAATCGATATATTTTCCTTCAAATATACGTTTCTTTTCGTCCTGTTCCTCGCAGATTTTTCCAAATGAACCGAGAACGTATTTGAAGAAATCCTCATTTAATGGTTTTGCGAAGTCACACTTGTATTCCATATAATACGCTTCCTCAGGACTGCCAATAGGCCAGAATTTAAAAAACAGCTGCATGTAACCGATAATATCAGTTTTGTTGTTAATCATTTTTTTGCTCCTTTCTTTTTTTTTGATTTTTTTTGTAAATGATTTACATTTTTAATATGCCGGAAAACGTATGGATAAAAAATGCCGGCAGATATTTTTTTGATTTTTTCTAATTTTTTTTCTGAATTTGTCAGACCCTTATATTTTTTCAGCATATTAATTTCAGATAAATTTTTATGGCGTAAGCCGTCATGTATACAAGGAGGATAAAATAGATGACAAATTTAGATGCATTCGTCGTTTCTGGAAATGACGACAAAATCCACAAGCTAAAAGCATTAATAGAAAAGAGACAGCTTTCCAATGAAGACTTAGCTCTTATGTTAAGAACGGTGAAAGCAAGAGAGGAGAGTAAGCAATGATTACATTCAACGACATTAAGATGTCAGATGAGAAAAGCACAGTATATATTCCACGCAGGCTGAGAGACTGCTTCTGTGATTTTTTAAAAAATAAATGTCCAGACGTGCAGTACGATACAGTTTCCAGATGGGAGATTCCGGGAAGTGATTTTGAAACAGCGCGTAATGATTTTTACAGTAAACATTCAGGAATGTTTGCTGGCACGGAGTATGAAGATTACCCGCGAGGAATGTATGTTGGTTTTGTTTCCAATATTGATGCTGAATATTTACTGGATAAGCTGAAACTGTTTTATGGAAGCGATAAAGACGAAGAGGTAAAAAAATGGGAAAAGAAAACAGAACCCAAAATGAGAATAATTAAGGAGTCTGAGGATAAGTCTGATTACACAATTTTCGGCCTGGATTCAAGAAAATTTGAAATTGTTGGCGGGTATGAGGATGCTGTAGCGCTGAGAAAACTGATGGATAAAAAGCATATGGACCACGACGAAATAGAACTTATTGTTGGATGCTTAAAACTGAAATAGCTGATGCTTCTCTTTCTGAAAATTTTTGTATCGTTGCCAGTTTTGGCATATTGTATACGAAAACTGAAACAAGAAAGGAAGTATCGTAATGATTAAAACATTAAGAATTGGAAACTACGACGCCGTATTTTCAGGCCGAATTGGAGAAAAATGCAATACTTACGATATTGTTAACATTGTCAGATATGGTCAATAACCCGCGCCCGAGGTAAACCTCGGACGGGGCTTGCAAAAGAATAAGTTTTCTTATTTCCACTTTTGTTTAGCCCCGTTACAGTTTACGGAAGGCTGTTGGCTGTAAAGCCTTATTGATAGCGCCGGGGTCACCCGTCGTTACCACATAAGGCTTACAGCCTTATTGATTAGCCTTGGTAGTAAAGAAGCCGGCCAAACCAGGTCAGGTAAATCTTTAACTGCTACGTTACCGGTAAAATAGGCACCGTGGGATGCTCCTCAAGTCTCACGCTCTGCGGTATGCTGTTAAACATCTCTTAGGGTAGGAGAAGTGCAGTATACGCTAAACTATCGGATAACATTGGCGATGAGGACAACCGATTCTGACTAGGCGCCGGCTTGCCGGAGCCGAAAGGATAGAGAACCTGTATGGGCTGCTTTTAAATATCTTCGGATGTTTGGCAGCATCTGGTACAGAAGGCGTAAGCCATCCCGGCTTGCCGGGAAAATATAAACACAAAGGAGGGCAGCTTATGTCAGTTGCAGTCATTAGTAAGACAGGCGAAAGATTGATGCCAACAAGTGAATACAGAGCACGTAAGTTGCTCAAATCAGGCAAAGCAATAAAACATAGTTATCATCCGTTTACCATACAGCTTACTGAAAGGGAAACTGGAGATATCCAGCCAATAGAGCTTTGTATGGATACCGGATATATACATATTGGAATATCTGTAAAATCAGAGAAGCACGAATATCTGGCAGAACAGATTGACACGTTAACAGACGAAAGAGGCAGACATGATGCATGCCGTATGTATCGAAGACAGAGGCGGAGCAGAAAAAGATACCGTCAGGCCCGTTTTAACAATAGAAAACGAGACCAGGGATGGATTGCTCCATCATTAGAGCATAAGAAAAAGATACATATTCAGGCAATTTCACGCATTAATAATGTAATGCCAATTACAGATATTACGCTGGAAATGGGAAATTTTGATACTCAGGTATTAAAAGCTAAGGAGGAAGGCAAGCCTTTGCCTCATGGTGCAGATTATCAGCATGGCGGACGTTACGGCATCGCGACGCTTCGCGAAGCAGTTTTTTCCCGTGATGGCTATAAGTGCCAGTGCTGCGGTAGAACAATAAAAGACGGAGTAATACTCCATATTCATCATATTAAATACAGGAGCCAGGGTGGAACCAACAGTATGTCAAATCTGGCTACTGTATGTGATAAATGCCATACACCGAAAAATCACAAGCCAGGAGGAAAACTATATAATTGGAAACCAAAGCTTTCATCCTTTAAAGGTGCAACCTTCATGACTGCGATACGATGGCAGCTTTACAATGAAGTTAAAGCTTTATTCCCTGATATCGATATCCATATTACATACGGAGCAGCAACAAAAGAACGGCGCCGAAAACTGGATATTGATAAATCGCATGTCAATGATGCTTTTGTTATGGGGCAGTTTCATCCGAAGCACCGTATAAAAGCGATTCTTTGCAAGAAAAAACGAAGGAATAACAGATGCCTTGAGAAGTTCTATGATGCAAAGTATATTGACAGCCGCGATGGAAAGAAACGAAGCGGTCAGGAATTATTTAATGGTAGGATTAACCGTAACCACAAGAAAAATTCCGAAAATCTGCATCAGTATCGGTTACAAAAAGTAACCGCTGGAAAAAGAACTGTTAGGAAACAGCATTATAAAATTCAGCCTCACGATATAGTCATATACGAAAACAGAAAACGCGAGACTGCAGGATGTCACTGTAATGGAACACGGATGATGCTACTCCCTGATAAGAAATCTGCATCTATTAAAAAAGTTAAAATATACAAATATGCTGGCGGTTATTTTAAATCAGCATTTAATTAAAAGGAGGAAGCAGGAGGAATGTAAAACCGCGCATTCCTCCCCACCCGACTACGAAACAAAGAATATTGTTTCTTCGTCGGATGGGGTATCCTGCGCTGAAAAAAAATGAAATGCTTGCAAAGAGACATAGCTACGTCATTGATTGATAATAATTCGGTGATAGCTCCCCGGTCGGAAGCCGGAGTCGTTATATTTATTCTCTGTGCTCAGTCTTCCGACTTCATTTGTCAGCTTCTGCGAGGCTTGGTACCGAGTCCGGCAAAGCCTGGGAGCTATCATAGGTTGGCCGCGGTCTCCTGTCCATCGATGATTGGGTTATTTTAGCCCGCAAAAATCCGCAAAAAATTTGCCAGTTTTGCTACACTGATATATAGTAAAAATATCCACAAGAATCCATAAAAAAGGAGGCAAAAGCAATGACCAATTTGCCGCAGGTTCCAAAGCTGCCGTATATTTCAGGAAAGACATTATTTGAGGATGACGAGAAAGCGAAAGAGTGGTTTGAAATATTACAAAAACGCAAAGCTGTATTGTGTAAGCTTGTAAGAAATACGACAGCATCAATGTATGCAAGAAACGAGCTGACAGAGAATGAAGAACTAAAAGAATTTGTAATTGTATCGCCATGTACGGATGGCGTGCACAAGTATCAATTGACAAAGTTTGATAAATACGGCCCGGTGTATGATGTGAGAAGAGATGATGAAGCTGAGATTGTGAAAGAGATTCCTAATTCGTATGGTGTTGTGGATGTGGTTGAATAAGAAAAGCGAGCCTTCGGCTCGCTTTTCTTATTTTTTTCGCAATAAAAAACTTATTTGTTGTTTTTCCCGCATATTAAGTAAAAGGAGGTTGATATTTATGCCAAAATCACGACCGGCTACATGGCTGGAAAAAGAAATGATGCTGAATCTTATTAAAAAAAGCGGCAAAAAACTTGACGTTGACCTGGATAAATGTGATTATATTCGCAGTTCGGCCGGGAATCTTGTCTGTATGTTTGAAGACCAGCCGGTGTTCTATGTAACGAAAGGATGCCGTCTTGCAATGCCGCCGCGGCCAAAGAAAATAAAAACAAGCCTGCGAAACAAAAACTTAAAAAAACTGGCAAAAAAGGATGCAAAAAAGAAAGCAGCACATGAAAAACAAGTTGAAAAACAAAGAGAAAAGATGGCGCAAATTGCAGAGCAGGGGAAGGAAGAGATTGACCGAAGCATTTTTGAGACAGTGCAGGACAGAGAGAAACGCATGAGATGGGTGAAAGTAATAGACGAAGAGGCTGAAAAGGTAAACTGTGGCGAAATGAAGTTTGATATTTTTCCGGTATTTGAAGACAGCCTCGGTTCAGTCAGAATGCGTATTGTCGTACAGCCAAAAATGGATAAAAAAATAGGGGAAATAATGCCGAAACAAATTCCCCCGCAGAACTGGTCTGATGATATGGTCAGGGAGAGAATTGAGAGGGTTACACAAAGTGACGCCTTTGAAATCAGGCTTAATAAAGATGTTGAATATAATCTGCGTGCGAGCGTGCTGAATTATATTAAAAATAACCAAGCTTTGGCAATTGACACGGCATTGATTTCACTGATGCCGCATGCTGAGTTTTTCAAGTTTGTAAGACATATACAGAAAAACGGATACATATTAAAACCTGTAGAGCTGCAGAAACCAATGATACTCCCGGCAAGCGGTATGGTCAGATTTTACATTTACGATGTTATGTTTACGGTAAGCCCTGATGGCAGCGTAATTCTTATGAAAAAGGCTGCATCATTTGAGAATGCTGTTACTTTTGCGAATGCTCACAAGAATGACCTGAAGGCGTGTATGCGTGTTGCCGAAGAACTGAATAAAAACGAATCTGTAAGCTATTCTCCATATCTTACATTTCAGCTTGATGCGATGGCAAGGACTCTTGACGCAAAGCTCGTGTTTGATGATGGAATTGACACACATGAAGAGGTATTTAAAGAAGCAGACATCAGAGCAAGCAAAGTCATACAATGGGCGCAGGCGGCTATTGACGGTCATGCCGCTGAGGTGAAGAAGCACAAGGCTGATGAGACAGAGCGGCTGTACGGCATCCCGCTTTATGGAAATCTGCTTGCGTTATATGTCTTAAAATTAATCAGAAAAAATGATGGAAAAATAACAGCAAAAACCGTGGCTAGAGATTTACGGCAGAAAGATAAAAAGATAAACAGTATTCCTGAATCCGGCAAGTTTGGCCTAATTAAGGCAGAAGAGATACTTGATATTGTCGATGAGTTGCAGGAATATGGTTTAATTAAGACCGGAAAGATTGGCCATGAGATAGTGCTTAATATTACAGATGACGGAAGGGAATTTGCAAGGCTGAGGTATAGAAAAACCCGGCTGAAAAGTCTTGGCTTTAAAGATTATACAGACGCTGACTGGGCGGAGTTTGTTGCGAAAAACGAAGGAGTAAGGACAGCAGAAGAAATGCTGTTGCTTGAACACCGGGCTGTATTGATTCTGTATCCGGAAGAAGTAAAAGAGTATTTAAAAACAGCTTCAGATGAATGGAAGATGTATGTGGATATGATGCGTGATTTCGCATCTGGACATGAGAGAGAGTATTGGGATATGGTGTATAAGATGATATTTGGGGATGAAGAAGACGATAAAGAGAGCAAGGAATAGAGAAGGATTAGCACTGAATAGTATTGTTTGCTGAAGCCATTGGCGGAAGGGTGCTTGTATAAGAAGCTGAGGTATGCGCGTTCTGCTGGCCGCAGTATTTTGCATATTGTATATGTAAAAATATACAAAAAAAAGAGAGGTGCATTAAAATGATGAGTCTAAGTAAAGAAAGAAAAGAACGAAGGCTACAGTCTTATGACGGTATGACGATGACAAGGCGTGGATACAATGCGGCATTGTGTGGCCTGCTGCTGTATGGCATTGCAGCTAACTTTATCATCTGTAAGTATTTTACGGATGCAGTAGAGGCGTTAAATCCGACAGCTTTTCTGATTGGGTATCTGGTCTGTGCAATTATCGGATGCCTTATGTCAGGCCTTTCGCATAATCCGGTTATCAGCTTCATTGGCTACAACTTAGTTGTGTTGCCCTGCGGTATGTCTATTTCTATCGCTATTGAAACATATGGAGGACTGGATTCCGAAATAGTAGTAGAAGCGTTTATGATTACGTTATGCATTACTGCGGCGATGACGCTTTTTGCAATCATATGCCCACAATTTTGCAGTAAGTTAGGAGGCATTTTGTTTGCTTCATTAATCGGACTGATTCTTGCCCGATTGGTGATGCTGATTTTTGGAATGTACAGCATTGCTGCTGCATGGATTGGCGCCGTAATCTTCAGTTTATATATCGCTTATGATGTATGGCGTTCGCAGCGATATCCGTTAACACTGGATAACGCGATAGACAGCGCTCTTGATATCTATCTGAATATTATTAACCTATTTCTTGAGCTTCTTGAAATTCTTGGCAGATATAAAGATGATGACTGATTTATTTGCAGCCGGCTTTCAGCCGGCTGCTTTTTTTGGTCGCATCGAAATTCGACATATTAAAAATGTAATAAACAAATATACAAATAAGAAAGGAAGCAAAAATTATGGAAGTAAAAGTTAAAATCGAAAAAACATTACATACTGACAATGATAAAGTTTTTTACGAAGATGAGGATATCGCCTTCGAGATGGAAAAAACCGGTGATAAGTATATCGGCAGGATTAAGAAAATCAAGAAGAAATCAATTATTATTGATGATATCATGATTAACCGTGAACCGGCGAATATAGCGTCAATGAAGGTTAAGCTTGACGATATCAAACCGTACAGCTGTCAGTATGTATCTGTTGACTGATTCCTCCATGCTGCCTACAAATACTTGTGGGCGGCTTTTTTTTGCTTCAGAACAAATATTGGCTGAAAATCAGCATATGTTCGCAGTTTCGCATGTACTTAACGAAGAACGGGAAATCTCCGGCCGACAATAAGTCGTCCACGAGTCAAATGTTCCGGTTTTAACTTCGTACGCGGGTCTGAATCCCCGTTCGAAGTCTGGTTACGAGCGCGAAGCGCGAGTTATCAAAAAAATACAAAAAAATATCCAAAATTTTTTCTTTTTTTTAAATTATTTAGCATATTAATATTGCTGATAGAAAATCAGCAAAAAATATTATAAAAAAAGAGGTAAAAAATCATGAAAAATAAAATCGCCGCAGTCGTTCTGGCTGCATCTATGTTTGGCACAGCAGTAATGCCAGCAGCAAATGTATTCGCTGCAGAAGCTGCAGAAACAGAGGAGACAACAACTGAAGCAACCGAAGAGGCAGCTGATGAAACTGCTGATGAGACAGCAGAAGAAGCTGACGCAGAAGCTAAAACAGAAGAAGATGCTGACGCAGCAGATGCTTCCGAAGAAGAGGCAGAAGAGCCGGCAAAGGATATCGTCATGAAAGACGACGCTGCAGAAGCAGACTTTGACGGAGTATGGAAATTATCAGGTTTAAGAGTATTCGGTGAAGCCCTGAATGCTGATGACTATGGAATGGATTCTTCCTTCCTTACAATCAAAGATGGCAAGCTTGATATTTATGCTGCATCAGAATATGGTCAGTCAACAGATATCCCTGGCTTTGAAATGGCTTTTGAAGATGGAAAATATGTAATTGCTATGGACAAGGATTTTGCAAACAAGCTGAAAGACCCGGAAGAAGAAGCTCTCGGTGACAGTCTATTAGATACTGATGAACTTGAATCCAAAGTTAAAGAACTGACCGCAGGCAACAACTCTAAGCTTGAGCTGCAGCTGACAGAAGACGGACAGCTTGCAGTTACATGCGCTGTTGATGTTCAGAATGACTATCTGACATTCTCAACAAAAGCAATCCAGGTTCTGGCAGACAAGAGCTCTGAGGAAGACCTTGACGCAGCAAAGAAAGCTGCTGAGGAAGCTGATGTAAGCGATGATGTAGAAGTTACAACAGAAGCCGAAGATGCTGAAGATGCTGATGCTGAAAGCTTAGGCGACGTGTCAATCGCTGACGAAGACGCTGAAAATGTAGACGTGGATGTAACAGCAGACGCTGATTGATGCCTCTACACGGCTAAAGTCGTGGGATTCCGTTGCCATACGGGAGAAATATCAATCCCCGTACGGTTTCTTGCGAAACAAAGGGTTCCACGTTTGCAGCCTGTGTTAGCGCCAAACGGTATGACCGAACCGGTTTATATTGTCACATTCTTCACCGGCCATTGAATTCGCCACATTTTTCGGTTAAAACTTTCGGAAGGTCCGTCTGTATAAGCCCGGTTTCTTACTCATATCCGCAGGGACAGCATCTGGTCCCTATGGCAATTATCAAGTTACATAAAAATTTAAATAGTTCCTATACGGGGCCGGGCCTAGCTCAGCCCCTTTTATTTTTCTTGGGCCTTAGAATCCAAAGCATGCAGGCCTTGAGATTCCATTTTCTTTCATCTGCTTAATTAGTAGGTTCTGCATTTTTACAAAATGCGGGAACAGCTCCCTGCATTTCTTCCTGCTTGGCTTTTTAGAATGCCATCTGCATGCAAGCAGGAATGCGCTGTATAAGTCACGCTGGACATTATTCCCTCCAACAGTCTTGAACCGCTGCGAAAGCTGTGTTTTTATATACGTGTTTGTTGTATGGTCGTACTGGCTTGCCCGGTATTCCCATTTATCAACTTCATAATAGAACAACTCGTATTGATTACACTTCCTCTGAAGAATTATCATTAATTCTGCGGGGCTTCGGTCCGTTACGGATTTTCCAAAACGTTTCTTTCTTTTGTATTTGTATACGGCCTGTTCTGTTCCGTCTGCTTTCTTAATGATTGTCGCTTTATTCTGCCGACGGGTCTCTTTTGCACGCTTCGCAAGGGCCTTAAAATCCATCGGTTCCGTTATAAACATGGAAGCATTTTTCACCATACGGTTTACTATGTTTCCGTGCATGTGCGTAGAGTACTCTGATTTTCTGCGGTATAATTCACGTACAATTGCTTTCTTTCTCAAACAGGTCTTGCTGAATGTCCAGCGTTTGCCTTTGTATTCGGATTTTTTCTTTACTGTACCATCTTCATTAAATTTCTCCGGATTTGTCTTTCTGGTAGAAGCGTCTATCTGGCGCTGCAATCTGGCAATCTGCTTATTGTAGTCCTTGCATTTTGGTGCAAGTTCCTCAAGGATAGCCAGGTCTTCAGAAACAGCAGCAGCAGTAGAAGGGCCTTCATCAATACCCATAGTACCTCTCCCAGGCTGAAGCTTCTTCGGTGCATCTCCATCAAAATAAACATTTGCATAATAACGCCAGCCGGATTTAAACCATAGCCGTTCAAGTTCGCAGTATTTGATTTCATGTTTAAGAGACTCCAACACATAATTGCTTCCATCCGGAAGGTCTGCTTTTACTGTATCTGGCATTTTTACCGGAATAACAATGCTTCCCCACTTTACAAAGTACGGGCATTTTGTATCGGATGTGTCTTTGCAAAAGAAAATTCCCGTTGTGTGGTTCTTGCCGCGGATAGTCTTAAATTCTGTGATTTTCTTGTAGTGGACGTCTTTTCCGTCGCCAAACAGTACCTTCTCGACCCCGGCCCATACACGTTCCGCTTCTACCTGTGCCTGGTGAGAATTGATATGCTTTTTATATTTATGCTGCATCTTGGCAACATATTTATCAAATGCATTCTTAGACAGCCCGAGACTGTCTCTGAAGGCATTCATCTTATCTGCAACTAATGCCTTCTGTATTGCAGCAAGTTCATCCCCTGCATCCGCCTTTACATTTAACTCACCGTATTCCTTTCTTAATGTACGGTATTCTTTACTCTTATCGAGCTGTGTCAAAAGTTTCTTCGCATGCTTCACGGTCTGATTATGTATCCGCGCTATAAGTTGAAAACGTTTCTCAAACAGACCTTCTGTATTTTTATTTGTCTTTAATGGAAGTCTGAGCGTATGCATAGGAGTTCCTCCTTTCTAAAATTAATCTAATATCGTGTTTTTTGTGTATCTACATACCATTTGATAGTTTCAGAACTGACATTCCCTGCAGTGCTGACAAAATAGCTTCTCGTCCATAGCGATGGCATCTTTTTCAGTTCCGGAAATAAAGCCCTAAGCTTGTTTGATGTCACTCCTTTAATAAGGTGCATGATACCCGGAATATCAGTTTGTGGATATACACTGACAAACATATGGACATGGTCAATATGGCATTCCATTGCAAGAATATCAATATTGTTTTCTTTACATATATCCATTACCATAGTTTTGAAAGCTGTCTCGACTCCAGGTATATTAAAGATTTTTCTTCGATACCTTGGACAAAAGACAAAATGATAGTTAATCAATGATACGGTTGTTTTTGTATACTTAAATTCATTTTTCATAATGCTATTATATCATACGGTGTGTATGTTGTCAATGGCTACATACACATTATTTTTAAAAAAATAATTTATATTTTTGTTCACGGAAGGGCAGAGTTGGATGCTGCCGGATTTATCCGTGCAGAGGAAAACGACAAACGGACCCATATAAAAAATTCGTAGAAAATTTTACTTTT
>OGPA01001222.1_pt1 | contig 22034 bp, 17 predicted proteins | sample 1552841 | NCBI WGS metagenome assembly OGPA01 (sample SAMEA2579916, study PRJEB22360) | human gut metagenome | reverse complement strand
GGCGTCAGGGGACGGATACTGTCGCCCGCCGAGATGACCGGCGTGCAGACCAGGCTGCGGTCTGAAGGAACCTTGATTTCGCCGAAGTCGAGCGTCATGCCGATCACGAGAGTGCCATCCGACTTCTCTACAATCTTGTCCTTGATTTTGATTTCCTGTGCCTGCAAGGCGGCTGCCGCCAGCAGGCTTGTCACAATCAGTATATGTTTGTTCATTTTCATAAAGCGCTCCTATTTAGAATTGATAAATCAGGTTGATAGCGGCCTGCGTGGGACCGAAATAGTGCTTCTTGACATACTCCTGGCGGCGTCCGCAGTTGGTACAGGGGTACTTTTCCGATTCGAGGTAGAGATAGCCCACGCCAACAGTCGCTTCCAGGTTCCAGTGCTTGGAGAGCAACCAGGAATACCCGTAGCTGACACCTACACCCGCGCCCCAACCCTGGTGGCGTTCGTTTTCGGTACCGAGCAGCTTGATGTCCGATACATTATATAATATGTACGGGACATGTAGCCCGATGAAATGTTTGTAGAATGTTTCACAGAACCAATAGCGCATCTCCGGATGCAGCCTCCAATGTTTGAGAGATTTGCCATAGCTTCCGTCATCTTTCTTTCCGTCGAACGGATTGAGGCCGGTTTCTATGTCCAGGCTCCAGTGACGTGCCAGGCGGAACTCCGCACCGGCATTGAAAGTTGCCATTGCTCCCCAATATGGAATATTGGTCTTGATCCCGACGGTCGAACCTTTTTCTCCGGTCAACCTGTCCTGTGCGTAGAACGACAGAGGGATCACAAACAGGAACATCATCAAGATAAGTTTTCTCATCATACTAGTTATTGTTTTATTATAGTTATTTTATTCGCCGATTCAAAAATCGCGGAGTAAAGGTTCTAATACCAGGCGAACTCACCTTGCACAAGCCGAGAGTCTGTTTGTCGAAGGCGTTTGTTACAGGATATAAAGAATATAGTTGCTATATATGTTTCCGAGAGAAACATTTTCCTGTTTTTTTATGTTTTCATTCCTCATAATGAACCTAAACTTATTTATGAAATAAGTTAGGCTTGTCCATTTTAGAGTATAAATTCTAAAGAAACGACAGCTATTATGAAGAGTAGAAAACCAGCAATGGAAGCTCAAGCATGTTTAATTCTACAAAAAAAGGTAAGGATATCTTTACTAAAGAAAAGTTAAAGCATGATGGGGTTAACCGGCTATGTCTAAACATTCTTCCATTTAATATTAGTATAGACTTAGCGGTTGAATTTATATAAAATATAGTATAAATTTCGAGTAGTCTTTATTTAGCCTGAAAACAAACCTAAAGATATAGATAAAATAGTAAGAAATTGTTTCCATTTTAACAACTAATATCTTAACTTTGCATTCAGTAATCATTTTGAGATGAATGATAATGCGTGATTTTCAAAAGACTTTATGATATTATTCTTATTTCATAAATAAGTTCCTTCTATCCGATAAACTCCTCTTCCTTTTTGTTTGTTTATCAGTATTTTACTAATGGGGTCCGTAATCTTTTGATTGGCCTCATCCAGTTCCGGCTGTTCCATCCGATTAAAATATCCGCGGGTTGTCTTTTCATTGGTATGTCCCAATGCCTGGCTGATCACGGCGATGTCCACATGTAAACGACGAGCCTCCGAAGCCCAGGTATAACGCATTACGTAAGAGGTCAGGTTATCAGAAATCGACAGAAGCCGACCCACTTCTTTCAATGCAGAATTATGATTAGAGAGCATCCCCTTGTATTGCCGATAAGTAGCAGATGCAAACATCACAGGAAAAAGATAATTCCTTTCGGAAGACTCATATTTATGAATAATTTGCCACATACCGGAAGTAATCTCAATACATATCTCGATCCCCGTTTTATGACGGTTGTATACTATAGCTTGTCCTCGGATATTCTTTCGAGTCAGACGAACCATATCGGCAAAAGGCATGCCATAAGCCATGAAACTGAATAGTGCCAAATCGGTAGCCAGAGTTAGATCGGGACGGTCGCGAAAATCAGCTGTCGCCATTTTCTTTACTTGCCGGTCAGATAACGTTTTTTTGACTGTCAGATCGCGTTTCAGTTTCAGCTTATGAAACGGATGATACTTCATTTTAAACGGCTGTTCGTCGAAAGCCGCATTGTAGACAGCCCTCAGGCTACTCAGATAACTATTAATCGTATTGATCTTTAATCTTTTTGCCTGCAAATAGGTCTGAAAGTCATTTAACAAAGTGGGAGTCAGATCACGAATCGGCATATCCTTGTTTCTCTGAAATCGGTAAAAATGACGACCGACTGCCAAATAGAGGTCAGCTGTACTGTTTTTACCCATCTGTTGTTTACTTTCCGCCCGTTGCCGAATATAGTCGTACAACAAAGGGCCTTTTCTTTTTCGATTGTTTTCTTGTGTTACTTTCATTACCATACTATTTATAAACTCACCCATCACCGTCCTTACAACGGCAGATACGCCCCCCAAAGATATCCATCCCTAGCTCCTTTTCCAAATAAAAAGGAGCCGATCCGGTCGGTCGCTGACAAATGTTTATCCATAAAACAAAGGCGCTGCCCCTGTCAGAGGTTTGCGCCTTTCGTTTTTTAACTAAACGGCGTATCTGATCAACCGATAATCTTTTATATATTTGTGCCACATATAAACTCTAATTCTTATGAAGCCCAAAAAGTTTCTTTATCTGACCACATTCTGTATATTACTAATTTCGGGTTACTTACATGCTGAAGAACCAACGGATAAGATGCATTCTGTATCTCTACATCTGGGATATGCAAATATGCCAGGTGGGACAGCCGGTTTGACAAATCCGGCACATAGCTATGAGCGGGATCTCTGTTCGGGAATCTCTTGGGATGCACAATACTATTTACATCCTTTCAGATGGATCGGCTTCGGTTTTCTTTATTCCGGATATAGTTCGAAAGGCTCTTTAGAGCATAGTTCCGATCATGTATATACACATTATATCGCACCGCAGTTTGCTTTCTATTGTTTAAGTAGCGAACGGATGAATGTACGCCTGAATCTAGGTACCGGTTACCTGCGTTATAAAAATAACAGTATGGTATACGAAAAAGAGCGTCGTGTATCCGGGGGACGTATTGCCGGGAATATCGGGGCTAATGCAGAATATATGCTAACGCCTCGCTGGGGTATTTCAGCTGATATACAATATGTATTTACTAATCTCAGGAAAGTTAATTCCAGATATCACGGAGAGACAATCCAGGTCAAGTTCCCGTCGGAAGACCGGCTGAAAGTCTCCAGACTAAACATATCGTTGGGTCTCGGATATCATTTCTAATTATAAGCAACCATTAAATTCGTCACATCATGAAAAAATATATATTCCTTTTATGCTTTCTGTCCTTTCTTTTCTCCTGCACAGAAGATGAAACAGTGGATGTCACCGTGATGCCGGAAGAGACAACCACCGGTGCCGAGACTTTCGGATGCCTGGTTGACGGCTGGTTATATGTCGGCGGCAGATACAGCACCTTCAATAGCCCCTCTATCAATTTCGATTATATATCCAACGATGAAACCATGCATGTCAAAGTATGGGTAAAGCCAGACCTGGCCATCAGCTTCTGCATAGAAAACCCGGTCGAGAACCAGGAGATTCCTTACACTTCATTCTCATGGGGAAATGAAAAGCTACCCGACGGAAAGGTTTTTATTACCCGATACGACAGCAACTCACAGATCATCAGCGGACGCTTTGAAGGCGAACGTGTGACGTTCGGACGTTTCGATGTACATTATAGTGAATAACTATACTACATTCTTCGGCAGCACCTTCTTCAAAATCAGATAACCACAGAGGCCGGAGATGAATGAGCCGGCAAAAACACCGAGTTTTGCCTGGTTCAATAAATCGATGCCGGTATCACCCATGCCGGTAAAGGAGAGGTTGGCGATAAACAGCGCTACTGTAAATCCGATACCACCCAGCATGGATACACCGAATAAATTCATACGGGTCATTCCTGTCGGTAAAGAGCCCATACTCGTACGGGCAAAAAGATAGGTGAAAGAGAAAATTCCCAGTGTCTTTCCGATAAACAGACCGGCAACAACAGCCAACGGAACATTTACCAACGATGCCGGCTGGATATCGCCAAACGTAACACCCGCATTGACAAACGCAAACAAGGGAAGGATCAGGTAGTTTACCAACGGATGCAGCTTGTCGGCAATACTCTGCAACGGACTGATCGTTCTATCGGCCAACGAGTGTATATTATTCAGAACCTGTATCTGTGTCGGTGTCAGTACCGCCGCTTTCTTGGATTGGCGAACCTCCGTATAATCCAGCATGTTCAGATAGCCGGTCATATCGCAGGTGAAGTCGTTCAGGTTGATCTTCGGACGGGCAGGGACGGTGAATGCCACCAACACACCGGCTATCGTCGGATGAATGCCCGATTCAAGGAACAACACCCATACGAAGAAACCGACAACGTAATAAAACAGGTTATTATTTATCCGCATCTTCCCTCCTACATATAATAATGCAAGCAAGGCCAGCGAAATCAACAACGGCTGATAGGCAATATCCCCGCTATAAAATAAAGCAATAATAATTATACCGCCAATATCATCGACAACCGCCAGTGCCGTCAGGAAAATTCGCATTCCCAGAGGCACCCGTTTACCCAACAGTCCCAAAACGGCCAGAGCAAAAGCAATATCGGTAGCCATCGGGATAGCAGCACCACGTATTTCCGGGGAGGTGTTACAAACAAGGATATAGAAAAGAACCGGTACGATCATACCACCGCAAGCAGCTATGACCGGAAGGATTGCCTTACGCATCGAACTAAGTTCACCTATCAAGACCTCTTGCTTGATCTCTAATCCGATCACGAAAAAGAATACAGCCATCAGGGCATCATTCACAAAGGCCAGCATCGGCATCGGTTCACCGTGGTGCGAAAACATTCCAAATTTGCCGATCTGAAGATCGATAGGATAAGACAAGATGTGATGATAAGCATGCGCCCAGGGAGAATTTGCCAATATCATAGCCAGTATAGTGGCCATAAACAATAGAAAACTGGCACTCGATTTTTGTGTAGCGAATCGGCGCAATGGTTTCAGGATAACATTAATAGTACGATCCATTCTGTATTTAAAGTTTGCGGAGACAGCTTGCTGCCCTGTCTCCGTTTATTATTCTAACTCTTATTCTTTTTGTTGCTTCTCTGCCATTTCAAGCTGATAGGCGCTGCGGGTAAGTTTCTCCACCCAGACTACAAATATACCAGTTAAAATTAAATTAAACACAATAGTAAGCACAGAAATCATCAGGGCCGGCCCACCAAGATTGTAACCCAGGGCAATAAATATGATCCCTGCTCCTACTTCACCGCGTGTAAACATGCCGATGGACAGTGCCAAACGTTCACGTTTGCGTCTGTCACGGTAAAAGAACAGCGGGAATAACTTTCCGATATTCGACAGGAAAGAAACGATAAGGACATGCAGCAGGATCATCGGCCACGACATCATGGGCTGTGCTCCTGTTATCGTTGCCGCTTCAGCCGATTGTTTCGCAAAGTCGATACCGAAAAACACCGGCATACTGACTCCCACCAGGAACATGAACAGGAAAGATATGGCCGTTGCCACATTATGCTCGACTTTTGTATCGATATGCTTATGTTTCATGATCATACCCAATACGAATGCCGGCAACAGCACTTCAATATGGATACTGGCTTCTTCGCCATAGAAATGTTTCGAAATTAGATAAACACCCTGGGTAATGGCCAGCGTTATAACCGCATAGAGCAGGATCGCCTTCCAGTCCTGACGCATATTATAAGCACCCATCTTTTTCCATCCGAGCATAAGCAGTACCATCACGATCAGGATAATGACTCCCAATTGCCAACGTAACCCCACCATCATGATCTGAAGCGGGATCATCAATAAAATGGTGTCGAGGTCGTCGAAGATAGCCAGCACCTGCACTTTTTTATAGACCCAGGAGGCTTTTAATCCGGCAGCGGCAAGCATGGTAAATAAGATACCCGCCGATGTAGGTGCGGCAAAACGACTTAACAGCAGGTTTTCTTTCCAGGCTTCGCCACTCGACCAGTAGATATCGGGAAGCAGGACGAACATATAATACAATGCGACAAATATCCAGGGAAAAGCAGCGGTAGCCATTGCTATAAAGTAATCCTCCGTGTAAGATCTCCACCGGGTTTTGTCCATTTCAAACTCCCGCCCTACATTTATCATAATAAAGGCCAGGCACACATACAATAGTGTATTGGATACTGTCTTCACCATCGAATAACTCTCTCCTACCATCGTAGGAAGAAATTGCGACACGACCAGACCAATCACTAAGAAAAAAGAAAATAAAAGAATCTTCTTCATTATTCTATCAGCTATTTTTTGTTTAGATTTTGAGAGAACAAAATTAAGAAAATCCTCTCAAATCGAAAATAGCCGATAACCCATGTTTCAGATTATTAATAATTTACTTGAGATACGCCGACTCCACTTTCAGTAATCGATTCTTTAAACGTTCTGCTTCTCCCTTTCGGATACGGAGGGTCATTTCGCAATCCATTTCGAACTTCTGCGATACGATCATAGGATTATCCTCTTTCACTATCCGCATAATTCCGTTCAGATAAGGATATTCGAAAGCGACAGTGATATCTTCATCCACCGTGCGTTCCTCGATCTCGGCTGCGGCAATCGCCTCGGCTGCGGCCGTACGGTAAGCGACGATCAGGCCGCTGGTACCTAACTCTATTCCTCCGAAATAACGAATGACAACAATCAGGATATCGGTTAACTCGTTGGAATTGATCTGCCCCAGGATCGGCTTACCGGCAGTGGACGACGGCTCTCCATCGTCGTTCGACCGGAAAGTCAGACGATCGGCTCCAAGCATATAGGCCCAACAGACGTGGCGGGCATCGTAATATTGTTTACGGTATTTATCCAGTTGCTCCTTCACCTCTTCGACCGTACGCACGGGGATGGCATACGAGATAAAGCGGCTGCGCTTCTCTGTGTAATAGCCCTCTACTACTTGTTTAATGGTTCTGTAACTGTCGTCTGCCATCGATCAATCCGGAATATGGGTTTGCTGCTCTTCCCGGAAGGCCCGGAAGTCTTTCATTATCTCTTCGATCTCTTCTATGAAGTAAGGATCTTTAACATTTTTCTTTACTTCAGCGTAATATGTTTCAATAGCCGCCAAAGCACATATATCTTGTCCGCGCAGCAGGAAGTAAGGTTCTTCCTTCTCTACGCATTGCTTGATCATTTGGATAGGATTCTTCATATATCTGTCTTTACTTAGTTACTATTCTGTCTTAGTTATGCCGGCAAACCGGGATAGGCATGTCAGATTCCCAGCTTGCCTGTGCCAGGTTATCGTTTCAACTCCTCTTTCAGGAACGGAGCCGTATAACTCTTGTTTTTCTTCTTGATCATTTCCTCGGGAGTGCCGGTGAATAAGACCTGGCCGCCTTTGCGTCCGCCTTCGGGGCCCATGTCGATCAGGTAGTCGGCACATTTGATCACGTCGAGGTTATGCTCGATCACAATGATGGTGTTGCCTTTTTCCACCAGCTTGTTCAGGACACCCAACAGGACACGGATATCTTCGAAATGAAGACCGGTAGTCGGTTCGTCCAATACATATAAGGTATTGCCGGTATCCTTCTTGGCCAGTTCGGTAGCCAGTTTCACACGCTGGCTTTCCCCTCCGGATAAGGTAGTGGATGGCTGGCCCAGTTTGATATACCCCAATCCCACATCCTGCAGGACTTTTATCTTGGAGAGGATGGTCGGGATATTCTCGAAGAACTCCACAGCCATATTGATCGTCATATCCAACACATCGGCTATGGATTTACCGCGGAAACGGACTTCAAGCGTCTCACGGTTATAACGCTTGCCATGACAGTCTTCGCAAGGTACCAATACATCCGGCAGGAAGTTCATTTCGATGGTCTTGTAGCCGTTACCCTTGCAGGTTTCGCAGCGTCCGCCGGATACATTAAACGAAAAACGGCCGGGTTTGTACCCCCTTACCTTCGACTCGGGAAGATCGACAAAAAGGTTACGGATATCGGAAAAGACACCGGTATAAGTAGCCGGATTGCTCCGCGGCGAACGGCCGATAGGCGACTGGTCGACATTGACGATCTTATCTACGTTATCGATACCTTCGATCGATTTGTAAGGCAACGGATCTTCCAGCGAACGATAGAAATGCTGGCTCAGGATCGGTTGCAAGGTACGGTTGATCAAGGTCGATTTTCCACTACCGGATACACCGGTCACACAGATCAGTGTTCCGAGCGGGAAGGTTACGTTTACATTCTTCAGGTTGTTTCCGCCGGCTCCTTTTATCGTAATAAACTTGCCGTTTCCCGGACGGCGTTCGGCGGGAATGGCGATCTCCGTTTCCCCATTCAGGTAAGCCGAAGTAAGCGTACCTGCTTTCAGCATATCCTGGGGCGTTCCTTCGTAAACGACTTCGCCTCCCAGGCGACCGGCTTTCGGTCCCATGTCGACCACATAGTCGGCATTCAGCATCATATCTTTATCGTGTTCCACAACAACGACCGAGTTGCCGGTATCACGAAGTTCTTTCAGTGAATTGATCAGACGCACATTATCCCGCTGATGCAGGCCGATACTCGGTTCATCCAGGATATAGAGTACGTTGACCAGTTGGCTACCGATCTGGGTTGCCAGACGGATACGTTGGCTCTCCCCACCGGAAAGGCTTGCAGATGCACGGTTGAGGGAGAGGTAATCCAGTCCCACATCCAACAGGAATTTCAGACGCGAACGGATCTCTTTCAATATCTCTGTGGCGATCTGTATCTGTTTCTGGTCGAGTTTTTCTTCCACTCCGTCGAGCCATTCGTAAAGCTCGGCAATATCCATAGCGGACAGTTCCGCGATATTCTTTCCGGCAATCCGGTAATGCAAGGCTTCTTTATTCAGGCGCTGACCGTTACATTCGGGACAGGTGGTCATTTTGATAAACTGTCCGGCCCATTTCTGGGCAGAGGCGGAAGCTTCGCTGTCCTGCTGCATCAGGATATATTTGGCAACCCCTTCATAAGACAGGAAATAGTTGGAAGCACCCAGCGACTCATTCTTGATTTGCAGGCGTTCGTCCGTACCGTTCATGATCTCATCCATCGCCTCTTCCGGGACATCCTTGATCGGAGTTTTGATAGTTACCCCATGCTTTTCGCACAAGGCCTCGATCTGCCAGAATATCAATGAATTTTTATATTTTCCGAGAGCAACTATACCACCATTATAGATACTCAGAGAAGGATCAGGCACGATCTTTTCCATATCCAGCAGGTTGACCTGCCCCAGTCCCTTACACTTCGGACAAGCTCCCTGGGGGGAGTTGAAAGAGAAGTTGTGGGGAGCCGGTTCGCTGTAAGATAATCCCGTTGCAGGGTCCATCAACTGGCGGCTGTAATGGCGCACTTCGTCCGTATCGGCATCGAGAATCAATATAAGTCCATCCCCCTGCTTCATGGCAATACGCAGGCTTTCCTTCAACCGGCGTTCGTCGGAAGGGGAAACGACCATTTTATCGATCACCACTTCGATACTGTGCATCTTATAACGATCGAGTTTCATCCCGTGGAAGATCTCTTTCAGTTCACCGTCTACGCGAACATTCAGATAGCCTTTCTTACGGACCTGCTCGAACAGTTCCTTATAATGTCCCTTACGGTTACGTACCAACGGGGCTAATAGATAAGTTTTCTTTCCGCTATAATGCTCCAGAATCAGTTCGAGTATCTTTTCCTCTGTATATTTAACCATCTTCTCACCGCTCAGGTACGAGAAAGCCTCTCCCGCACGGGCATAAAGCAGACGGAAAAAGTCGTACACCTCGGTAGTCGTACCGACTGTCGAGCGGGGATTCTTGTTGGTCGTTTTCTGTTCGATGGAGATAACCGGACTCAGTCCCGTGATCTTATCTACATCCGGACGTTCCATATTCCCGAGGAAATTACGGGCATAGGCGGAGAATGTCTCCACATAACGGCGTTGTCCTTCCGCAAAGATCGTGTCGAAAGCCAGCGACGACTTCCCGCTACCGCTCATCCCTGTGATGACAGTGAGTTTGTTACGGGGTATCTCTACATCTATATTCTTTAGATTGTGAACACGGGCGCCTAAAACGGAAATACGTCCGCCCTCCAATGCATTCTTATCGTTCATACTTTTTTACTGTCGGCGTTTTATCTTACCACCCAACCCGAATGATGGACATAGGTGTTAGGAGTTTTGTAATACATCTCGTTTTGTTTGGGGATCTGAAGCGTATAGGTCTTACCCAGAGTCTGCAACTTGCGGTCGCGCAACCAGGGGTTGAAACGTTTCAGGTCTGCATAAGTGATCCCGTTCTTCTGTGCAAATTCAGACAAGTCCTGGATATCGGCCGACACCGTTACATCTTCACATTCAATCGGCTTATACAGGTCTTCGGCACGAAGCACGAAACCGTATTTATAGGGGTTCTCAAATATCTGTTTGATAGCCATGATACGGTAAACGTAACGGCTTGTTTCTTCTACCAGCCAGAGGTCGAACGTACTGTCGGCCGTCTGCTTGGTCAGTTCACCGGAGATACGTCCCATACCGGCATTGTAGGAGGCGGCTACATTGGGCCAGTTCCCATATTTGGCATAGGCGGACTTCAGGTATTTACAGGCTGCCTCGGTTGCTTTGGCTACATGACAACGTTCATCGACCGTGGGCGTGACCGTCAGGCCATATTGCTTACCCGTTCCTTCCAGGAACTGCCACATTCCGACTGCACGCGCAGGGGAAGAGACACGGGGGTCGAGGTGACTTTCTATCACTGCCAGGTATTTAAAGTCGTCAGGGATACCGTTCGCCTTCAATATCGGTTCGATAACCGGAAAGTAACGGTTGGCACGCTTGATCAACAGCATGGTAGTAGAATGGAAATAGGTAAAACTACTCAACTCGCGATCGAACCCTTCACGCATATTGTAGCGGGTCAGGTCTATCGGTTCTCCACAAAAATCCAAAGACGCAGGGACATCCGGTGAAGCCGTCATCGCCATAACGACAGGCTTTCCCTCCAATACTTTTTCCGAATCACTAGAACTGATCGACAGGCAGGCCGTCAGGCAAAGCAAGCCACCTGCCAAAAAACTAAATATACTATTCCTCGATAATTTCATCATCTATTCTCTTTGATCTAAGAATGTTAATTGAACCTTTTTTCTTTATTCGCTTACCGTCCGAGCCGGTTGCCTCTATCACATAAAAATAAACACCGGGAGCCACATACTTCCCCCCTTTCTTACCATCCCAACCTTGCGACGGGTCTGTCCAATGATAGATCTCTGCCCCCCACCGATTGAATATCCAGCATTTGAAACTGTTAAGGGAGCGGTAGGCTACCCTGAACTCGTCGTTTATACCGGGAGTCGTTCCGGGAGAGAATGCATTAGGGACTTCGAGATAGGTGTCTGAGATATTTATTGTAACCTCAGGCAGAATATCCGTACATTGCAACGTTCGGTCTGATACCTCTAAAGAAACAATATAGGTACCATTCCGGTTGAAGGTATAATTGATTTCTTCTCTATTTCCGTTCTGCTCCAATAGCTTTGTATTCTCCGTACCCTCATTCTTCTGGAAGATTGACCACTTGAATACAGCAGCTACAGGAATATTGGCTATTGCTGTAAAATTAAACTCGACAGGAGCCGACAAACTATCTCCTTTCACTACCATGTTAGGGATATCGCTTGCATAGGACAAGGTATCTATTTTCATAGTAGCCTTTACTGCTACGGCTTGATAGACATCGGAGGTTATAGTTTTCCCCACCCCGAAATGACGGGCAAACAAATCTCCTGACAACGTCACATCCGTATCACAGAAAGGAGGACCTATTTTGTCTTTAAACGGATCATTGATAGTTTCTGTTACTGTTTTCGTAACCATCATCGAACTATTCTCTTCATAATCCATCGTTTGATAAGTAACTTCAAACTCTCGCTCCAACGTTCCGGGAACACCTTTCGGACGACTATATTTTATATCTTTTACTTCTCCGGAAGTGGCCAAATACATACCATCACAATTGCTCTTTTCTGTATCCACATGAAAACTGGAGATATCAAAAGCATATTTACTATAATCAATAATCCATACATATTTAGCAGTAGCAATATTATCATTCTCCATAACATAATATCCATACCCTTCTTCGATATTACGAACCACAGTGGTGGCACCTTCCATAAATGAAGGTATTTCTACACCGTCTCCTAATGCTTTATTTTTATACTTGTACCATTTATGATTGCCTGCAACGGGAGTATATCGTATCTCCACATTTTCCATTCCATAGACAAGATAGACTTGTAAGTCATCAACAGTTGTCGCCAGCAGAGGCGTCCCTTGCCCCCCCGTCACCGTATATTTTTGAGCATGTGCTGCAAGTACCAACAATAGAAAACAGAGTGTCCCGACCACTTTTCGTAAACAATTCCTTTGCATATATTATAACCTAATTAGCTTCCAAAATTAGTATTTTATACGGACATACACTATCTTTGCGGCAAATATTCCAATCAGCAAATGAATAAGATTAGTATATACGTATTGACATTATGCCTGAGTTTTGCCTGTATTTCTTTGCATTCACAAAACAACAGAGCACGGATTATTACTACTAACGAACTAAATGATAATATATTTTATCATACCATAGAGCGGGGACAGACCGTTTACTCCATCGCTACTATGTACGGAGTGACGGTAGATGATATTTATCGTCTGAACCCCGAAAGCCGCGAGTCGATCAAGGCGGGTGCCACTTTAAAGATCCCGCAACGGGATGCCGGTTCCGCCTCACTGGAAAAGACGGAAGAAAACTTCTTATATCATACGATCCAACCGAAGGAAACGCTTTATTCGTTGTCTATCCGGTATGCTGTACCCGGTCCGGACATCATCGAAGCTAACCCGGGGTTGTCGACTTCCACTTTTACGATCGGCAAAACCATCCGTATCCCGGCTACTCCTATCGAGTCGTTGCCTACCAAAGAGGTAAAGACCGTCACCAAGGAGATCGAATATACGATCGAGAAGAAAGAAACCATGTATCGTATCTGTCGTAAGTTCAACGTTTCGAGTGCAGAACTTATCAAACGGAACCCGAAACTGAAAGACGGTGTAAAAGCCGGCATGGTTATCAAAATACCGGTGGAGACAAAAGATGTCGTTACCGAAACCGCTCCGGTCATGCATGAAAGAGATGTGAATGCCCTGCTTACCGCTCCCAAAGAGATCAAACGGGTAAATATGATCAAGGTAGCCCTATTGTTACCGTTTATGACAAACGAGAAGACACCTTCGGCCAATACCCTGCGTTTCATCGAGTATTACGAAGGAATGTTGCTAGCAGTCGACAGTCTTCGTAACAGCGGAGGTTCGATCGAGCTATCCGTATTCGATACAGGCAGCGGTACAAAGAAACTGAAAGAGGTACTGAAAGACGATGCTTTGAAAGAAGCCAACCTGATCATTGGGGCCGTATACAACGACCAGATCGGTCCGGTTGCCGAATTTGCAGAGAAGAACAATATCAAATACGTCATTCCGTTCACATCCAAGAACGACGACGTATTATCCAATGCTAACATATTCCAGGTAAATACCCCTCACTCCTACCTGTATGCCAAAGCATCACAGGCCGGATGCGACTTGTTTGCCAACGACAATGTGATCCTGTTGAAAGTTCCCGGAACGGAAGAGAAAACAGATTTCATCAAAGCCTTCAAAGCTGAAATGAAACAACGGAATATCCCCTGGCGCGAACTGACTTACTCGGCTGAAACATTCCCGACCGATATGGAAGCCCTGTTGAGCAAGGAAAAACGAAGCGTTATCGTCCCCACTTCCGGCACACTGGAAGCGCTGAACAAATTCAAATCGCCCCTGCGCATGCTTTCCGAGACAAAGCCGGAATACAACATCACCATGTTCGGTTATCCGGAATGGCAGACTTATACACGCGAGTGCCTCGACGATTTCTTTGCATTGAATACCTATATATATAGTAACTTCTATGCAGACAATCTCGCACCCGAAGTATCGGACTTCTATTCGAAATACAAGACCTGGTACAGCAAGAGCCTGATCAACTACTTCCCTAAATACGGAATATTAGGTTTCGATACCGGTATGTTCTTCTTCGATGCCATCCGCAAATACGGTTCCAACTTCGAGAACAACCTGGGTAACATCCGCTACAAAGGAATACAGACCTGCTTCGACTTCGAACGGGTTAATAACTGGGGAGGTTTTATCAACACCAACATATTTATCGTTCACTACCAGAACGACTACAATGTAACACGCAGTGAAGTAAGATGATCAGAAAGATTATAATCCTATCCTCTTTGTGCCTGGCCGTTATTATCGGAAGTAAGGCACAAAGTAAATTCCCGCAGGAAGTATCTGTCGGTGCTTCGTTCGGTATGAACTTTTCGTCTGTCAGTTTCAGTCCCAAGGTGTCGACCAAGATGAAACAGGGATACAACGGTGGTCTGGTATTACGGTGGAATTCGGAAAAGAACCTGGGCTTACAGACCGAGTTGAACTTCAGCCAGCAGGGTTGGGAAGAAAAGTTTGATAACAATCCGACTTATAAATACGCTCGCACGGTCAACTACCTTGAAATCCCATTCTTCACCCATATTTATTTCGGGAGCAACCGGTTTAAGTTTTATGTCAACCTGGGGCCCAAGATAGGTTATGCCATCAGCGATAAGACCAGCACAAATCCAAATGAACCCAACCAGAACGACGGTGCCAACTACCAGCATAACCTACCTATCCAAAAGAAATTCGACTGGGGATTATGCGGAGGTCCGGGTATCGAGTTGCGTACCGGTATCGGTTATTTCCTGCTTGAAGGACGCTACTATTACGCATTAGGAGATATGTTTAACACACGTAAAAGCGACGACTTCAGCAAAGCCTCCAGCCAGGTAATCTCTGCACGTGTCATTTACCTGCTGCCTATCCGTAAATAAATACATCAGGAGAAATGCTCCTGACGGTATTTAGACGGGGTAGTGCCATAGACCTGTTTGAATACCGTACTGAAATACCGCTGGTTGGTAAATCCGGCTTTCTCCGAAACTTCCATAATACTTAGCTCCTTATCAGCCAGCAACTCCATCACGCGGGTCATCCTGAACTTATTGATATAATCGCCGATACTGACGTCCGTCAAGGCTTTCAGTTTATTATACAGCGAAGCACGGCTCATCGCCATTTGAGAGGCCACGAAGTTCACATCCAATTCCGGGTTATCCAGGTGTTCGCTTATCAACTCATTCAGCTTTTCCATAAACTTCTCGTCCGCATTACTAACGGTATCTTCTTTGGGCAAAACGATTTCTTTACTCTCTTTATACCGCAGCCTGACAGCTTCCCGGTTCTTCAACAGGTTACGGACTATGGCCAGAAGAAATTCCAGGTCAAAAGGTTTCGGCAGATAAAAGTCCGCCCCTTCCTTATATCCCTGTACCGTGTTGGCATGGCCGGTCCGGGCAGTCAACAGTACCACCGGGATATGGCTGACTTCAAGGTTGCTTTTCAGTTGCCGGCAGAACTCAAAGCCATCCATCCGGGGCATCATGACATCACTGATAACAATGTCCGGCAAATAACGTACAGCCACTTCGAAAGCCTCGGCTCCATCTTCGGCTACATACACCTGCTTGAAGTATTCTTTTAAAGAGGTCTTCAGGTAATTCCGCAGTTCCGGTTCGTCCTCCACAACGAGCACGGAGTATTTTCTGACGGAGAAGTCGACGTTGGCATCTTCTTTCTCTTCAGACGAGACAAGCAGTTCATTCAGGTAAGGTTTGGCAACGATCGAAGCGGTTGTATTATCTAAAGGCAACTCGTAAAAGAAAACAGCTCCCTTATCCGTATTATTGGCTGCACCGATACGTCCTTTATGCATTTCAACCAGCAGGCGGGCATACGACAAGCCGATTCCTGTGCCTTGCCTGCCGTGCACTCCCTGATAGAAACGGTCGAACAACCGGGAAAGGTCGACATTATTCAAGCCGATCCCCTGGTCGGAAACCGAGATTCGCACGTAATCATGTAAAAGCCGGGAAGATACGGTAATGCAGGAATTTCCATTACTGAATTTCAATGCATTCATGACCAGATTAGACAAGACGATCTCACATTTGGCCGCATCGAAGGGGATTTCGCCTATCGAGTCGTCCAACCGGTATTCGAGGCGAATATTCTTGTACAGCAATTCGCCTTTGAAAGTATCTGCCACCTGCCGAATCCACTCGTTCAGATCGTACGATCCGATCTTAAGCGTCTCCGTCCCGGTTTCCATTTTCCGGACATCCAATACCATATTGATTATATCTTTGATACGACGGGTCTGTTTCAGGATATCCCCCAATTGCCGGGCATGGCCGGTGTTGGTGATCTCTCCCGAGTTCAACAGTCGTTTAAGCGGGGAATAGATTAAGGTAAGAGGCGTACGGAGTTCATGGTTCAGGTTAATGAGGAAGCGTATCTTCTCTTCATAAGTCCGTTGTTCGTGTTCCTTCATCGCCCAGATCATACGGGTTTCCTGCCTTTTCATCACCAGCCAGAAGATGAAGGACAGGCCTGCTAACAGAAACAAGATGCAGCAGAACAGGAACCAGTTCGTACGCCACCAGGGAGGGGTTACTTCGATGGATAACAATTTGACCGGCACACTCCAATCCCCGTTTTTCTTATTACACGACACCCAGACTTCATACTCTCCGACAGATAAAGCATGAAACGCAATCGTACGCTCAGTCGACTCTATCATCTCCTCCTGCTTTCCTTTTATATAATAACGAAATAGTTTTTTCCTCATCAGATCGTTTTCACGGATAATGATCTTTGCCATTAAGGAAGTATAGTTCCAGGGGACAAGGATCGTATTTTCATTCCGGCTTGCCAGAGAACCGGCGGAAGCCCCATTCAACGTTACATCCAGCAGGTCTATTACAGGATCAGGATTTTCGGGAAAAGGAATATTATTCTTAATATGCACCACTCCCATCACCCCGGCCATATAAATATCGCCTTTACGGGTTATCAACGGGGATTTAGATATGTATTCGTTAGCATATACGCCGTCGGATTCTCCGAACACCATTATTTTCCTATTATCCGGTATATAGGCGTACAAGCCGTTATGTGTTCCGATCCACAAGCGTCCGGCATTGTCGAATCCGAGAGAAGTAATCCCGGGAAAGCGATTACTTTCTACCGGTATCAACGTTTTGGCAAGCGGATCGTAACAGAACAAACCTACCGTGGTCCCAATCCAGAAACATCCCCGGGAATCCTTGCAGGCTGCTGCAATTATACCGGTCGAATCAGCAGACGAATAAATGGCACGCATTGTATTACTTGCATGGTCGAGCTCAAACAGATCCGTTTCGCCCCGTAAATAACTTACATTTGCTTCTCGTCCTACCACATAAAGAGACCCAACGGTCAATCCGGGATTTCTGTTTTTTACAGTCTTTAGTTTGCGGGAAGACTGCTCATACAAATAAACACTGTCTGCCAACATATAAAAACGGTTATCGTCCAGGCGCAACAGATGGACCGATTTGCCTGTCCTGAACAGCAAGTCATGCTTCCCCTTATCCATAACAGGATAAGCTTTTACCGTACCGCTGTTTTTATCGAGCAGGAACAGGCCTTCCCCGAAACCGGAATAAAGAAGCGTTGTCGCATCAAAACCAATGATGGAGACGACTTTCGACGGGTAGGTCGAAGGATAATGGTTAAATCGTCCGGTCTGAGGATCCAGACGGTTTATTCCTCCTCCGTCTGTCCCCAACCAAATTATATTTTCCTTATCTTCATACATACCGACAACCGCTTTCTCGCTCAGACCATACGCAGAATTCAATAAGACATCCCGGTGGGTTTGTATATACACCTCCTTCATCCCGATCAGGCCGCCCCTGATACTTCCTACCCAGATATTGTTGTCGGGATCATTATAGAGACACCAGAAAGAATTTTCGGGCAATGAAGACGGCTTTCCCGGTATATGGTTGATTACGGTAACCGAAGCTGTTGCCGGATCGTATACGTTAATGCCTCCCCCATCCGTAGCCAGCCAAAGCTTTCCGTCCCGCTCCTTTATGTCGAGGATAATTCCATTGGATAGGTCTCCGGGGGCTGTCAAACGGCAGATCTGTTTCTTGTTACGATCGAACCCAACCAACCCTTTACCATAGGGAGACAACCACAAACAACCCGAAGAGTCTACATACAATGCAGCTATCTGATACATTGTAGTAAAAGAGGCCCGTCGCAAACTTCCGGTCCGCATATTGTATTCCCATAAACCATTCCAACGGGATGCCAGTAAAACCAGATCATTCTCTTTGTCATAAAGGCATGCTTTCTCGAAAGCGACTCGTATATTCTCCGACGAACGGACAGGCAAAGGAATAATTTCCTTATCCTTATAATCATACTTGAAAAACGTTCCCCGTCCAAAGAACAAGATACCGTCTTCAAGGGACACATAGGAAGAGACATTCAAAGTATGTCCTTCGATTGTCACCGGGATAAAATCGTCGTTTTCCCGATCATACAGTACCAGCCCGTGCTCTGTTGCCACCCATAAATTCCATAAAGAATCTTCTACCAGAAAAGTTATATCGTTGCCAGGTAGGGAGAAAGGATCTTTTTTATCATGATAGTAGCTTTTTACGCGTTCACGGTCGAAATTGTTCAACCCAAAACGGGTACCAATCCAAATCAATCCTTTATGATCCGTCAATACGCATTTCACCATAGATTCCGATAATCCTTCTCTAAGGGAAATCTGCTTGAAATAATACTCAGGGGCAGCTTCCGCAACAGTCAGGCAATAAATAATGAAAAAGAAGGAATAGATATATCTATTTATAGTTAACATCTTAAAGGTTTGTTAAGTAAGTTAATACCAGTGTTCCGTAAGAACTCATGTTGTTTTGCGATAAACAAAAGAGTATTAAAACATTAAAGAATAAACCTAAATCCAGATATACTTCACGGGTAGATTTTATACGTAAAATATCATTTGAAATGGAATTGATTTTGGGAAATGAGACTGCCTTTGTCTTTTTGTTTTATCTTCCTCTCCGGACTGACTTCTTACCGGATTATTCCTCTAGTCAGGTAAAAGATGAAATAACGGCTTGTTATAGAAAGTATAAGAAAAGAATCATTGTGTAAAAAAATCTTTTATATCTTTGTTCTAAATACAAATGACATGAGTTCTTACGGAACTCACACCCTTCAAGTAACGTCCAAAAATCAATCGTTTCTCCTTCTTCTGGACAAATATTGAACATTTTTGTACAAAACCAGACATCGGGCGACATGCATATCTCTAATTTTGTAACTACAAAATCTAATAATATGCATCGAATATGTTAACTCAAAAAATATATCAAATGACAAAAAGCAAACTACTCCTCTTTTTCTTTACCGTTTGGTTGACCACAGGTTGTACATCCCTGACTTCGCCGGAAGCAGGCATCATCCCGCAACCGGAACAGCAAACAACCGGTAAAGGCCATTTCACATTCAGCAAATCTACTACTATCGAAGTGAAGAACCAGGAACAAGAAACTGTTGCCGGATTATTGGCGGACTTATTTACCGTTTCTGCCGGATTCACCCCGACAGTCAATATCGGTTCGTCCGATACTTCCGCCTCCATTGTTTTCTCTACGGATACTGCACTGGCTGAAGAAAACTATAAACTGGAAATAACTCCCTCGCATATTTCAATTAAGGCAGCCGATGCCGCCGGATTCTTTTACGCCGTGCAATCGATCCGTCAGCTTCTTCCTCCGGCAATCGAAAGTAAAACGCCGGCAGAAGGCATTCAATGGAACATACCGGCAGTAACACTCCAGGACGGTCCCCGCTTTCCTTACCGTGGCCTGTTATTGGATGTGTCCCGCTGTTTTATCCCGAAAGAGAATGTGATCAAAATCATCGATTATATGTCGATGTTGAAGTTGAACAAGCTCCATCTGCATCTGGTGGACGACAACGGATGGCGTCTGGAGATAAAGAAATATCCCCGCCTCACCGAAGTGGGAGCCTGGCGCGTAGAACGTGAAAAGGATTTCTCCCAACGCAAAAACGCAAAAGCCGGTGAACCGACACCCGTCGGTGGTTTCTACACACAGGAAGATATGAAGGAGATCATTGCCTATGCCAGTGCACGGCAGGTAGAGATCATCCCCGAAATAGAAATGCCCGCACATACCAATTCCTCCCTGGCAGCTTTCCCCGAACTGGCATGTCCGGTAGTGAAAGACCCGATCCATGTAATCCCCGGAATGGGCGGACACGGCTCCGAAATCGTCTACTGTGCAGGCAACGACAAGGTTTTCTCTTTCCTGCAGGATGTGCTCGATGAAGTGATGGCTCTCTTCCCCTCCCGTTATATCAATCTGGGCGGCGACGAAGCATCCAAAAGATACTGGAAAATATGTCCGCTATGCCAGGCCCGTATGAAAGCGGAGGGATTTACCGACATCGAAGAGTTGCAGGGTTACTTCATGGGACGCATGGCCGGTTACGTGAAAAGTAAAGGTCGTGAAGTGATCGGATGGGATGAACTGACCAACAGCAAAATACCCGATGACGCGATCATACTGGGCTGGCAGGGACTCGGTACAGCCGGTTACAAAGCCGGACAGATGGGACACCGTTTTATCATGACACCGGCCCGCGTCTTGTACCTGATTCGCTACCAGGGACCGCAATGGTTTGAACCGCGTACCTATTTCGGTAACAACACCCTGGAAAATGTCTACAAATACGAACCGATACAACCCGAGTGGGAGCCGGAAGTAGCTAAAAAACTGATCGGCGTACAGGGTTGTATGTGGACCGAATTCTGCTCCTCGGCCGATGATGTCGAATACCTCCTCTTCCCCCGCCTGGCTGCTGTTGGCGAAATCGCCTGGTCGGGAAAAGACCGGAAAGAGTGGCCCGGATTCCTGAAACGGTTGGATATATTGACACAACATTATGACTACCTGGGTGTGAACTATGCTCGCTCGATGTTCAACCTCGACCATCTGGTGACCGGCAGTAACGACACCCTGAAGGTTGCCCTCACCTGCATCCGCCCGGATATGGAAGTACGCTATACCACAGACGGAAGCGAACCGCAGGCCACCTCCACGCTCTACCAGGATTCACTGATCGCGACTGGCGATCTGACTATCAAGGCTGCCACTTTTATGAACGGTGAACAGAAAGGGAAAACGCTCACCCTTCCGCTCCACTGGAACAAGGCCACAGCCCGTCCCGTAACGAACGGTAACGAACAGAGCTACCGTCTGACAAACGGCCTGAGAGGCAGCGACAAACAGTCCGACTTCGAGTGGAGCGGCTGGTACGGCAAAAATGCCTCCTTCACGCTCGACCTGGGAAAAACAGACTCGTTCGACAAAGTAACGATCGGTTGTATGACGAACTACGGTATGGGAGCCCATCTGCCCAAACAGATTGCCCTCTCCGTTTCAGACGACAACCAAACGTTCAGCCGGATAGCCGAACGCAGCTTCACACCGGAACAGATCTTTCGTGAAGGTATCCGCATCGAAGACCAGCTCTTCGACAACCTGAAGGCTTCCGGCCGTTACCTGAAAGTCGACCTCCAGAACCCCGGCAAATGCCCCGAAGGCCATACACGGCCCGGACAGGATACCTGGGTTTATATAGATGAAGTAATTATTAAATAATTGGGGAGAAATGAAGATGATTAGCAAAAGGTGAACCTACTTTTGGCTTGATCCAAAAGTAGCCAAAAGATCAAGGCTGCACCTGGTTCGCTACTCCGCATCCTACGTTCGCTGTCGC
>OGPA01001221.1_pt1 | contig 22036 bp, 18 predicted proteins | sample 1552841 | NCBI WGS metagenome assembly OGPA01 (sample SAMEA2579916, study PRJEB22360) | human gut metagenome | reverse complement strand
TTACAAAAGCATACTCGTTGAAGTAGGAATGAAACATAAAGGTTTATAACTTTTTATAAGTTTTCAGTAATGGAAAGTATGATTACAGCAGTGATTTTTGATATGGACGGTGTGATCGCTGATTCAGAATATTTTAATGTCAAAGCAAAACATCTCATCTTAAAACGAGCAGGTATTGAAGTTGACTGGCATTACCATGATAAGTTCTTGGGTACAACACATGAATATATGTGGACAGAGATGAAGAAAGAATTTGAAAGTCTTGATAAAGAAGTTCTATATTATATAGATCAGTGGGTCAAAACCAGAAAAGAGTTGATCGACCAGGAAGGACTAAAGCCGATGCCGGGGGTTGTTGATCTGATCCGTACATTAAAGGAAAAAGGATTTCATCTGGCAGTAGCATCGTCTTCATTGAAAGAAGATATCATGACAAATATGAATACGTTTGGAATTACAGACTGCTTTGAAGCATTTATAAGCGGTTCCGAATGTGAAAACGGAAAGCCGGATCCAGAAATCTTTCAAAAGGCGGCTGAGGCAATTGGACAGAAGGCGGCAAACTGTATCGTGGTCGAAGATTCCGAAGCAGGAGTAAAGGCAGTCAAATCTGCCAAAATGAAATGCATTGGATATGCACCAGAAGGAGCGATCAAACAAGATCTCCATCAGGCAGATACAGTGGTGAAGGAATTTTCAGATAAACTTATAGAATATATTATGGAAAAATAAGTAAAATAAAAAATAGACAGCGTTCTTATGAAAAAGAGCACTGTCTATTTTTTTATAAAAACTTTCTCGTAAAAAGAGAAGATAGGACACAATATTCATTCATGCAATATAAACATCTGGACGACGTTCCGTCAACATTGTATAATAGTCATGCTTCATTTGTTTTGCTATATCGTAGTCATAAGGTTTCTCCCAGTTTGTACTATTAACTAAGAGATCCACTCCTTGAATAGCAAGACTTCTGGCAGCTTCTGGAAAGAATGCGTCATAACAGATAAACAAGCCGATACGACCGATCTTTGTATCAAATACTTTAAATTGATCCCCAGGTGTAAAATAATTTTTCTCGGAATCAAATAAATGAACTTTGCGATAAGTTCCAAGAAGAACACCAGTGTCATCAAGGAAAAACTGAGAATTATAAAGGATATCTTCTTCTTTTTTCAGCCATTCCATAGACAATATGAACATGAAATTCCTTAGCTAAAGCATTCATCTTTTTTATGGATGTAGAGTCAATCATGGCAGTTTCTGCCAAATCTTTAAAATTTTCACCACATTGATAACCAGTAACAGTAAGCTCAGGGAAAATAATGAGTTGAGTATCTGGATGAGATTCCATAGCTTTGCGAAGAAGCGTTTCCATATGAAAAAGATTTTCCTCTTTCTGATTCATTTTTGGATAAGTTTGTATACAAACAACATTACATTTCATAATTTTTTCTCGGTCCTTTCTGAATGCTTTGTGATATATGCTCGTTTGGAACCTTGAACCAGCTAAACAATTCTCGAATTGCAAATACACTGATCACTGCAATTCCAATGGCAAACCATACATAGACAATTAGAATAAATAATTTAATTGTTCAAAATCAAAATGTTCTTTCTCGAATAGAGAGCCGATCATGATAACAACGATCGGAACACAAAGAGAAAATACATTACCTACAAAATAGTTAATATTATCATCAGGAATCATAAAGTAAGCAATGAGTCCACAGATCATACCGATAAAGATAGATGTAACGGCAACTCTTGAGGATACTTTATCCCAGATCAATCCAGCAATAAATGCAGCACATGGGGCGGCAAAAAGTAGTTTGTTGTGTTTTAAAGTGATTCCCACGTTAAGATTTCCTTTCTTAATAAATGCAAAAGGCGCTATAAACATATATCTGTTTACAACGCCTTTGTTTATGACTAGTGTAACATACAAAATCTTTTTATCACAAGATAAGAGTGAAAAGAAGTGAAGAATTTAATGAAAAAGGCAGATGAGAAACATTTTCAGGTGCTTTTTTCATGTATTTAAAAATAGTTATTGACATGATAAATTCTATGTGGTAATATAAGAAAATGTCTTAATGTGGGTTTGTCTGCCCACACTCTATGTAAAATTAAGAATAAGATTGTAAGAAAGATATAATAAGATAGAGGGTTTCTTACAGTTGATGTAGTATATAAACCAGGTTTAGATCAAGAGGTGAAAAACGTCCATGGAAAAGAACAGAATACAGCCAATAAAATCAGGTACAGGGATGCGAATCAGCTATGCCAGACAGGATGACGTCCTTGAAGTACCAAATCTGATCGAAATTCAAAAGGATTCCTATGATTGGTTCTTAAGAGAAGGATTAGCAGAGGTATTCGAAGATATCTCCCCAATCGAAGATTACAGCGATCAGTTAAGCTTGGAATTTGTTGACTATCAATTATGTAAAGATGACGTCAAATATTCAATTGAAGAATGTAAAGAAAGAGATGCAACATACGCTGCACCTTTAAAAGTGAAAGTAAGACTTCATAATAAAGAGACTGATGAAATCAAGCAGCATGAGATTTTTATGGGCGATCTTCCTTTAATGACAGCAACAGGAACATTTATCATCAACGGAGCTGAACGTGTTATCGTCAGCCAGTTAGTACGTTCCCCTGGAATTTATTATGGAATTGCTCATGACAAGATCGGTAAAGAGTTATACTCTTCCACAGTTATTCCAAACCGTGGTGCTTGGCTTGAATATGAAACAGATTCAAATGATGTATTCAACGTACGTGTAGACCGTACAAGAAAGGTACCTATCACAGTACTGATCCGTGCATTAGGTATCGGAACAAATGCTGAGATCAAAGAATTATTTGGTGAAGAACCAAAGATTCTTGCAAGTATCGAAAAAGATCCATCTGATAACTATGAAGATGGTCTGCTAGAATTATATAAGAAGATCCGTCCAGGAGAACCATTATCTGTAGATAGTGCAGAAAGCCTGATCAACAGTATGTTCTTCGATCCAAGAAGATATGATCTTGCGAAAGTAGGACGTTACAAATTTAATAAGAAATTAGCATTAAGAAATCGTATCAGCGGATTTATCTTAGCAGAAGATGTCTTAGATCCAACAACTGGAGAAGTTTTAGCGGAAGCTGGAACGAATGTAGACATGAAACTTGCAGATAAGATTCAGAATGCAGCAGTAGCAAGTGTTATGATCCAGACAGAAGAAGGTGCTACAAAAGTACTTTCTAACATGGAAGTAAATCTTGCTGAATATGTGGATTTCAACCCAGAAGAGATCGGAGTTCATGAAGATGTATTCTATCCTGTATTAGAGAAGATCTTAGAGGAAGGATATGAAGGAGAAGAATTAAAAGAAGCTCTGAAGAAGAATATTCATGAATTGATTCCAAAACATATTACAAAAGAAGATATCTTAGCATCCATCAACTATAATATCCATTTAGAGTATGGAATTGGACATGATGATGATATCGACCACTTAGGTAATCGTCGTATCCGTGCCGTTGGTGAACTGCTTCAGAACCAGTATCGTATCGGTCTTTCAAGATTGGAAAGAGTTGTTCGTGAAAGAATGACAACTCAGGATATTGAATCTATCTCACCACAGTCATTGATCAATATCAAACCAGTAACAGCAGCAGTGAAAGAGTTCTTTGGAAGTTCTCAGTTATCTCAGTTCATGGACCACAACAACCCACTGTCTGAGTTAACACATAAGAGACGTTTATCTGCATTAGGACCAGGTGGTCTGTCTCGTGATCGTGCCGGATTCGAAGTCCGTGACGTACATTACACACATTATGGAAGAATGTGTCCGATCGAGACACCTGAAGGACCTAACATCGGTCTGATCAACTCTCTTGCTACTTATGCAAGAATCAATGAATATGGATTTATCGAAGCTCCATATCGTGTACTGGATAAATCAGATCCTGAGAATCCAGTTGTTACAGACAAAGTTGTTTATTTAACAGCTGATGAAGAAGATAATTATGTAGTAGCACAGGCGAACGAACCAGTCGATGAAGATGGACATTTCGTAAATGCTCACGTATCTGGACGTTTCCGTGAAGAAACATCCGAATTTGATAAAGTAAACCTTGACTTAATGGACGTATCTCCAAAGATGGTATTCTCAGTAGCTACATCCATGATTCCTTTCCTGGAGAACGATGATGCCAACCGTGCGCTGATGGGATCTAACATGCAGCGTCAGGCGGTACCACTTCTTTCTACAGAAGCACCAGTTGTCGGAACAGGTATGGAAGCCAAGGCAGCATATGACTCTGGAGTCTGCATTACAGCAAGAAATGGCGGAGTTGTAGAAAGATCTACAAGTACAAAGATCGTAGTTCGTAATGATGACGGACAGAGAGATGAATACAATGTTATCAAGTTTGCACGAAGCAACCAGGGTAACTGTATGAACCAGCGCCCAATCGTATTTGTAGGGGACAGAGTAGAAAAAGGAGACATCTTAGCAGATGGTGCTTCAACATGCAATGGAGAGATGGCTCTTGGTAAGAACCCATTGATCGGTTTCATGACATGGGAAGGATATAACTACGAGGATGCGGTACTGTTAAGTGAACGTCTTGTACAGGATGACGTTTATACATCTGTTCATATCGAAGAATATGAAGCAGAAGCAAGAGATACAAAACTTGGTCAGGAAGAGATCACAAGAGATCTTGCTGGATTAAGTGAAGATGTATTAAAAGACTTAGATGACAATGGTATCATCCGTATTGGTGCAGAAGTACGTGCCGGTGATATCCTGGTAGGAAAAGTTACTCCTAAGGGAGAAACAGAATTAACAGCTGAAGAAAGACTGTTACGTGCGATCTTCGGTGAGAAAGCTAGAGAAGTCCGTGATACATCCTTAAGAGTTCCACATGGTGCTTACGGAGTTGTTATGGATACTAAGATCTTCACAAGAGAGAATGGAGACGAACTTCCTCCTGGAGTAAACAAGAGCGTTCGTGTATACATTGCTCAGAAGAGAAAGATTTCTGTAGGAGATAAGATGGCTGGTCGACATGGTAACAAGGGTGTAATTTCCCGTATTCTGCCAGTAGAAGATATGCCATACTTACCAAACGGACGTCCGTTAGATATCGTGCTGAACCCATTAGGTGTGCCTTCACGTATGAATATCGGACAGGTGTTAGAGATCCATCTGTCCTTAGCAGCAAAAGTTCTTGGATTTAATGTTGCTACACCAGTATTCAACGGTGCAGATGAGAACGATATCGCAGATACATTAAGAATGGCAAATGATTATGCCAATACATCATGGGAAGAATTTGACGCAAAATGGCGTGATAAAGTTAACGATGATGTAATGGATTATTTATACGAAAACAGAGACCACAGAAAAGAATGGAAAGGCGTACCAATCGATACAACTGGTAAAGTAAGATTAAGAGACGGTCGTACAGGAGAAGAATTTGACAGCCCTGTAACAATCGGATTCATGCATTACCTGAAACTGCATCATCTGGTAGATGACAAGATCCATGCACGTTCTACTGGTCCTTACTCATTAGTAACTCAGCAGCCACTGGGTGGTAAAGCTCAGTTTGGTGGACAGCGTTTCGGAGAGATGGAGGTATGGGCACTGGAAGCTTATGGTGCAGCATACACACTTCAGGAGATCCTGACATTCAAGTCCGATGACGTTGTAGGTCGTGTGAAAGCATACGAAGCGATCATCAAAGGTGATAACATCCCTGAACCAGGTGTTCCAGAATCTTTCAAAGTATTATTAAAAGAATTCCAGTCACTGGCATTAGATGTTAAAATTCTTGACGAGAACGCTGAAGAAGTTGAATTAAGAGAAGATGTTGATGGTGGAGATGCAAATCAGGATCTTGCACCAATGATCGAAGGAGACGGTGTCTTCAACAATTATGAAGAAAGCGAATCTGAACTCGGTGCTTTAGGATATAAACACGGAGACTTATCAGAAGGTGAAGATAACACAATCATGTAGATTGGCGAGCAATTTAGGAAGGAGCAGCCTTAAATGATGGAATCAAGCAATGAATATCAAAGCAATAAAATTTCATTTGATGCAATTAAGATCGGGTTGGCTTCCCCAGAAAAGATCCGTGAGTGGTCTAGAGGAGAAGTAAAGAAACCTGAGACGATCAACTATCGAACATTAAAACCTGAAAAAGATGGGCTTTTCTGCGAGAAGATCTTCGGGCCTACAAAGGACTGGGAGTGTCACTGCGGAAAGTACAAAAAAGTTCGCTATAAAGGTGTTGTCTGCGACCGATGCGGTGTTGAAGTGACAAAAGCAAGTGTCCGTCGTGAAAGAATGGGACATATCGAATTAGCAGCTCCAGTATCCCATATCTGGTATTTCAAAGGAATTCCTAGCCGTATGGGTCTGATTCTTGATATTTCACCAAGAACACTGGAAAAGGTTTTATATTTCGCATGCTATATCGTTTTAGATGCTGGAGATACAGATCTTGCATATAAACAAGTATTAACAGAAAAAGAATATAGAGAAGCGTATGAAAAATACGGAGATACATTCCGCGTAGGAATGGGTGCTGAAGCAGTGAAAGAACTGCTTCAGGCCATTGATCTTGAGGCAGAAGCAAAATCCTTACAGGATGAATTCAAAACTGCTACAGGTCAGAAGAGAGCCAGAATCGTTAAGAGACTGGAAGTTGTAGAGGCATTTTTAAACTCAGACAACAAACCAGAATGGATGATCCTGGATGCAGTTCCAGTTATTCCACCAGATATCCGTCCAATGGTGCAGTTAGATGGTGGACGTTTTGCCACATCTGACTTAAATGACCTTTACAGACGTATCATTAACAGAAATAACCGTCTGAAGAGATTATTAGAGCTTGGAGCTCCAGATATCATCGTAAGAAACGAAAAGAGAATGTTACAGGAAGCAGTTGATGCCCTGATCGATAATGGTAGACGTGGACGTCCAGTCACAGGACCAGGAAACCGTGCATTAAAATCATTATCAGATATGTTAAAAGGTAAACAGGGACGTTTCCGTCAGAACCTGTTAGGAAAACGTGTAGACTATTCTGGACGTTCCGTTATCGTAGTAGGACCAGACTTAAAGATCTTCCAGTGTGGTCTTCCAAAAGAAATGGCGATCGAATTATTCAAGCCATTCGTTATGAAAGAATTAGTAGAGCGTAAATTAGCTCACAACATTAAATCAGCTAAGAAAATGGTTGAAAAACTTCAGCCAGAAGTATGGGATGTCTTAGAAGACGTCATTAAAGAACATCCTGTTATGTTAAACCGTGCACCGACACTGCATAGACTGGGAATTCAGGCATTCGAGCCTATCCTGGTAGAGGGTAAAGCGATTCGTCTGCACCCATTGGTATGTACAGCGTATAATGCCGACTTCGATGGTGACCAGATGGCTGTCCATCTTCCATTATCTGTGGAAGCACAGGCAGAGTGTAGATTCCTTCTGTTATCACCAAACAACCTGTTAAAACCATCTGATGGTGGTCCAGTAGCTGTTCCTTCTCAGGATATGGTACTTGGTATCTACTATCTGACATTAGAGAAAGATGGAGACAAAGGTGAAGGGAAATACTTCAAATCTGAGAACGAAGCATACTTAGCTTATGAAAATAAGGTGATCACACTTCATTCTAAGATCAAAGTAAGACGTACAGGTGTAGACAAAGACGGAAATCCTATTTCTCAGATTGTAGATTGTACACTTGGACGTATCCTGTTTAATGAGATCATCTTACAGGATTTAGGATTTGTAGACAGAAGCAAACCAGAGAATGCTTTAGCATATGAGATTGATTTCCACGTAGGAAAGAAACAGTTAAAACAGATCCTTGATAAATGTATCAACATTCATGGAGCAACAAAGACTGCAGAAGTCTTAGATGATATCAAAGCAATCGGATACAAATTCTCTACAAGAGGAGCTTTAACAGTATCCATTTCTGATATGACAGTGCCACCTGAGAAACCTCAGATCTTAGGAGATGCACAGAAACAGGTAGAATTTATCACAGAACAGTATAAACGTGGTCTGATGACTGAAGAAGAGCGTTATAAAGCTGTTGTTAAGACATGGTTCGATGCCGATGACGTTTTAACAGATAAACTGATCAGCGGATTAGACCGATTAAACAACATCTTCATGATGGCCGATTCCGGAGCCCGTGGTTCTAACCAGCAGATCAAACAGTTAGCAGGTATGCGTGGACTGATGGCCGATACATCAGGACGTACAATTGAATTACCAATCAAGTCTAACTTCCGTGAAGGTCTTGACGTACTGGAATACTTTATTTCAGCACATGGTGCTCGTAAAGGTCTGTCTGATACAGCCCTTCGTACAGCCGATTCAGGATACTTAACACGTCGTCTGGTAGACGTATCACAGGATCTGATCATCCGTGAACAGGATTGCTGTGAAGGTACTGGAGAAGAAATTCCAGGAATGTATGTAGAAGCATTCATGGATGGACAGGAAGTTATTGAAAGCTTAGAAGAACGTATCACAGGAAGATATGCAGCAGAAGAGCTTGTACACCCAGAAACAGGAGAAGTTCTTGTAAAAGCAAACCACATGATCACACCAAAACGTGCGAAAGCCGTTTGTGATGCAGGATATACATCTGTTAAGATCCGTACGATGTTAACATGTAAATCTGGAGTTGGAGCTTGTGCGAAGTGTTATGGATCCAACATGGCAACAGGTCAGGCCGTACAGGTTGGAGAAGCTGTCGGAATCATCGCAGCACAGTCAATCGGTGAGCCAGGTACACAGCTTACAATGAGAACATTCCATGCCGGTGGAGTAGCCGGTGATGATATCACACAGGGTCTTCCTCGTGTCGAAGAGTTATTTGAAGCACGTAAACCAAAAGGACTTGCGATCATCGCAGAATTTGGTGGAGAAGTGCAGTTAAAAGATACAAAGAAGAAACGTGAAGTCATCATCACAAACAGAGAAACTGGCGATGTGAAGACATATCTGATCCCTTACGGATCTCGTCTGAAAGTACAGGAAGGACAGATCCTTGAAGCCGGAGATGAACTTACAGAAGGTTCTATCAACCCTCACGATTTATTAAGAATCAAGGGAATCCGTGCAGTACAGGATTACATGATCCGCGAAGTACAGAGAGTATACCGTTTACAGGGTGTAGATATCAACGACAAGCACGTTGAGGTTATCGTACGTCAGATGCTTAAGAAAGTTCGTATCGAAGACGGTGGAGATACAGGATACTTACCAGGAGCAATGGTTGATGTATTAGAACTTGAGAAGAGAAACAAACAGATGGAAGAACAGGGTCTTCAGACTGCAACAGCAGAACAGATCATGCTTGGTATCACAAAAGCATCTCTGGCAACAGATTCCTTCTTATCAGCAGCTTCTTTCCAGGAAACAACAAAAGTTCTGACAGATGCAGCTATCAAAGGTAAAGTCGATCCATTAGTAGGATTAAAAGAAAACGTAATCCTTGGTAAACTGATCCCAGCTGGAACGGGTATGAGACGTTACAGAGATGTCAAGATCAGCACAGACGAAGACGATTTCACAATCGGTGATGAGATTGATTTTGATGATGCAGATTTCGAGATCGAAGAGTAATCTGATTTTATAAAATAAGAAATAAGGCCGACAGGTATAAGTTTAGAACTTTATCTGTTGGCTTTTCTTTTGGGAAAATTTAGAATATAATATAGCGAAATATAATCTGTTTATTGTATGTAAAGTTCTTAAGAAATCTGAAAAAACTATTTAATTGACAAAATAAGCAGATATTGATATAATAAAATCAACAAATGAAAGATAAGTTTTAAAAGAAAGGAGAATCGCCCAAGTTGCTCCATAAGGCTAACGGAAAGACCTTTAAAACCGGCAGCTGATGGATCGGAAGTATTAAGATAATTGGGAAATATGAGACTGACTCAACAGGATATTATGATCTCGGGAGAGAACCTAAGAGTCCTAGAAGCGGATAGAACGGTAAAGGAGTCAACCTCATAAAAATAATACGAAGAATAGAGAATGAACAAGATCTTAAGATAAGATCAGAAGATGATCAAAGAAAAAGAATCCAAACAAGAAAGATTCCAAGAGACGAGGAATCAAAACAAGAAAGATTCAGATAAGAGATCAACAAACATTCGATCAGCTGACCGGTGGAGCATTTAAAAAATTTGTAACTGGTAACTAAAGCAAAGTGTAACCCGTTAACAAAATAATTTGGAACTTATTAACTGAATATTTTCTCAAGAATAAGAGATTGATTTTTATATATTAAGAAAATGGCGTAAGGAAGCCATATAACAAAGAAATCGAAACATTGAGATCAAGAAAAGAAATCAGAATAGAAGCTGTCAGGGTCGATATCAGAGATGTGACGAGAAAGCATTTCTGAAGACAGTGGGATAAGAAAAGATTTCGAATAAGATCCATAGAATGAGATTTCCAAAAAGATAAAAATATATAGAAATTAATAAAAATCTTGGGAAAAGGTCTTGACAAAGGCATGCAGGCATTTTATAATAGCCTAGCATGCCTTTTTGGGGAGCAAAACCGAGAAGTGCATGTATAGTCACAAGGTGAATTTAAGTAACCATAGTAGAAAACATGTATGGAGGTGAAATCAATGCCAACTTTTAACCAATTAGTTAGAAAAGGGAGAAAAACATCTGTAAAGAAATCTACAGCACCAGCACTTCAGAAAGGATTTAACTCTTTAAAGAAGAAAGCTACAGACACAAGCTCACCACAGAAGAGAGGTGTATGTACAGCTGTTAAAACTGCAACTCCTAAAAAGCCTAACTCTGCTTTACGTAAGATCGCCAGAGTTCGTCTTTCTAACGGAATCGAAGTAACAAGTTATATCCCAGGTGAAGGACATAACTTACAGGAACATAGTGTTGTTCTGATTCGTGGTGGTCGTGTTAAGGACTTACCAGGTACTCGTTACCATATCGTTAGAGGTACACTTGATACAGCAGGTGTAGCTAACAGAATGCAGGCTCGTTCCAAATATGGAGCTAAAAGACCTAAGAAAAAATAAAACAAAACTAAATTGGTACAAAGCAGCGTAATTAAACGCTACCTTGTATAGTTGTGCCGGAACTTTATTGTTTCCTACAAAGGTTACAGGAGATATAAAAGTCCTGCACGAACATGCAATAACTAAGTATGAGTACCGATGAATTAATGATTATTAAGGAGGGAAGAACCGTGCCACGTAAAGGACATATTGCGAAAAGAGACGTATTAGCAGATCCTATTTACAACAATAAGGTTGTGACAAAATTAATCAACAACATTATGTTAGATGGTAAAAAAGGAGTTGCTCAGAAAATCGTATACGGAGCATTTGCCCGTATCGAAGAAGAAGCTGGAAAACCAGCTTTAGAAGTATTCGAAGAAGCTATGAACAACATCATGCCAGTTCTTGAAGTAAAAGCTAGACGTATCGGTGGAGCAACATATCAGGTGCCTATCGACGTTAGACCAGACAGAAGACAGGCATTAGCGCTTCGTTGGATCACAACTTTCTCACGTAAAAGAGGAGAAAGAACAATGGAAGAACGTCTTGCAAAAGAACTTCTTGACGCTTCCAACAATACAGGAGCATCTGTAAAGAAAAAAGAAGATATGCACAAGATGGCAGAAGCAAACAAAGCATTCGCACATTACAGATTCTAATTTCAAGAATCTGTTCTGGCGTCTTGCCAGATATGCTTCTATGTTAAAACTTATAGGAGGAAAAAATCTTGGCTGGAAGAGAATATCCATTAGAGAGAACCAGAAATATCGGAATCATGGCTCATATTGATGCTGGTAAAACAACAACAACAGAGCGTATCCTTTATTATACTGGTGTAAACTATAAAATCGGTGATACTCATGATGGTACTGCTACTATGGACTGGATGGAGCAGGAACAGGAAAGAGGTATCACAATCACTTCTGCAGCTACAACATGTCATTGGACACTGCAGGATCATTGCAAGCCTAAAAAAGGTGCTTTAGAGCATCGTATCAATATCATTGATACTCCAGGGCACGTTGACTTCACAGTTGAAGTAGAACGTTCTCTGCGTGTACTTGATGGTGCAGTAGCAGTCTTCTGTGCAAAAGGTGGAGTAGAGCCTCAGTCTGAAAACGTATGGAGACAGGCTGATACTTATAACGTACCTAGAATGGCATTCATCAATAAGATGGATATCTTAGGTGCTAACTTCTACGGAGCAGTTGATCAGATGAAAGATCGTCTGGGAGCTAACGTAGCAGTACTTCAGTTACCTATCGGTAAAGAAGACGACTTCAAAGGAATCATCGACTTATTCGAGATGGAAGCCTACATCTACAATGATGAAAAAGGTGAAGACATCTCTATCGTTGAAATCCCAGAAGATATGAAAGAAGAAGCAGAACTTTATCACACAGAATTGATTGAAAAGATCTGTGAATTAGACGACGATCTGATGATGCAGTATCTTGAAGGTGAAGAACCAAGTGTTGATGATTTAAAAGCTGCATTAAGAAAAGGAACATGCGAATGTAAAGCAGTTCCAGTATGCTGTGGTACAGCATATCGAAATAAAGGTGTTCAGAAATTACTGGATGCTATTATCGAATTTATGCCAGCTCCAACAGACATCCCAGCTATCAAAGGTGTCGATGAAGATGGTAACGAAGTTGAAAGACATTCATCTGATGATGAACCATTCTCAGCTTTAGCATTTAAGATCATGACAGACCCATTCGTGGGTAAACTTGCATTCTTCCGTGTTTACTCTGGAACATGCAAATCAGGATCTTACGTATTAAATGCAACAAAGAACAAAAAAGAGCGTGTTGGACGTATCTTACAGATGCATGCTAACAAGCGTGAAGAATTAGATATTGTATATTCAGGAGATATCGCAGCTGCAGTAGGTTTCAAATCTACAACAACTGGTGATACAATCTGTGATGAACAGCATCCTGTAATTCTGGAATCCATGGAATTCCCAGAACCAGTTATCGACGTAGCGATCGAACCTAAAACTAAAGGTGATCAGGGTAAAATGGCTGAAGCACTTGCTAAGCTTGCTGAAGAAGATCCTACATTCAGAGCTCATACAGATCATGAAACAGGACAGACAATCATTTCCGGAATGGGTGAACTTCATCTGGAAATCATCGTTGACCGTCTGCTTCGTGAATTCAAAGTAGAAGCTAACGTTGGTGCTCCTCAGGTAGCATACAAAGAAACATTTACAAAAGCCGTTGACGTTGACAGCAAATATGCTAAACAGTCTGGTGGTCGTGGTCAGTATGGTCACTGTAAAGTTCACTTTGAGCCAATGGATGCCAATGGAGAAGAACTGTTCAAATTCGAATCTACAGTTGTTGGTGGATCTATTCCTAAAGAATATATCCCAGCAGTTGGAGAAGGTATCGAAGAAGCAGCTCAGTCTGGTATCTTAGGAGGATTCCCAGTACTTGGTGTTAAAGCTACAGTATATGATGGATCTTACCATGATGTCGATTCTAGTGAAATGGCCTTCCACATTGCCGGATCTATGGCATTTAAAGAGGCTATGCAGAAAGCTGGAGCTATCCTGCTTGAGCCAATCATGAGAGTCGAAGTTACAATGCCTGAAGAATACATGGGAGACGTTATCGGAGATATCAACTCTCGTCGTGGACGTATCGAAGGTATGGATGATATCGCGAGCGGTAAGATGGTTCGTGCATTCGTTCCATTATCTGAAATGTTCGGATATTCTACAGACTTACGTTCTAGAACTCAGGGACGTGGTAACTACTCTATGTTCTTTGAAAAATACGAACCAGTACCAAAGAACGTACAGGAAAAAGTACTTGCTGACAAGTAAGAAAATTAATATATAAATATTTCGAGGCTATTTTGTCAAAATAGTCTTGAAATATTTGTTTAAATGAAATATAATCAAATTTAGGACGGCCCTTTGCTGGGCAACTATATTGAAGTTTGAAACATTATTGTAATTGCCCATAGGGCGAATAAGGAGGACAATTAAAATGGCAAAAGAAAAGTTTGAGAGAACTAAACCTCATTGCAACATTGGTACTATTGGACACGTTGACCATGGTAAAACAACTTTAACAGCAGCAATCACTAAAGTTTTAGCTGAAAGAGTAGAAGGAAATACAGCTGAGAACTTCGAAGATATCGATAAAGCTCCAGAAGAAAGAGAACGTGGTATCACAATCTCTACAGCTCATGTTGAGTATGAAACAGAAAAACGTCACTACGCTCACGTTGACTGCCCAGGCCATGCCGATTATGTAAAGAACATGATCACTGGTGCAGCTCAGATGGACGGAGCTATCTTAGTAGTAGCTGCTACTGATGGTGTAATGGCTCAGACAAAAGAACATATCCTGTTATCTCGTCAGGTAGGTGTTCCTTACATCGTAGTATTCATGAACAAATGTGATATGGTAGACGATGAAGAATTATTAGAATTAGTAGAAATGGAAATTCGTGAATTATTAAATGAATACGAATTCCCAGGAGACGACATTCCTATCATCCAGGGATCTGCTTTAAAAGCTATCGAAGATCCAGCTGGACCATGGGGAGATAAGATCATGGAATTAATGGATGCTGTTGACAGCTACATTCCAGATCCACAGCGTGATACAGACAAACCTTTCTTAATGCCAGTCGAAGACGTATTCTCTATCACAGGACGTGGTACAGTAGCAACTGGTAGAGTAGAAAGTGGTGTTCTTCACGTATCTGACGAAGTTGAAATCGTTGGTATCAAAGAAGAAACAAGAAAAGTTGTTGTAACTGGTGTAGAAATGTTCCGTAAACTGTTAGACGAAGCTCAGGCTGGAGATAACATTGGTGCATTATTACGTGGTGTTCAGAGAGACGAAATCGAAAGAGGACAGGTTCTTTGCCAGCCAGGTTCAATCACATGCCATACAAAATTCACAGCTCAGGTATACGTTTTAACAAAAGATGAAGGTGGACGTCATACTCCATTCTTCAACAACTATCGTCCACAGTTCTACTTCAGAACAACAGACGTAACAGGTGTTTGCAACCTTCCAGAAGGAACAGAAATGTGTATGCCTGGAGATAACATCGAAATGACAATCGAACTGATCCACCCAATCGCTATGAGCCAGGGTCTTACTTTCGCTATCCGTGAAGGTGGACGTACTGTAGGATCAGGACGTGTTGCTACAATCATCGAGTAATTATAACTTGATATAAATTGAGTGTCAGGAGTACACTCTGTGTCCAAACGTAAGATACCCCAGGAACCTTGTGTTTCTGGGGTTTTTCTGTTATATAAAAGATTAGAAAATATCTATAAAGAATAGTGAACTAATTAAAACAGGCAGGTATGGGAAGATTTTTATTTTCTTCGCATATCTGCCTGTGATACTGTTATGATACTATTTTTATTCGTTATTGGAAAATTTTTTTGCTAAAAGTTCATCTCGTTTACGAATTCGTGTTTCAAAATCCAGTTCTTCAATTTCTTTATGTGTAACAGGTTTTGCTGTGTAGTATTCCAGTGTCTGTTTTTTCCACATGTCATACATATCCTTGCCTGTGAAATAAGATTCCAGGCTTTCTCTATTTTCTTGTAGATCTGCAAGAAAATTACACATATCCGCATTTAAAGAATGTTCCGGGTCATTTCCATAAAAGCGAAGTCCGGCATACCAGCGCTGAGTTGCTGTTTCTATATCTCCCGGAAGTTTATTATTTACGTCTAATTCATAGCGTAATTCATTTGATTCATTCATCTGGAGCAAAACCAAAATAACATCACTCAAGGTAGAAATCTGTATTTTGTTTTCAGATAATCCAAATAGCCAGTCCAATGAGACATGAAATTTTTGAGCAATGGTCAATAATACCTCGTTGGATGGAGTAACTACACCATTTTCATAACTGGATAAAGTCGATTGACGTATACCAATGGCTGCGGAAAAGTTCTTCTGATTCATCTTTAGATCTGTTCGTAGTTCTTTTATTTTCTCTGAAATAGATGATTCCTGCATGATAGACACCTCCTCAAAAACTATGATTAGTATACCATAAATGATAAAAATCAACAATATAGAAAAATATCATTTATGCAGATAAAAATTATTGACAATGATTATTTAAAATGATATAGTATCAGTGAAAATGATAATTATAGATAAGGAGGAAATGATATGCAGAAACAGAACTATATGATTACAGCAGAAGAAGTGGCTGAAAGCATGGGAATTTCACTTGGATATGCTTATAAGTTACTTCGCAAATTAAACAAAGAGCTTGCAGATCGGGGCTATGTGACCGTTGCAGGCAAAATACCGAGGGCATTCTGGGAAAAGAAATTTTATGGGTATTCCCAGATTGCAATGTAAGGGGGTGAAAATGTATGGCAGCATACAAAGATGAAAAAAGAGGAACCTGGTATGTTTCGTTTTATTACGAGGACTGGACAGGAGCCAAAAAGAGAAAAGTAAAAAGAGGATTCCGCACCAAGAAAGAAGCGTTAAATTTTGAAGCGGAGTATAAAAGAACAGCAAAAGCTGATATGGATATGACAATGGGAGAGTTTGTAGAAGTCTACTTTCGAGACAAGGCTCAATCATTGAAAGACAGAAGTATCAAGAACAAAAGAGATACGATGAATGCTCAGTTGTTACCGTATTTTAAGGACAGACCGATGAACAGTATTACACCTGCAGAAATTATCCAGTGGCAGAATACGATTATTGAAAAAGGATATTCAGATGATTACCTGAAAACAATACAGAATCAGATGACAGCATTATTCAATCATGCAAAGAATATCTACAATCTGTCAGATAATCCCTGTGACAAGGTAAAACGCATGGGAAAGACTTCAAAAAAGAAAATGAAATTCTGGACGATTGAAGAATATCGACAATTTATGACTGGGATAGAACCGGGAAGTAAATATTATGTACTGTTTGAATTATTATTCTGGACAGGAGCAAGAGAGGGCGAAGCACTCAGTATTACACCTGCGGACATTGATTTTGAAAGGAATCTGCTTCATATCAATAAAACTTATTATCGTATGCATGGAAAAGACGTAATTACTTCTCCTAAAACGGAAGAATCTAACCGTACAATTTCCATACCGGAATTTCTCAAAACGGAGATTCGGGATTATATTGGCAGATTATATGAATTACCTGAAGATGAACGGATTTTCCCAATGGTTCATGAAGCGGTACAGCATAAGTTAAAACAGGTGGTTCAAAAGACTGGAGTGAAAAAGATAAGAGTACACGACATTCGTCACAGTCATGCGGCATTTCTGATTAATAAAGGTGTGCAACCATTGATGATTAAAGAAAGATTTGGACATACGGACATTCGCATTACATTGAATACTTATGGTCACTTATATCCAGATCAGCAAAAAGTGGTGGCAGATATGTTGGACGATGAAAATATAAAAAGCTCCGGAAGAACAAACAACCGGAGCAATGTGACAAATGAGGACGAATCCACAAATGTCAACCCTAGACAAGTTGATTATAGCAGGGATTCTTCCAGAGAACAACAGATAACTGGCGAGAACAGTTTGGAAAATGGAGGAATTTATGGAACAGAGAAATGAGAATAAAACAGAATTGAAAATGATAAAGATGTCAGATGTCCAGTCTCAGACAGTGGACTGGCTCTGGTATCCGTTTATCCCTTATGGAAAATTAACAATTATTCAGGGAGATCCGGGCGATGGAAAAACTACGCTGGTGTTAAATATTGCAGCAAGGTTGTCTAAAGGAGAAGGACTGGACAACGATATGAAGGTAACAGAACCAGTAAATATTATTTATCAGACAGCAGAAGATGGACTGGCAGATACGGTAAAACCCAGACTGGAACTGGCAGAAGCGGTCTGTGAAAGAATCATGGTTATAGATGAAACAGAAAAATCACTTTCCATGATTGATGAAAGACTGGAAGCTGCCATTAAACAGACAGGTGCCAGGGTGCTTATTTTAGATCCGATCCAGGCATATCTTGGTGGAACAATGGATATGAACCGGGCAAATGAAGCAAGGGACATGACGAAGAAATTGAGCTTACTGGCAGAAAAATACAAATGTGCAATCTTATTGATTGGACACATGAATAAAGCTGGTGGAAACAAAGCTGCATATAGAGGAATGGGTTCGATTGATTTTTTTGCAGTAGCCAGAAGCGTATTGCTGGTAGGAAGAATAGAGGGAGAACCGGATTTAAGAGCAGTGGTTCAGATTAAAAATAATCTGGCTGTATTTGGGCATTCCAAAGCATTTCGCCTGACAGAAACAGGATTTGAGTGGATAGGTGACTATGAAATCACAGCAGATGAGGTGCTTGGTGGAATTACGCCAAAAGTAAATAAACTGGAACAGGCAAAGAAGATGCTGAGGGAACTGGCAGAAACATCAACTTCTGTGCAAAGCAGTGAAATCTTTGATATGGCAGAAGATTTGAATATTTCTAAAAGAACATTGGAAAATGCAAAAAAAGAACTCGGAATTAAGGCAAGACGAATTGGTAATTCCTGGTATTGGGATTTAGATAACATTAAACCGGAATAAATAAAGGATGCAACATTGCAGAGTCTATAGAAAATGCGGAATTAAAATGTAAGGTTGCAATCTGTAAAGACATTGCAGTGTTGCGTCCTTATCTGAAAAGTAAGAAGGTGAGAAAATGAAAAACGTTATGGTTCCAGAGGAGTTGTTTGGAAAACTTTTAAAATATCATTTACTGGATCAGAAACAGGAAGAAGATGATATAAAAAAAGGATTGGAAAAAAAGCTGGATACAATGATAAATCGAGAATTATACAGCAAGTACAAAACAGTAGCAACAGAGGAAGAAAGAGAAAAGTACCGGCAGGAATATCTGGAAAAAAAGGGAATACCGGAAAGCTTTCGATGGTAAAACTTCTTGTTGATTACTCTATAACAGGAGCGTGTCACGCACCTGTAAATATCAGACAAGGGAAAGTCTGTAAGGTGCAGACGAGAGGTTATAGATTACCCGATTATTTATAGGCAAATTATAGGTTGCGAAAGGGAGCCCTGAATCAGGGTGTGCATACAGCAGGATAATAGAAAGGAGCATACAGCAATGAGAGAAGGAAGATTAGGTTATAACAGCAGTAACGATAGATATGGTTTATTGTCATCAGATTTATGGGTTGATACAGGATTTCATTGTGGGGAATGTCTGGAGGTATTGGTTGATGATGAATGGGTACAAACCAGAATGGAGATGAATCCGGCAAGGGAATGGTATCTGGTAGGAACACCGTACTGTGGGGATCTGGAATATATCCGGGCGAGAATACCGGAATAGGATATGCGGATACGTACCGCAGGATAGCCCCCGGCAGGGCGCAAGGGTACTTTTGATGGACGGTACGGCTGTCGAAAGTGCTTTTGCGTTACTTTTGACAAAAGTAACAAAACCGCCGTATCCGGCGAAGATTTCTTATAATCGCCATAATTGGCGTGAGTACAAATTATGTGCCATATCTGGCACTCCTTTTAGAAAGAGAGGTGAGAAGCATAATGATAAAAAGAACAATCAGCGGCATGATTGGAGCTGGTTCCCTGGCTCATAACAGACGGGATTTTATAGCTGAAAATGTAGATCCGGACAGAGTACATCTGAATATTTGTTACCAGAATGAAAATCTGAAGGAAGTATATAAAGAGTTGTTTGATGATTCTGTGAAACGGTACAATGTAGGGAAAAGAAAGGACAGGCAGATTACAAATTACTATGAAAAAATTCGTCAGGGAAAGCAGGAAAAGCTGTTCCACGAAGTAATTTTCCAGATTGGAAATCGAGAAGATATGGCTGTGGGAACGACAGAAGGAGACCTGGCCGTAAAAGTATTGGATGAGTATGTAAAGAATTTTCAGCAACGAAATCCAACACTTCATGTATTTAGTTGTTATCTGCACCAGGATGAAGCTACACCGCATCTGCACATAGATTTTGTCCCTTATGTGACTGGCTGGAAAGGGAAAGGAATGGATACGAGGGTTTCCCTGAAGCAGGCATTAAAAAGTCTGGGATTTCAAGGCGGGAACAAACACGATACAGAGTTAAATCAGTGGATTAACCATGAAAAAGAAGTGCTTGCAGAGATTGCCCGACAGCATGGGATTGAATGGGAACAGAAAGGGACACATGAGGAGCACCTGGACGTTTATAATTTTAAAAAGAAAGAGCGAAAAAAGGAAGTACAGGCACTGGAACAGGAGAAAGAATATCTCACTGTTGAGAATGAGGGACTGACTGCACAGATTGCGAAAGCAAGAGCTGATATCCAGCTTTTAAAAGATGATAAGGAGCAGGCAGTTAAAGATAAAGAACAGGCTGAGAAGTGTGCGGAAAGAGCTGAGAAAGATCTGCACAATCTGGAAGAACGTAGAGAGCGGTTACAACCGGTAATGGATAATGTCAGCAAAGAAATAAAGGAATATGGAACAGTGAGAACTCTACTTCCAGAAGCTGGTGCTTTGGAACGTGCAACAACTTACCGGGATAAGAAAATAAAACCACTGTTTACTCAGATGAAAAATAAAATTGCTGCGATGGCTGCTCAGGTCAAAGAACTTACCAAAGAAGTAGAAAAATGGAAACGCAAATATCAGGAAACAAAGCAAGCATATAACCAAATACAAAGAGAGCTAGATACAGTGCGTGAAGAAAAAGAGCAGTTATTTGATGAAAAACAACAATTGCAGGATGTTTCTGATAGATATGACCGGGTAGTGCGTGTTCTTGGAGAAAATGCTGTAGATGATGCGGTACAACAGGATATACAGGAGCAGAAGGCATTAGAAGAAAAGCGACAAATGGAGCAAATGCCAACAGGAAGTATTCACGAAAGACTTGCCTGGGGAGCCAGAAAGAGCGAGATGGAAAATCAGCAGCGTAAGAAAAATAAAACAAAAAACAGAGGAATGGAGAGATAAGATGATGAAAAAGCACATTTATGATGAAAACAATGGATTAAGCTACACACTGCATGGAGATTATTATCTGCCGGATCTGGCAGTGAATGAGGAAGAACCGACATATGGTAAATACGGAATGTTGCGGAAACAGTTCCTGAAAGAGCATAGACCGGCACAATACCAGTATTTATTGATGATGGGAGAACTGACAGGACATTTGAACAAGGTTGATCGGGATGCAAGAGAGCAGGTGGAAACCTTGGTAAAGCAGATGACGGAAGAGCAGGGCATAACGGAACAACTGAAAATGCAGGATTTGATGAAATGGGTTGGAATAATGAACAATATTAAAGCCTGTGCAGAAGAAATTGTTCTAAAAGAGATTGTGTATATGTGAGCAGAAAGGGCAGTCGAAAGGCTGTTCTTTGGCAATCTAAGAATAGAGTTTTGAGGTAGAATATGATAGAATGTAAGAAACAGATCGTAATTTAGGAGTGATATAAATGATTAAAGATTTAATGTATATTGAACTAAAAACAGGATATTCTGATGATGGTCCAGCATGGATTGGATATGTGAAAACTTCAAAAACCAAGAAAACCATTTACTTTAATGACCATGCTTTTCAAAAATATAATGGTGGTTATTCTAACTATGTAGATATTGAAAACGGCGATGAATATTGGATTTCTGGCTTGAAAAAGAGAGAGAGCAATCGTCATTGGGCCGGTCATGGGAAAATTATGATTGACCGCAGAGCTGTTAATGAATATCTTACTCTGATTGGAGAGAAAGAATTACCCCTAAATTTGTTTGAAATAATTGACATTGAAGACAGATTTCCAGTTGAAAGAGTAAATAATCTTTTGAACGACAAAGAATAAAATTTCAGTTGTCTTAATTGGATAAATCGTAAGTTGCAGTAAAGGAGGTTTACAATGGGGTTTTGGATTTTTATGTTGATTATGGATTTGCTTCTTCCATTTACGATGATTGGT
>OGPA01001217.1_pt1 | contig 22078 bp, 24 predicted proteins | sample 1552841 | NCBI WGS metagenome assembly OGPA01 (sample SAMEA2579916, study PRJEB22360) | human gut metagenome | reverse complement strand
TGCAATGGTCTATTCTTTTTATTTTCGTCTGTTCCCTAATGAATTAAATAGTAAAAAACCCGTTATAATGGAAGCTGCATGCGAAAATAGTCTTTCCTTTCCCCGGTTTCATCAAGAGTAATCCTCAGGCGGAAGCCATACACAGGAGCTTTAGGAATACCGGATTTATATTCATTATAATAACGAAGGAACTCGTTAATCAAGTCTCCCTCAGAAGCATAATGGCCTCCAAGGCATAGGTAAGCAGTAAACATTCTGCCTCCGGAAATCTTTTCAAATCCTTTTTTATCTTTCATAAAATCATTATCCGTATCTATAGAGATGCCATGTCCCCATGAAAATGCAGAAAGATCTCCTTTGAAGTACTCAGGAGAAAGTTCCAGTAAAGAACTGCTTTTGGGAGCATATTCTGCGAGATTGATTCCATCGGATTCACAGGAGGCCTCATCCATGTAGTTCAGTCCTTTTGTCTGACGGCGAAAATAAAAGTCAGAGCAATCCTCAATGTACCATTTGCCAAGTCTACGGTCTAAATCAGCCAGTTCTTTTCGATAATTTTCTATAAGTTCACGAGTATTTAGTAATTCCGTTACCTCTGTGGCAAGTTCCTGACTTCTTTTTTCAAGAAGTGACGAAAGAAGAGCATTATCCCCTTCTTTAAGAAGAAGCTGGATGTCTTTTAAGGAAAATCCCATATTTCGATATTTCATACATTCATAAATATCTGTACAGCTTTTTACATCGTAGGAACGATAATTGGATTGTTCTCTTCTGCTTGAGGAAATCAACCCCAGTTTTTCGTAGTATTTAATAGTATGGACGGATACGCCGGTAAATTTAGAAAGCATTCCGACAGTTTTTTCATTCATGATTTCACCTGCCTGTATATTTGGTATTACTGTAATTGTATAATTCCCCTTTGATACCAGATTGCTACGTGCCTTACACTCTCGCAAGCAAGCTTGCATCGGCTTTCTGACTTTTGACTCTGGTATCATTACATTATAATAGATACCACTGAAAAGTAAAAGCAGGAATATATAGAATCGGCTGTGAAATCCATAGAAGTTATTATATATTTAAAAAACGGACAACGCCGGAATGATATGCGTTGTCCGTTTCTTTAATTATGAAGCATTATTTTGAGTAATTACAAAATGAAATACAGACAGATACTCTCTTGTAATCATACAAAATACTTATACTTCTGTAATTAAGTATCCTTTTTCTTCAAGTGTTTTTTCAATCAGATCGAGTGTTTTTTCGGAATCTGCTTCTACTGTATGGTAATGGTAGTTAGATGTGATGTTTTTAAGAGGGCTTGACTTGCCGTTCTTAATATCATCGATAAATGCCTTTACTTTTAATCGGGAAGAAATGCCAAGCGGGGCTTCCATATGACCGTATACCCGGTGATTGACCATTACGTTTACAACAGTGCCGCCTAAATCCACAATCGAGTAAAGTTCATCTTCTGTCTGGGCATCTGTGTGACTGACTTTAAATACTCTTGTAATTGCATGCGGAGCATTCAAAATGTATCCACGATTGGTAGAGATAATGTCATAACCTGCGGTACGAAGCAGAGCGATATCCTGCACGATTACCTGACGGCTGACATCATAAAGCTGTGCCAGAGTCTTACCGGAAATTGGTGAAGTGCTGCTTTTTATTGTATTAATTAATTCTTCTCTTCGTTTCGAACCAGTCATTGTGTATCATTTTCCCTTTCATTAATTACAGAGCGTGAAGATTCTTCAGTGAAATATCAAGAACAGGTGCGGAATGAGTCAGCGCACCACTTGATATATAGTCTACTCCAAGAGAAGTCAGATGGTCAATATTTTCTTTTGTTACATTACCAGAACATTCTGTTTGAGCACGTCCGTCAATAATACGAATCGCTTCTTTCATTTCCTCAACAGACATGTTGTCAAGCATGATAATATCCGCACCAGCTTCCACTGCTTCTTTTACCATGTCAAGATTTTCAACTTCTACTTCAATCTTACGTACAAATGGAGCATATTCTTTTGCCATCTGTACAGCCTTCGCTACGCTGCCCGCTGCACCGATATGGTTGTCCTTTAAAAGAACCCCATCGGAAAGATTATAGCGGTGATTAAATCCGCCGCCGGCACGAACAGCATATTTTTCAAAAATACGCATGTTAGGGGTTGTCTTTCTTGTATCTAAAAGCTTTGTCTTTGTTCCTTTTAAAAGAGCAGAAACCGTATGTGTGTAAGTGGCGATTCCACTCATACGCTGAAGATAGTTCAGTGCAACACGTTCACCGGATAAAAGCACACGAATATCTCCGGTAACTGTTCCCATGAGCTGTCCCTTCTTTACGGCATCCCCATCTTTACAGAGAAATTCTGTCTTTGTGTTCTCATCTAATAATTCAAATACTCTTTTAAATACATCCAGCCCGGCAACAATACCATCCTGCTTACAGATAAGCTGTACTTCTCCTTCTACAGCTTCTTTCATAACAGAGTTGGTTGTAACATCCTCACTGGAAATGTCTTCCTGCAGAGCGAGACGAATCAGTTCGTCTGCCTGAAGTTTCATGGAAATTGTATTCATAGGTAGTTTCCTTTCTATATAAATAATACATAAATTTATACGATAAGTTTATACGGCTGCAGATTCACTGAAGTCTAACGGTTTAACGGTCTGTTCTAAACCACAGATCTTACGTGCGGCTCTTTTTGCAAAGACAAGACTTTCAAGAAGAGAGTTACTTGCCAGACGATTCGCTCCATGTACACCATTACAGCTTGTCTCACCAACAGCATAAAGATGATCCATAGAAGTCTTGCTGTCACTGTCTACCCAGATACCACCCATAAAATAATGCTGTGCAGGGACAACCGGTATCCACTCTTTTAATACATCATATCCCTCTTCCAGACATCTCTGATAAATATTAGGGAAATGATTGAGAATCGTCTCTTTATCAATATGTTCCATAGAAAGCCAGACATGATTGGTTCCGTCTTTTTCCATCTGTGCCTTGATTGCTTTCGTAACAACATCACGTGGAAGAAGCTCATTTACAAAACGTTCTCCGTTCTTATTATAGAGAACTGCACCTTCTCCACGTACCGATTCAGAAATCAAAAATCTTCTTCCTGGTTCTTTGGAATAAAGAGTGGTAGGATGAATCTGAACATAGTCAAGATGCTCTAAACGAATCCCATGCTTCTTAGAAATGTCTAACGCATCTCCTGTCAGATGAGGGAAGTTTGTAGAGTGCTTATAACATCCACCGATACCGCCGCTTGCAAAAATCGTATCCTTGGCGTGGATGTGCATGACCTCACCATCCTTTGTCTTAGCGATAATACCTGCACAATGTCCGTCCTGTACAATAATATCTGTCATGGTCGTATATTCATAAATCGTTACATTCGAAAGCTTTTTCACCTGTGCAAGAAGCTTGCTCGTAATCTCCTGTCCTGTGATATCCTCGTGAAAAAGAATTCTTGGTCTGGAATGTGCCCCTTCTCTTGTATAGAGAAGTTTATCACCGTCATGAGCAAAATCAACACCATAGCCGATCAGGTCATGAATAATCTCCTGAGAACTGCGAATCATAATGTCAACTGATTCTTTACGGTTCTCGTAATGCCCTGCCTTCATCGTATCTTCAAAATAGTTGTCATAATCATTCTCATCTGTTAAAACACAGATACCGCCCTGTGCAAGAAAAGAATCACTGCTCTCTAAATCTGATTTGGTAATCATAATAATATTTTTATCTTTTGGAAGATTTAACGCAGAAAATGCACCGGCTACACCTGTACCGACTATTACTACATCTGTCCTAAAATCCATTGCTGTTTACCTCCTGCTTACTACTTTGCAGCCAGCTCAAGCATCTTTTCGAGAGGTTTTTTAGAATTCTCTCTTAAAGCATCACTGACATGCACTTCATTCTCTCCTGTCTTCAATACATGGAGAATCTTCTCTAAAGTATTTTTCTTCATATTCGGGCAGACTGGAAGCCTGTCTGGATAATAAAATGTCTTATCTGGATTCTGTGTCTTTAACTTATAACCAACACCTTCTTCTGTACATACGATAAATTCCTGACAGTCACTCTCTGTAACATAATTAATAATGCCGGAAGTACTTCCAACATAATCTGCCATTAAGAGAATAGACTCCTGGCATTCTCCATGGGCAACAATCTGTGCATCTGGATGCTGTGCCTTTACATTCGCAACATCTTCCGCCTCAATACGCTCATGTGTCGGGCAAAATCCGTTATTATAAACAAAATTCTTCTCCGGTACCTGACTGGCAACATAGTGAGCCAGATTACGGTCAGGAATAAAGAAAATATTCTTCTGCGGCAGTTCCTTTACAATCTTAACTGCATTTGCGGAAGTAACACAAACATCAGAATACTCCTTAAGCGCTGCAGTAGAATTGATATAACATACTACTGCAAGATCATCGTATTCTGAACGAACCTTCTTGATCGTCTCGATTTCTGCCATATGCGCCATTGGACAGTCCGCATTCATATCCGGCATTAAAACGGTCTTCTCCGGATTTAAAATCTTTGCACTCTCGCCCATAAAAGAAACACCACAAAAAACGATTGTCTGCTCCTTTAACTTTGTAGCAACCTTGCTCAAATAAAATGAATCTCCTATGTAATCAGCAATCTCCTGCACCTCAGGACGCACATAGTAATGTGCAAGAATCACTGCATCTTTTTCTTCTTTTAACTTCTTTATTTCTTCTACAATTGTCATGAAATACCCTCCTGTAAGGTATGGCCTTTAAAGACCCCCTTCTGATTTTTTCCAAATTTCTGTCCATTATAACACCAAAGTTTACATCTGACAAGACACCTGTTAAAAAAGTGTAAAGAAGTTTACAACAATGGCAGGGATTCTATATCATATAAGAATTCCCTGCCATTTATGCTGTATACCATATTTATTTTTCTAACATGATTCAAGAATGCCCTGATATTATTTTACAGTAATCGTAAATGTTACTTTTTCTTTATTTGCTGTATTTGTACACGTAACTGTTGTCTTTCCAGGTTTCATCCCAACAAATTCCATTTCATCATCATATATTCCATCATCCATATCTTCGAATGCAAGAATCGTAGAATCCTCTACTGTCCATTTTAACTGACGGTCTTTTACTCCTTTTCCTTTTGTTTTCTTAACTTCAAGTTCCAACTCATCATTTACTCTTATACTACGTTTCAGAGAGCCTTTTGCACAAATCGTTTTATTTTGGGAAGATGTCTTTGTTGTTTTTTTAACATTCTTCACTGTAATCTTAAAATTAATTTTTTTATCGGTTTTTGTATTTCGACAAGTAATTTTTGTTGTGCCTGCTTTCAGTGCCTTAAATTTAATATCATCATCATGTCTTTCTTTTCCGGCAAATGTTACAATAGAAGAATCTTTAATACTCCAAGTCAGATTTTTATCTTTAACAGACTCTGGCTTATCTACTTCTAGTTCAAATATCTTTCCTTTAATAATACTACGTTTCTTTTTTCCCTCTCTTGAAATGTCTTTTTTCTTTGTAGCTGCCTGCACAGTATTAACATTTCCAATTGCAGGAGTGGTATAACCTGCCGCAAACAAAATAGTAAATAACAATACAACTGCCATACCAGGGAATAAACACATTCTTTTTCTCATAATTTTCTCCTTTCATTTCACATAATTTTTGTAATCTTTTAAGATTTTATCAATTCAAGTCGAACGTCCGTGAGACTTGGCGCGTGATTCTGGTCAGCGAAGCTGACATATTCCTATCAGAATCACTGCGCATCCTCGCGGAGCGTTTATCTCAGTCGGAGATTGGACTCCCACTGAGACAAATTTGCTATTACTCATCACCTGAAGAGGTGGGAGTCTTCTCGACTGAGATAACTTGTTTTATTTTATATCTTGATTATACTCACAAAAAATGAGAAAATCATTAAAAAGCATATTTAAAAATGACAGATGATCAAGTTAAGAAAGGAGTATAAATCTATGAGGATGTTAATTGTTGAAGATGAAAAAGATTTATGTAATATTTTAAAAAAACGGTTGCAAAAAGACTACACTATCGATATTTGTATGGATGGCGAAGTTGCTAAAGATTATCTGAACACCTATACTTATGATATTATTTTACTTGATATTATGCTCCCTAAAATAGATGGAATCACTCTTTTAAAATGGTTGCGAAACCAAAAAAAGACTACACCTGTTCTTTTACTGACTGCAAAAAGTTCTATTGAAGAACGAGTAAATGGATTAGATTCCGGTGCAGACGATTATTTAATCAAACCGTTTGCTTTTGAAGAACTACAGGCCAGACTTCGAGTTTTGCTTCGAAGAAATATAGCAGCAGATCCAAGCGACATTCTTATTTATGAAGACCTTGTAATGGATACGAAAAAGAAAAAAGTCAGCCGTAATGGTAAGGAAATTTCCCTTACTACAAAAGAATATAAATTACTGCAATATATGATGCGCAATCCCGGACATGTACTTTCACGTGATCAGCTTGAACAACGAGGCTGGGACAGTACTTTTGAGGGAGGTTCTAATATTATTGATGTCTATATCCGTTATCTCAGAAAAAAAATTGACTCCGATTATGAAAAAAAATTAATTCACACTGTATATGGTAAAGGATATTGTTTAGGAGAATAAATATGAAAACTTCAAAACTATCAATAAAATTCCGAATCACCTTTTGGTATACTCTTGTGTTTTCTCTTATTTTGGCTCTCGTATTTTTTTATATTTATTTTCTTTCTAAAAGCTACAGTGTCCATGATCTTCAGGAAGAACTAAAAGATGAATCCGCTGATATGCTGGAAAGTTTATATGATAAGTCTAGCAGGAATGATATTTTATATAATGCAGATTGGACAAAATTCTATGACGATAATGTTTCTATCAGTTTATATGATAAAAACAGTTTTTTTATAAATGGTGTTTCGCCAGAAGATTTTCCTGATAAAGTTCCATTTATCAAGAATAAGATACGACAGATAAAATCTGATAAAAACATCTGGTTAGTATATGACTATTGTTATGAAGAATCTCCGGAAGATTCCATATGGATTCGAAGCATCGCTTCTTATGGACATTGGTCAAGAATTCTTTATAATATGCTATGGATTTTTGCTGTTCTTTTCCCTATTACTGTTTTCATCTCCGCCTTTGTCGGCTACCATATATTAAAAAAAGCGTTACAACCAATTTATACGATCAGTGATATGGCAAAAGAGATATCTTTTTCCGTCAATCTTTCAAAACGTATTGAAACATCAAACACTCATGATGAATTTTCTTACTTGTCTGATGCATTTAATTCTATGATTGCTAAACTGGAAAAATCTTTTGAAAAAGAGAAACAATTCACATCCGATGCAGCTCATGAACTAAGAACACCAATTTCAGTAATACAAAGCCACTGTGAATATTGCCTTGATGAACTAAAGCTCACCGATAGTGTTCGGGAAGAAATTGAGATTATTTATAAAAAAACAACCTACATTGGTCAGCTAGTTTCTCAGCTTCTTACTATATCCCGCACAGATAAGCATAGTTTTAAGCCTCAAAAAGAAGAAGTAGACCTTACTCTTTTAATAGAATCTGTCATAGAAGAACTTCAACAAAAGGCAGCTTATAAAAATATTTCTCTTTTATTTGAATATATCCCCCAAAATGAATCATATATTATTCAAGGAGACACGATGCTCCTAATGCGTATGATTTATAATCTTATAGAAAATGCGATCAATTATGGTATCAATGGTGGATGTGTCTGGGTTAATCTTATAAAAAACCAAGAAAACACTGATATTATCATCAAAGATAATGGAATCGGTATCAAAAAAGAACATCTTGATAAAATATGGAATCGTTTTTATCGAGTTGATAAAAGCAGGAGTGCCGGGGAAGGTTTTGGACTTGGACTTTCTATGGTCCGTTTTATTGTAGATATTCACAATGGAAGTATCTCTGTAAAAAGTAAACCTGGATACGGAACTATATTTACTGTGTCGTTATAAAGCGATATTATTTAACTTAGAAGCTCCATGAGTAAATGAATAATTAATTCTTCATAAATGCAAAAATGAGAGCAGCCACGATCGCTGCTCTCTTTGGAGAAGGTATTCTTGTTACACTAAATGCAACAAAACTTATAATGTATTGGGGGGGGTTACGAGTATTATAATAGCATTTCCTACCATGAAAGTGTGCATAAACATGAAGAAATTTCAAAATATTTTTTATGCATTTTTCGCAATGAAATACCCCTATTTGCCAATATTAAACTCAATCTTTTGTTCATATATAACAACTTCCTACAGTATTCAACGAAAAACACCAATTTTGTACTTGTAAAAATACTTTTTATGAAAAGAAAAACACAAAAAAAGATGACCAACGAACGGTCATCTTTTTGGAGAAGGTATTTTTGTTACTTATTGGGTGTAGCAAAACTATATAATGTATTGGGGGGGTTACGAGTATTATAATAGCATTGGGTCACCCGAAAGTGTGCATAAAGTTTTATTTAATTGAAAAAAATTTTTGTGCAGATTCATTCGAATTCTGACGCCTTTTGTCAATTTGTCGAAAAGACTATAAATTCTCTTCGCCTGCTTCGTTATTTTTAAACAAGAATTGATTTATTTTCAGTATTTACCGCTATTTTACGTTGTTTTCGTTCTCTATTTTTGCAAAAAATAAGCTTTTTTTCTCGTCTGTACATTTTTTTAGTACCTTTTTAGTACTTTTTCACCTGCGATAATAGCCACTTTTGAAAAGGGTATACTATGCGTTTTAGACTATTCCCGGAATGAACTCCCAATACCCTAAAGGAACGCTCTCGCTTTTATCTGGATAGTTTTTATTTTCTCCTGTTATCATAATCATTCTCAAAACTGCCTTTATCATAACTCACTTTTGATAATAAGTTTTGATAATGATTATAGCACGCAAAACCATTACTCAACAACCTTTATCAAAACTTAACAGTATTGACAATGTGCAAGAAATTCCTCTATTGATGGCAGTCAGTAGGGGGATTTTTATTGTCTAGAGATTATTAATGTTCTCGGACATTTTATCCCAATGCTGATTCATACGAATAACAAAGTCTGGTCCGTAGTCGGTTCTTTTATATCCTGCGTAATAACTCGCTGTTGCCACAAGTTCATCCCAACTTTTGATAATATTATCTTTTTCATGTGCCAGTTTGGCGGAAAAAGACAGCAGGGAAGCACGAGAACCTTCAAATTTTGTATCATCTGCCATTTTGCCGGCATGGTCCGCAATAAGGCGGCGCATAGTAGGATTGTTAGCATATTTATCACTCATTCGGAATACATCTTCCGGGGTCATAATTCCTGAATTGAGCAAAGATAAAGCGTTATCGTCAACAAGTTCCGGTTTAACAGAATAATAAGATGCAGCCGCTTCGTTGAATTCCTCAGTAATTTTTGATACGGTATTTTCGTAATCGTCCCAGATGTTTCTTGAAGCGTTCTTAAAAATATTTTCAGCATAAAGATAATTTGCTTTAGTTGATGCTATTCGGGCTGCTCGTTCACCTGAAAAAACCTCTGGTCTGTCAGAAGTGGACGCTTTGTCATAAGCTTCTTTTGCCTCTGTTAATTCGGCGAATGCTTCTAAATAGTTGGCTCTGGCTCTTTTAAATGCTTTGTCTAATTTGAGTGCATTTTCTTTATATGGTGTCATTTTTTTACTCCTTTTCTGTATTATATGTTTTTTTTAGGACTCGGGTATAAAGTTACAGTGTATATTTTTTTTCTATCACCCCCTTTGAGTGAAAACGCCTTTATAATCTTGTTACGCCTTTACCTGCCAAAGCACGAATATGAACTAATACAAGTCTCTGGCGTCTTTCGTCTAAAGAATCGAACAGTTGCATGAGTTCTTCTTTTTGTCTTACCTTTGCGGTATCTTCCTGTGGTAACTTGTAACCTGTGTTACAATTCTCTTTGTAAACGCATCCACGTTGTAAGCCTAAGTAGTATGATGTTGTAACCAAATCTAATTTATCCCGGCTACAGTCCCGTATAGCGTTGGTTTCTGATACGGTGAGGTCATATTCTTCATTGGCTAAAGCAAGTTCTAATCCTTTTCGGGACAGTTCAATTATTTGTTCTGTGTTCATGTTTTTATGTTCTCCTTTCTTGGTAAATGGTGACGTGTTCCATGCTTTTTCAAGGTTGAGAAAATATTGTCTGTATAATCTGCCTTTTTCTGAACGCTGAATCATGCAAATCTGTTTTGCCATGTCTGTCGAAATTTGATAATCAACCATGTTCTGGGCTCCGCCAAGGGTGGGACATTTTTGGTACACCCTTTTCCAATCTACATTTTCTGTAAATCCATACTCAGTCATACGAGGAAACCACTTCCTAAAATCAGTGTTGATTCCCAAACCCTCATGCAAATCTCTTGCGGAGACAGTCGGTTGCTCCGTATCATAGTTGACAGGAATTAAATTCTCCATCTATTCACCATTGCAACCGTACTTGATGTACACTTGTTAAAATTTTAGGATAGAAAAATATCAATTTTTTCTTTTCCTGTCATTCCAAGAAAATCCCCTAAATTGTTAGCTTCTTCAATGCCAAACATTGACGAACCATGCATTTTTTTAGTAAATGTCTGCGGACTAACATGGATTACAGCCGCACATTTTTTATAGGTTTGTCCCTTTTCTACAATCATTTCTTTTAATCTGGTAAGTTTTATCATAACACTCCTTTTCGTCTATATCTGACGATGTTAGATTCTCTGAAAGCATTTTTATCTGCTCCTTTATGCTGGGCTTAGGGTAACAGCCGTATTTTCTGACAGTTGGTAAGACATCATCAAATACCCAATCTTTGAAACGTTCTAATTTTTCAATTCTGGAATTTATCCGGGCATCGTTTTGTGTCACACCCCTAGCGCGTTGGGGTTCCATTGCGAACAAGAGAGAGTAGAAGCCGGATTCGTTAACTATAGTCATTTGTTGTTTGCCGCCTTTGGTTTGAATTGGTGCAGTTCTTTTATCATCATCGGGTACTCTGGCAAGGCTCCGACGATAATGAGTATCACCGAACGCAGTGCAAACATCTTTGCCAACAAACCAGGGTTCTTCATCAATGAGGATTGTTCTCATGCTCCCAAACTCTTTATTAATACAAGTTAAATAGTCCATGCTGTTAGTGGTACACCCCTTTCTATACAACCGATTTCAAATACCATGTATTGATATATAGATACATCCGGGCGACTTCTTCATCTGGCAGGAGTGCCAGCAAGTCCGCTAACTCTTTTATCATGGTTTCTTTGTCCTTTATCTTTGTCATTTGTTTAAAGTTCATTGTTGCTCACCTTCGTTCTTTGCTTGATTTTCAGATATTTATAGCCTTAGAGGATAAATAACACCTTGAAGGGGTTATATACTCCGTAATTTGAGTTATTTATGCATCTACGAGAAATAGAACGCATTTTGTGAAGTGGCCTCTTACCCTACAGTTCACAAATGATATAGAACTCTAAGGCAAGAGTATGTTTTACTGGTAATTCTCTGTCAGTAATACAAAGGCATTTAGAGGGGCGTAGTTATGAGATCCCGATATGGGGTCATTGTGTGCGACTATATCGCCCCAACTTAGGAAAACCCAAAGAATGAAAGCCGCTGACAGTGTTATAATTAAATTCTTTGTTACGGTAAATATTATGTTTTTCATGGTTCCCTCTTTTCTTTCTACAGAAACCATGATAAATTATATGTGTGTGTTAATTTATACGGTTTCGTGTAGATGCTTTCCCCGTCCAGAAGTGGCTGCTTCTGTATGGGGATTTTTTTAGTTGTCGAAGGCTCCGTCTTTGATTTCTTTTGAATGTTCTAAAATCCAACCAAAATCAACAGGGGATTCTTCGTCATGTGTTCTTGCTTTCAAGTTGCTACTTTGTTCTGCTTTTTGAAAAATAGTAGAGTAGTCAGCTTTTGAATATCTATCAAACATTAAGCTGTTTGATAATGCTGTAGAATATTGAGTGATGCCATCGACTGTGGGGTATGTAGTACATATGTCATTGAATAAGTCTACAATGTCATTGGCTGTCAGTTGTTGAGATTGTGGATAACTAGGAGAGGAGTATTGTGGACAACTTGTCTCGTTTGGTTCCTTCCTCTCTCTTTCCTTCTTTCCCCCGTACCCCCTATTATCTATATTCTCTCTATCTTCTACTTTCTCTATACTATCTCTATACTTACCTAACTCTATACTACTCTTATCTATACTATACTTATCTATACTATCCTTACCTATACTATACTGGGGTTCCCGTTGGTATGTCGTGCTGTCTACCATGCTGTCTGCCGTTGGTTTACCAGTTGGTACACTATTTGGTATGTCATTTGGTATACCAACTGGGATACTGTCGGGTGCCTCATTGGTAGACTCAATATAAATATTGTCAATAATGGATAAAGTAGCCTTTTCGTTTTTGCATACTGTTTCCCGGTAACGATCACTTCGTAATTGGTTGTTTTGTCTCCAATGTCTAATAACGACAACTCCGCTTTCAAACGGGATTATATATCCTTTAGTTGCCAGTATTCTCAAATCGTCATCACCACAGTTTGTTGTTCGTGCAATCCTTTTGGGGGAAGACACAAAACCGTCATCATCTGCACGCATCCCTAAGTGGAAATATAATAACTGTGAACTTACTGGCATATCTAAAAATTTATCAGTATCTATTACGCTAAGGCTGAACATTCGTCTATTTGCCATTGTTTTTCTCACTTTCTATAACACCGCCATACATACGGTCATTAAAATAAGCCTGGCTTACCTTTCCCCGGAAAGTAAGAAAACCTTTCTCTGCTAACTCTTTATTAAGCTGTGCAATGATTTTATAGCTCTTACTCTCTGAAATACCGCACAGGGCGGCTACTTCTTTAGCGGTATACACCTGCTTAGTCATACTTATGCATCTCCTTTCTTGCTTCTTCGATCATCTGCATTAACTCCCAATGTCCTTTTAAAAATTCTTCATGTCTCTTTTGTTCTTCGTCTAACAAGTCTTGTAAAAACTGTTCTAACTCTTTATTCTCGTCTGCCATATTCTCACCCCCTTTAAAGTTCTTTAGCTTCTTACCCTTAATTTCGGCTTTAAAATCCTAAGAGGATAAATAACACCTTGAAAGGGTTATATACTCTGTAATTTGAGTTACAACTCAATCTACGAGAATTAAAACGCATTTTGTGAAGAGCAGTGCTTCCTTGCAGTTCGAAATGATATGAGACTCTTAGGGCAAGTATATGTTTTACCTATAATTTCCTCTGTGTCCTGTAATCTGTGAACCTCTTTCAATTTCCATTCTGAATTAACAGACTTAACTTTTTTATCAAGTTTCGTCATGGTTGTGCTGTCAGAAGTATAAATAACTGCCATATCACTGTTTCTCATAAAAATTATACTAGTTTCTTGTTCGTGGACTGGTAAACCCACACTATCACTCCTTTCATCCGATACCGCCGCCCGGCTGGTGTTTAGTTATCGGTGTCAATAAGGTCGAGGACATCACATCCAAGAACTTTGGCAAGTCTTCCGGCTGTTTTTGACTTAACGTTCTTACCCGTCATAGCATTGGTAAGTGTTCCGGCTGGAAATCCTGCCGCCACAATCTCTTTCTGTCCCATACAGGCTCTCGCTTTAGCAAGTTCTAATTTCTTTCTGTTGATTTTCATTCGTTTTACCACCTTTCAAAGTTGTATTTTCTACACCTTGAATATTATCACCACTTTTTATAGTTGTCAATCATTTTTTCACAACTTTTTTTAGTTGTATTTGACGTTATTGCGTGGTAATATATAATCAAAAAGGAGTGCATAAAAATTTATGAGTTTTTCAGATAGATTAAGACAAGCACGCAAAAGGCAGGGGTTAACACAAGAAGAACTTGGTAAAAAAAGCGGACTTTCAACATATACCATTCAACGCTATGAATACGGGAAATTAAATCCAAAGAAAGATACAGTAGCCAAACTTGCTGCCGCTTTAAATCTTGGATATAATTACACAAAAAGCGGTGAGCCATATTTTTACACTTTCGTTGATACCGTACCAAGTCCAGAATATGAAGATGCCGAAGATTTTAACCAAGAACAGTACCGAAATGCAATAGAAAAAGCATTAGAAGATGTAACATTGTCAACGATAGGAGAAAAAATAAAATGGTTACGAAAGAATAAAAAAATCAGTCAGAGAGAACTTGCTCAAAAAACCGGACTTTCCATTGGTTCTATACAGGGATTCGAGCAAGGGCGATATAATCCGAAATTAGAGACAGTTTTAAAAATAGCGGATGCGTTGGGGATTAGTATAAATGTTTTTTATGAAAATTTATCTAAAGATGAATACCGAAATATTTTAGAGACAAAAGCTAGGAAAGCAGATATAGACAATTTCAACAGCGTTGTGAATATTTTAAGTAACCTTAATGATAGTTATTCCTTGTATAACAAAGAAGATGATTGCTATATTTTTGGAACAGGTGATAATGCTTTTGTATTAAAGTCGAAATCAGTTCGAGCATTACAAAAAGCAATAGAAAGTTTTATTCCATGTATTACAGAACAACTAAAATATATGGAGCCTGTACCGAAAATATTAGAAAGTATGTTTGGTAATGAAGAAAACTGTATTAGAGCATTTTCAAAAGACGAACAACTTTTTGATAAATGTTGTAAGAATATATCATTGCTATTATGTATGGACTATGGTGTTGTTGATGAAGAAATAGCTGGTTATTTAGAGCAATATTGTATAGAGAAAAATATAACTCGAAAAATTATAGCTAGACAAGGAGAAGAATGGATCATCAATCCACATGCTGGTGATAAAAATAAGACAAATTAAAAAACTCATGAAAAAGGAGAGAAAAAGCATGAACGAACCTCCGAGACCAGAGTATGTTGCTAGACTACTCTACACCCTCTTAGGACGACAACAAGGTGTAGAGTATGACAAAGTGTTTTACACCGATAAAGACGGTGTGGAACATGAGGTAAAAAAAGAAGAACCGTACCATTAGTTTTTGCTTACTAAAGCATATTAATTAAAACTCATAAGTCCAAAGAAACGCAGAAAAATATAATATACTTAACCGGGAAGCCGGGGGACGTGCTGCACCCGTTCCGAGCCTGTTCGGAGGTGGTGTTATATGAGTACTTATGAAGAATTACAACTCATTGTATCCGTTGCGGTGCTTATTGTTGCAATACTTGATTATACACATAAAAAATAGCCGTCCTGCTCCCTGGAAAGAATAGAACGGCTATTTAACAAATAGTTTTAATTCGCCGGGACGGGTAAGTTGCGTTTACCTTCCGGCTTTCCTGTTAAGTATATTATATTCTATGCCGCTCCCGTTGTCAAACAGAACAGGTGTGCAAAAATAGCTATGAACATACTTTCATTCACTCCAATGCCGCCGATCAGCACAGAAAGGAATGATAAATTTATGCCAGCATATTACAACGAGGAAAGTAAGAAATGGTATTGTAAATTTTACTATAAGGATTGGCAGGGAAACCGCAAACAGAAGAAAAAGAGCGGTTTTGAACGTAAGAAGGATGCTTTAGAGTGGGAGCGGTCTTTTCTTGATAAGTTGTCTGGAAGTCCGGACATGGCTTTTTCCGATATGGTAGAGCTGTATCTCGAGGATAAGAAGAAACACGTAAAATTAAAAACATATCTCAATCATAAAGACTTGTTTCGTCTCTGGATTTTGCCATATTTTAAAGATAAGGCTATCAATGATATTACAGCCATAGACATTAGACAGTGGGAGGCTACGCTAAAAGAATCCACCGGCAAAAAAGGAACTCTGTTAAGTTCTAGTTACATGAATAATATCCTTGCAAAGTTTTCGGGACTCTTTAATTTTGCCGTTCGTTTTTATGGTTTGCCCTCAAATCCCTGTAAGCTTGCCGGGAATCTTGTCGGAAAGATGCAAAAGAGTCTTAACTTCTGGACTAAGGAAGAATTTGACTGCTTCATTTCGACCTTTGATAAGTCAGACCCCTTTTATGCGGCATTTCTTACTCTGTATTATACCGGTATGAGAATAGGAGAACTGCAAGCCCTCACTCTTGCTGACCTGGACTTAGAAAACGGTATCATACACATAAACAAGACATATGCTATTATTAGCGGTCAAGAGATAATAACCACCCCTAAGACGACTAAGTCCGTAAGAGAGATATATATTCCTGCTTTTCTTTGCAAACTCTTAAAAAAGCACATAAAGCGGTATTACAAGCCACAACCTGATACAAGAGTGTTTCAGATGGCAAGGGAAACTTACCGAAACCGACTTGTAAACCATTCAGAAAAAGCCGGAGTCAAAAGAATCCGGCTTCATGATATTAGGCACTCTCATGCCTCATTGTTAATTGATTTAAACTTTTCCGTCCTCATGATTTCCGAAAGATTAGGACATGAAGACCCGTCTATCACACTCAAGACATATGCTCACTTATTCCCAACCAAGCAAAACGAACTCGTAGAGCGGTTAGACGAAATATTTAATAAATAGTACCTTTTTAGTACTTTTTCAATTTGAGAACGCTCTAATAGTTACTATTTAAGCGACTATTAGAGGTTTTCTACTTCCTCATTTTTAAACAATGCCTCAAATTCTTCTCTGCTTATACGTTCTTTTTCAAGGAGAAGGCTTGCACAGGAATGAAGAACGTCCATATTTTCTGTGAGGATTCTCTTTGCATCTGTATAACAGTCATCCACAAGCTTCTTTACTTCTTTATCAATAATACTTGCAACTTCCTCGCTAAAGCTTCTGGAATGTCCAAGATCACGTCCAAGAAATACTTCGTCTGTATTCTCTTCATAGTTGATGAAGCCCAGCTTTTCGGACATACCAAACTTCGTGATCATACTTCGTGCGGTATCGGTTACCTGCTTGATATCCTGAGAAGCTCCTGTAGTTACATCATCAAAAATTAATTCTTCGGCAATACGTCCACCCATACCTACTTTGATTTCCTGGATCATACGGCCTCTTGTTTCAAATACGTTATCATTCTCCGGTACCGGCATCGTGTAGCCCGCAGCCCCTACGCCGGTAGGGATGATTGATACCGTATAAACAGGTCCTACGTCTGGAAGAAGGTGGAAAAGAATCGCATGACCTGCCTCATGATAGGCTGTGATCTTACGCTCTAATTCCGGTACAAGGCGGCTCTTCTTCTCTGTTCCGATTCCTACTTTAATGAAAGACTTTCTAATATCCTCCATACGGATAAAGCGTGCATTATTTCTTGCTGCATGAATCGCTGCTTCATTCATAAGGTTCTCAAGGTCTGCTCCAGAAAATCCCGGTGTTGTGCGGGCAATCTGATGTAAATCTACATCTTCCGCAAGCGGTTTGCCCTTCACATGAACTTTAAGGATTTCTTCTCTTCCTTTTACATCTGGTCTGCCAACTGCTACTTTACGGTCAAAACGACCCGGTCTTAAAATAGCAGGGTCAAGAATATCTACGCGGTTTGTTGCTGCCATCACGATGATTCCTTCATTCACACCAAAACCATCCATCTCTACGAGAAGCTGGTTCAATGTCTGCTCTCTTTCATCATGACCACCGCCAAGACCAGTTCCTCTTCTTCTTGCGACTGCATCAATCTCATCAATAAAAACAATACATGGTGCGTTCTTCTTCGCATCTTCAAATAAATCTCTTACTCTAGAAGCTCCGACACCGACAAACATTTCTACAAAGTCAGAACCGGAAATACTGAAAAATGGTACTCCTGCCTCGCCGGAAACCGCTTTGGCAAGTAATGTTTTACCGGTTCCCGGAGGGCCTACTAAGATAACTCCTTTCGGAATTCTGGCTCCCACTTCAATATACTTTTGCGGACTCTTTAAGAAATCTACGATTTCTTTTAATTCTTCCTTTTCTTCCTGTAATCCGGCAACCTGATCAAAGCAGATATTCTGTGTTCCCGGATCCTGCATCTTTGCGCGGCTCTTTCCAAAATTCATCATCTTGTTTCCACCGCCGCCTCCTCCGGATGCACGACTCATCATAGCAAACATAAACATAAGAATCACACCGATAACAATCCAGGGAAGTATCATAGAAAGCCAGCCTGCATCAGATGACTTTACATCATCTACATGGCAGGTTACTTTATACTGCTGTGCCAGTTCAATGACTTTATTCACATCTGTCACATGCACTACCTTTTTCTCTCCATCACTTAGCTTTACGATTGCTGAACCGGTCGGTACCTGTGCATTCTGCACTACCTCCACTGATCTTACTTTATTCTTTGCAATATCGGACTCGAATCTCTCATAAGAGTACGAGCTGCTTCTGCCTCCTGACATAAGGCTCTTCTCGGCGAAATAATTGCCAAACATATATACCGCTAAGAATACCACCAGTAAAATGGCAGTATTTCTCATATTTTTATTCAACGTTTTCTCCTTTCTCTTCCCCGGTAACATTCTCTGCTCCCTCTGCTGTTTCTGGAGCATCTTCTACTGCATCCGGCTCTACAACTCCAATAAATGGAAGATTTCTATATTTCTGCGCATAATCAAGCCCGTATCCTACAACGAACTCATCTGGGATATCAAATCCAAGATAATCAATCTGAACTTCTACTTCACGACGGTCCGGCTTATTTAAAAGAGCACACAGACGAATACTTGCCGGATTTCTCTGTTTTAATACAGGAATAAGATAATGAAGTGTTCTTCCAGAATCAATGATATCCTCCACGATAATTACTTCTTTATTCTCCATCGTATCATCAAGGTCCTTCTTAATACGTACGATTCCTGAACTTTCTGTTGCATTACCATAACTAGATACCTGCATAAAGTCAAGAGAAACCGGTACAGTGATTCTCTTTGCCAGTTCGCATGCAAAAAATACACCGCCCTTTAAAATACAGATCAAATGCACTTCTTTACCTGCATAATCTTTACTGATCTGTTCTCCGATTTCTTTAATCTTCGCATCCACTGTCTCTTCTGGAATTAAAACATTAATTTTATCTGCCATCTTTGTGTCCTCCATTTTAAAATTCTTTACTTTCTTATCTTTTTTGCACCGATACTTTAAGCACTCGCTTTGTATCGCTGCTTACCTTGTAAAACTCACTGATCCGTCCTCCCAAGATCCACATGATATGGGATCCATCTGCCAGCAAAACCTGCTTTTCTCTATCGGCAGAAGGAACTTTCGCATCAATAAAATAACGTGCCAGAGATTTATGGTGGCCTTCTTTATCCATAATAAAATAATCGCCGCTCTCTCTGGTTCTTAAACAGGGTTTATATTTCATTTTATCATAATCGAAGTATTTCACACAATCCCTTTTTGCAACTTTACCGCCATTCCATGGTAAAATAGAAAATTCTACTTCTAAGGAATCTTCGAGCGGATTTTCTAAGGAATTTTCTAATGGTTGCTCTGCGGATTTCACAGATTTCGATTTCTTTGTCAGAACCAACCCTTCTCCTGTCTTTCTTGCGAGAACATTATAAGGACAATCCTGCTGTTTTCCTTCCTGATTCCCCATGAGCGTAAGAAGTTGCTCAATATGTACAAGTGAAATATCTTTTTGATGTCCACATGTTTCAAAAAGCATTCGCCGCAAGATTTCCTTTTGTTCAAACAAATCCATCTCATAAAATACCTGTTCTTCCAGAAACAATTCGCCATTATCCCTGTGAACTACCTTTTCCTTATATAATGCATCCATTTTGGGCGTAATATACGCCAATAATTCCTGCATCTGCATTCCAAGTTCACTGACATGTACCGTTGCTTTCTTATTGATATGTTCCATTTCCGGTAAAATGCGGTGCCTGATGTAATTCCGGCTATATTCCTCACATTTATTTGTACTGTCATCCACATAATCCTGCTTTAATTCTTTTAAAACATCTATGATTTCTTCTCTGGACAGACATAAAAACGGTCGAATAATCTCTCCGTTTACAGGTAAGATCCCCGCCATTCCCTGCACGCCCGTCCCACGTATCATCCGGAAAAGAATCGTTTCCGCCACATCATTTTGGTGATGGGCTACTGCTATCTTACTACACTGATGCTGCCTGGCATAGTTTGTAAAACACTCATATCGGGCAAGTCTTCCCGCCTCTTCCTCTGAACACTTTTTCTCACGACTTTCTTTTTTTATGTCACGATATTCTACATGCAGAGGAATGTTCCACTGCCGGCAAAATTCCCGGACAAACTCTTCATCTCTTTTTGCCTCATCTCCCCGAAGCATGTGATTTACATGTACTGCGTACAAATTTAGAGCAAGAGATTCCCTTTTTGCAAGGAAATATCTCGCCAGACAGACAGAATCTGCCCCACCGGAAATACCAAGCAAAATATGATCTCCTCTTTCTATCAGCTTCCATTTTTTCAAAAAGCGGTCCACGCGCTCCCATTGTTTATTCCACATTTCTGTGTCCTTTCTCCCAGATTGATGCAACCAGTACTGTGCGGTCATCATCATAACCATCCTCAAGCACTGGAACAGCCTCTATCAGTTGATCTGCAAAGACCTGTGCGTTATCTGTCTTTATTTTTTCAATCAGGCTTTCCATGCGAAATGGAATTTCAGGCATACTTTCAAACTCCAACATTCCATCTGACACCATGATGACCATATCCCCATCATATAGCTTTTTATATTTCAAGTCAAACTGCTGGTTGATTCGGCAGCCCGGGGGAAGTGCCGCCGGCACGATACGTTCTACTGAATTTCGATGCCGGATAAATGTAGCCATCCCTCCCGCTTTTAAAAGTTTCAGTATTCCTGTTTTTAACGAAATTACAGCCGCATCAATGGTAGAAAATGCTTTCCTGTCCTGAAAAAGCAAGGCGTCCTGTATCATTTCCAGCGCAAATTCTTCGGAAAGACCAGCCTCTAACAAGTCCTCTAATGTCTCGATCAGTCTCCGGCTATCCTCATATGCCTTTTTCCCTGTTCCCATTCCATCTGAAAGAAGCATCACTGCCCTCTTTCGTCCAAAATTCGTAAACGAAAACGTATCTCCGCATACATTCTCACCCTTTTTATTACAACACTTCTGTCCAAAAAGAACATGGAAGCCATTTTCTTCTATAAAAGAAAGACGATTTTCTCCCGGATGAAGCCAGCTTCCTTCCATCCCTTTATAAAAGGCTTTTTCATAATATTTCTCAAGACATTCTTTTACAAGTAGACTCTTCTTCGTTCCCAAAATCGGGCATACGAGTACCGTAAGCTGTAACAGCCCACTTCCATCCACATATTCCCGTCCTCTTATAAAGCGAAGTCCATTCCTGAAAAAAAGATTCTTTAGAGCAATCTTCTTTCTCCCCTGTATTTCTTCTCCCTTTTTCATATGGCCTCTGCATTCTTTTATAAACAGACGCTGCTCATCTAATTGCCTGCACATCACCTGCTTCAACTCATCATATCGCTGTTCCCAATAAATATTTTGATAAATGAGGCGGTACAGCCAGGAGATTTCCTCCATAAATGGCTGAAAAAACACACAGGCTCTGCGAAACTTTGCTGAAGCCATACGTCCATCTACACCGGAACACTGGTAAGCCTGTTCTAATATAGATGCGATCTCTCCGATCGTCTCCTTTTGCTTTACTCCATAACATTCTCTATATTTGGGACATTTTCTGCATACATCCTGTGTAAGGGACTGACATAAAAAGTCCATATCATCTTTCGAAACATCCTTTTTTTCTTCTTTCATCAGACCAATAATTCCAGAAAGTCCTTCTTCAAAAAGGAGCAGGCGCTGTATGGCATCCTGCTCGGTATAATTTCTATTATGCATAATGCTCCCCTCCACATACAACCTAGGAAACATTATAATAAATCCCACCAGATAATAATGTCGAAAACAGCATTCTGCTTTATTAAAAAACAAAGAATGTGCCTTGGCACATCCTCGCGGAGCGTTTTTTACTTTACAGGAAA
>OGPA01001198.1_pt1 | contig 22298 bp, 18 predicted proteins | sample 1552841 | NCBI WGS metagenome assembly OGPA01 (sample SAMEA2579916, study PRJEB22360) | human gut metagenome | reverse complement strand
GGCGGTTATCAAAATGATTATCGGCTGGAGGAAGCCATTACAGCGGAGGAATTAACGGAAATCGTCATGGGCCTTTGGCAGTATCATGATATAGAGGGTGTTATTTATTTTTCTCATGCCCCGTCTTGCGAAGATGTACTGAGAGAAGCGGCCAGAACAGCCGGTTTGGATATCAATACAGCCCAGCAGTCATTGATAAAAGCTAATATTTTAACAGCACAGCTGCAGCCTTATTTTACAGATTTAACAAAAGTACCGCAGCGAGCAGAAGTTATTATGCTGCTGGCCAATGTACATCAATATTTGCAGAAATAATACAATCCTGAAAGGTTTGGGAATTTTCTATAAAGGATAAAAACATAGAATTGTTTCATTTGAAAGATGTGTGATTTGAATAAAAAGGAGACGACTATGAAAAAACTGATTTGTATTTTATTTTGCTGCTGCCTGTTGTTGACCGGCTGCGGTAATGATACGGCTGATACTCCAAAAGAAGCAGGCGTAGACTATGATGTAATTGTAGTAGGCGGAGATCCAGAGGGTGTTTGTGCAGCAGTATCTTCTGCCCGCAATGGGTTAAAAACACTGTTAATTGAAGATGACGAAGCACTGGGCGGTTTGATGACATTAGGCAAATTAAACTTTATTGACATTTGCGAGAGCCGTGATGGCAGCATTTTGACACAAGGGTTATTCATGGAATTCTATAATGCAGTAGGCGGTACTGCTTTTGATGTAGAAACCGCAAAACAATTTTTTTATGATTGGGTAACCGATGAACCCAATGCAACCTTAAAATTAAATACTGCTTTTATTGAACCTGTTATGGATGGCTCTCGAATTACCGGTGTGGTTGTGGAAGAAGATGGCCAACAGGTAACCTATACAGCCAGTCGTGTTATTGATGCCACTGTAGATGCGGATGTAGCCGCTGCTGCTGGCGCGCCCTATACTATCGCTGGTGAGGATATTGGAGAAAAAGAACGTCATATGGGTGTGACGCTGGTTTTTGAATTGTCTGGTGTAGATTGGGATAAAGTCGTAAACTATCTGGAAAATGATGATAATGAAGGCACTGGCGCCACCGAAAAAACAGCTTGGGGCTACACCAGAGAAGGCTATGCCTATGAACCGCAGGACGAATTGATGCGGCTGCGCGGCTTTAACGTAGCCAGACAGGATAACGGCAATGTATTAGTCAATGCGCTGATTATTTTCGGTGTAGATGCGATGAGTGAAGAAAGCAAGGCAGAAGGCATCGCCCGTGCGCAAAAAGAATTAGAATACATTGTGCCATATGTACAGCAGAATTTTATAGGTTTTGAAAATGCGCAGCTGGCTGGCACTGCCAGTCAATTGTATGTGCGGGAGAGTCGTCATATCATTGGCGAGTATCAGTTAACCATTGATGATGTATTAGAAAATCGTGACCAATGGGATAAGATAGCCATTGTTGCCTATCCGGCCGATATTCAGCCTACTGCTGGACAAACCTATGGTACTGTCATTGGCAGTCCGGACCGTTATGCCATACCGTTTCGCTGTTTAGTGCCGTTAGAAGTAGAAAACATGCTGGTAATTGGCCGCAGCGCCTCTTATACTTCTTTAGCAGCAGGCAGTGCCCGTGTGATTCCAGTGGGCATGGCCGAAGGGGAAGCTGCTGGTGTGGCAGCTGCATATTCTCTGGAAGAACAACAAAGTTTCCGTGATATGAGTGCAGATGAAGCAGCTATTTCCAGTATACAAAAACAGCTGAAAAAACAAGGTGCTTATTTAGATGACTTTGAGGTGCATGAATCATTTATGGATCACTGGGCTTATTCCGGTGTGAAAGTAATTCGCAGTTTGGGTTTGCTGGACGGCGGCTACAGTAATGATTATCGTTTAGATGAAGCTGTTGGTAAATGGCGGCTGCAGAATATGATTAATAATGCAATGAAAAAGACTGGAAAAACAGTGCCGACAGTAGAAGTGGGCGATCCTCCAACCAATGGTGAAATGATTGCTGCCATAGCGAAAGCAGCAGGAATCAGTGCATCAGGTTATACAGAACAATTGGAGCAATTGCAGCAGCTGGGCATTATGACCGATGAAATCATGGAGCACATGGGAGCTGAACAGGAACAGCCTTTGGCAGCAGAAGCCATTATGCTGACTGCCAATTTGTATACATTTATAGCGCAATAAAATAAAGAACCTTTTATAGAAAACGCAGGTATTGTTACTTGCGTTTTTTGATTGGGTATGCTATGATTTGCAACGATATTACGATATAAAGAGAATAAAAGAAAATTTTGTTATAGCGGGAGAAAGCCGATGCTTCCCTGTGGAAAAGACAAAAAAGTTATGATACAATTAAGTATTCGTACAAGTGTTGAAATAAGTATTGATGGAGGATTGATTTATGTTAGAGCGTTTGCAGATATTAGAGGATAAATATGAAGAACTGAATCAGAAGATGGTTGATCCCGATGTGCTGAACAATCCTGCTGAATTGCACAAATGTGCCAAAGCGCAGGCCGATTTAGAAGACGTGGTAATTGCGTTTCGCCAGTATAAAAAAGTACAAGGTGAATTGGACGATTCTAAAGCAATGCTGCAGGAAAAATTGGATCCGGAAATGGATGAAATGGTGAAGGCTGAGATCAAAGAATTATCTGAGCAAAAGGAAACCTTAGAACATGAGCTGACCATTCTTTTATTGCCGAAAGACCCAAATGACAGCAAAAACGTTATTATGGAAATTCGTGCAGGTACTGGCGGTGATGAAGCAGCTTTGTTTGCAGCTGACTTGTTCCGTATGTACACCCGTTATGCAGAAATGCAGGGCTGGAAAACAGAAGTGATGAACACCAACTATACAGACGTTGGCGGCTATAAAGAAATCACTTTTATGATTGAAGGGAAAGGCGCATACAGTAAATTAAAATTTGAAGGCGGCGTACATCGTGTACAGCGTGTGCCGGCCACAGAATCCAGCGGACGAATCCATACTTCTGCAGCTACAGTAGCAGTATTGCCAGAAGCAGAAGAAGTAGAAGTGGAAATCAATATGAACGATTTGCGGATTGATGTATTTTGTTCCAGCGGCCCTGGCGGTCAGTCTGTGAATACCACTCAGTCTGCAGTGCGTGTTACCCATTTGCCAACGGGGTTAGTGGTATCATGCCAGGATGAAAAGTCACAGCAGATGAATAAAGAAAAAGCCATTAAAGTATTGCGTTCCCGTTTGTTGGAAAAATATCAGCAGGAAGCCCAGGGTGAATTATCTGCACAACGGAAAGGCATGATTGGCAGCGGTGATCGCAGCGAACGAATCCGCACCTATAACTTTCCGCAAGGCCGCGTAAGTGACCATCGCATTAATCTGACAGTGCATAATTTAGATAAAGTATTGCTGGGTAATTTGGATGAAATTATTGATGCTTTGATTACAACCGATCAGGCAGAAAAATTAAAGAATGCGGATGAGGCTTAATGAACGGAAGAACTTTATTACAATGGGCTACTGAAAAGCTGGGGAGCGAGAAGCGACTTGAAGCAGAATTACTATTGTGTCATGTATTAAATACCAATCGGGCATTGTTATTAGCCCATGATGCCGATGAACTCAGTTCCGGGCAGGTGGATGCTTTTCAGCAAATGGTGCAGCAGCGTATGCAGGATGTGCCGTTGCAGTATTTGTTAGGCACAGTGGATTTTATGGGTCTAACCTTACAGGTAACGCCTGCTGTATTAATTCCTCGATTTGACACAGAGCGGTTGGTAGAACAGGCACTAAAGCTTTTGGAAGAATTGGAGCAGCCAACAGTATTGGATGTGTGTACTGGCAGTGGTGCTATTGCCCTGGCTATCAGTCATTACAAACCGCAGGCAACTGTATGGGCAGGGGATTTATCAGCAGAGGCTTTGGCAATTGCTGCGCAGAACAATGAACAATGCAACACCCATGTGCAGTTTCGGCAAGGGGATCTGTTAACACCTTTTTCTCACTTGGAAGGCAAGTTAGACCTATTGACAGCCAATCCGCCTTATATTACCACCAGTGAAATTAATGAGTTGCCTGGTGATGTGCTGCAAGAGCCTCGCTTGGCATTATGGGGCGGCAATGATGGACTATATTTTTATCGAAAGTTAAGTGCTGCCGCGCCTAAGATGCTGTGCTCTGGTGGTTGGATTGTGTTAGAAGTGGGCTATCAGCAGGGCAAAGCGGTACAGCAGTTATTATTAGATGCAGGGCTGGTTCAGGTAGATATTTTGCAGGACTGGCAAAGGTTAGATCGTGTTGTATATGGTAGAAAACCGTAAAGTTATTTTATAAAGAATGCATGAATCAGACAGGGTACTTTGAGGATTTTTAGAGTATTTTGTCTGATTTTTTGTTTGCTGAAAAGATTTTTATAAAAGATAAGCGAACGAATCTATATGATTTTGTTACATGTTGTATTTGCATTTGTTCTTGCGATAATCGGGATGTCCATGCTATACTGATTACATCAAAAGAGAGGAGGGAGCTTATGACAAATGAAGAAAAGATTTTGGAACTGCTGATCGTGATGCAGCGGGACATTTCCGGTCTAAAAGAAGATGTGGCGGAGTTGAAGGAAGATGTAGCTGGTCTAAAAGAGGATGTGGCGGTTCTGAAAGAGGATGTAGCTGGTTTGAGACGGGATGTGGATGGTTTGCAGCAGGATGTTGTATCCTTAAAAGCAGGTCAGGAAGAAATCAAAGCAGAACTCAAAGAACTGAAAACAGAAGTAAAGTATTTATGGGGCGATATTGGTCGGCATGAAAAGCGAATTGAAAAGTTAGAAGCTAAAGTTGGATAAATACTACGGTTCGATTTGTAAAAACGAGTTACTCTATTCTGAAACTTGCCAATTGCTCTGCATCATTTGTATAATCATCATAGCTTTATCATAGTAAGATACGTACATAACATATACATCAGTATAGAAATATACTTTTGCAGGATTTTTAATAAAATACGATGATTTAGGGTAAAATAACAAGTAGGAAAATTTACGGTAAAGCACCAGCGAGTGTAAATTTTATCATATTTTTATCAGGAGTGAGTGATATGGAAACAAAATTTTTTGTGTGTGAAACATGCGGTAATATTGCTACCAAGCTAAAAGATTCCGGTGTTCCTTTGGTCTGCTGCGGGCGTCCTATGAAAGAGTTGGCCGCCAATAGTACTGAAGCTGCCGGAGAAAAGCATGTGCCAGTGGTTGAAGTGAACGGCACGAAAGTATTGGTGACAGTAGGTTCGGTTGAACATCCAATGACAGAAGAACATCTTATTACATGGATTTACTTAGAAACACAGCAGGGCTGTCAGAAAAAAATGCTGACTGCTGGAGATGCGCCAAAGGCTTCTTTTGCTTTGGTAGAAGGTGATGCGGTAAAAGCTGCATACGCTTATTGTAATCTGCATGGTTTATGGAAAGCTGTTGTACAGTAAATAGTCTAAACCTTTTTTATGGTGCATACAATAAAATGGAATCATGATTAAAGGGGTCGATGGCCATGGTTACACGAATCAGGTCGCCCCATACAGCACGGCTACGTCAAAGAAAAAAACGACGTAGCCGTCTTACGTGGGTGGCGGTATTATTATGCGGTGTATTTCTTTATGGAATATCTGGAGTGGTTGAGCGGCTGCCAGAAAGCGGGGAACCGGAGTTGTATTCGGGCAGAACGGTACAGGTTTATAATATGGAGACTGCGCAGTTGATGACATTAGATTTGGAACAATACCTGACCGGCGTTGTAGCAGCAGAAATGCCGGCCAGTTTTGATGTAGAAGCATTAAAAGCGCAAGCTGTGGCGGCCAGAACATTTACAGTCAGCCGCATGGCTAATCCCAATCCTCATGTAACAGCTTTAGAGCTTGGCTTTAGATTCACATGCGCAGCTTAGTACCAATCCGCAAACCTGTCAGGCATGGATTAGTGATGCTGAACAAAAAAAACGTTGGGGTAAGAATTATAAAGATTATCATCGTAAAATTGTGCAAGCAGTATCTGAAACAGCCGGGGAGGTATTGCGTTATGATGGGGTACTGATTGAACCTTTATATCATGCCAGCTGTGGCGGTGGCCGTACAGAAGATGCGGAGGAAGTGTGGGGAAATGCCAAGCCTTATTTGGTGAGTGTAGCCTGCAACCATTCAACCGACCCTCACACTGGTGCGCAGACAACCATGTCGTTACAGCAAATGGAGCAAAAAATGGGTGTCGATGGAGTGGCCGCTGTAGGAAATTTTGGTGATTTTATGCAGTTATTATCCAGCACAGCTTCTGACCGAGTAAAATCATTACGTATTGGCAATGAAACTTTTTCGGGGACGCAATTACGCAGTGCATTGGGTTTAAAGTCATCATTAGTCAGTTGGAAAATAGATGGTGATGAGATTACGTTTACCACCAATGGTTATGGGCATGGCGTGGGTTTATGCCAGTATGGCGCCAATTATTATGCGGAGCAGAACAATACGTATCAACAGATACTATCTCGTTACTATCCGGGCACACAATTGTCAAAAGAGTGAAAAAAATTGCAATGATTATGAGAAATGATAAAAACGATTTGAATAATAAGCCTCCTGATTTGGCAATACTATTGTCACAGGAGGTTTTTATTATGGGACGAAAAGATTTGGATTTAGACTATTTGCAGTGGTTGCAGCGAAATGCTCATGTTTATCTGACTGGATTGGCAATTCTGTCATTTTTGATTGCACTCTCATTTTGGATGTTTTCTTCCAATCCTTGGCAGCCGAAAAATGAAAATGGTATAGCATTTTTGGCTGATCGAGAGACAAATGAAGCGGTTGCAGAACAAGATGTACCAGAACAAAATAAAGAAATAGAACAGAGTAATGTGAAAAATGAATCACAAAAATTGACAGCAGTACAGGAAGAAAGTGTTACAGAAAAAGATGCTGCGGCTGATACGGCAGCACAGACAGATGAAACAAAGCCAGTGGAAAAAAATGAAGCAACAGTAATTACCGTTGATCCTACGCAATGGGAGGGATTTGCAGCGCCATGTAATGGACAATTGCTGTATGGTTATGGTTTTGGTTATGACCCGATTCATGAGGATTATCGTTTTCATGACAGGTTGTGCTATTCCTCTGATGATGGTTTGGCACTTTCTGCCCAGTCAGGCATTGTGCAGAAAGTGGCATTAGAGCAACAGAACCAGTTGGAGATTCGGTGTGACGGTTATACCTTAATCTACAGTGGATTGCAATCTTGTGACATTAGCGTAGGGCAGAGTGTGGTATCTGGGCAGCCATTAGGTACAGTGGAGAAATATTTGTATATACAGGCAATCAAACAGTAGTGATAACGGATGGATATAAGGGAAGAACAATAAAAAATGAATCGTAGAAATGATATATTTCATTGGTCAAAGACACGAGAAATATATCGTTTTTATTTTGTGAATAACAATCATTACAATTAGATAAGTATCTGAGAGAATCGTATGTGAGCAAAAACGGGGTATAAACTGTAACGGGAAGTAAAAACCGACAAGGGATGCGGCGGTTGTTTTATACAGTTAAATAAAAATAGATGCTGGAATGTGTTAAAAACGCAACTTCCAGCATCTATTTTTATTATAGTGATATTAGTGATATTTTTGAAATCAGTTCTTCGATTTAGTACCAGAGCTGTTTGTATAACTCAATAACATTGGCACGAGTAACTTTACGCGGATTATTTTTTGTACAATTGTCAGCCAAAGCTTCATCAGCCATATGTGGAATTGCAGCAAAATAATCTTCTTTAGAAATAGTACCAATCTGAGAAATGGATAATGGCATATCTAATTCTTTTAACATAAATTGTACCCAGTTGGCTAAAGAACGGACAGTCATAATTTCATTATAGCTGTTTAACCCCAAGTTTCTTGCGATTGTAGAATAACGTTCTACAACCTGTGGGTACGAACGCTGACTTTTACTGTGTTCATTGATGTTAGAATTGTATTGAATGATATGCGGCAGTAACATAGCATTTGCACGACCATGAGGAATATGGAATGTTGCGCCTAATGCGTGTGCCATACCATGGTTTAAACCTAAGCCGGCCGAATTGAATGCCAAACCTGCCAAGCAGGATGCAGAGTGCATTTTTTTTCTGGCATCCATATCATTGCCATCGTAATAAGTGCGTAACAAATGGGAGCCGACAATCTGAATGGCTTTTTCTGCCAACGCAGATGAAAACTCATTTTCGTTGATACTTACAAAGGCTTCTAATGCGTGCGTAAAAACGTCCATTCCGGTGTCTGCCGTGATATGCGGTGGCACACTGCGAACCAATTCTGCATCTAAAATTGCTTCATCCGGAAGCAAACTTGGTGAGATTAATGGATATTTTATATGCCGTTCAGGATCGGTGATTACAGCAAAAGAAGTAACCTCAGAACCAGTTCCGCTTGTAGTAGGAATTGCAATTAAAGGAATCTTAGGATATCCCTCAGTTGTCATTGCAAATTCGCGTATTGCTTTTGAAGCATCAATAGCAGAACCGCCGCCAACAGCAATTAAAACTTCTGGCTGATAATCCAGCAATGCTTTTACGCCTAAAACAATTTTTCCAATTGGTGGGTCTGGAACAACATCACTGAAAATCTTGAATTCAGTTTTTCCATTTTCTAACGGATGTACAATCATATCCAAAAGACCACTGGTTACAATAAATGGATCGGTAACGATTAAAGCTTTTTTGCAGTTCAATTCACTTAAATGATCTAAAACATCATCGCCAAAATATATTTTGGTTTGAATAGAGAAATTATCCATTTTGAATTCCTTCCTAAAAAATAATTTTGTGGAGATATACGATTAAGAAGTTGAAAGTACTTATTGCAAGCTAATTTCTTTCAAATGATTAAACAAATCGCCATCTAAATCTTCTGTTCCCAGAGGGTAGTCACGGCCAATAAATTCATATTTCGTAGAACCGTAACGATGATACCGTAAAACTTCGTAAGTTGTATTTGGGAACTGTTTTACGAAATCGCGGATTGCAATAATATCTTCTTCTGTATCATTAAATCCTGGGATAATCGGTGTTCTGGCAACACATGGTGTATTAGGATGGGCTTCACGCATTTTGCGGAACGTATCCAAAATAACTTCATTGCCTTGGCCAGTCCACTCTTTATGTTTTTCTGAATTAAGGTGTTTAATATCAAAATGGATGTAATCTAAATAATCATAAACTTCATGGCATTTTTCCCATGGGATAGCGCCGCAAGTTTCGATAGCGGTAGTAATACCTCTTTCTTTTGCATCTTTTAATAACTCGATTGCAAATTCTGTCTGCATGGTAGGTTCTCCGCCGCTTAAAGTTAAGCCGCCTTCGGAACGAGAGTAGAAAATAGAGTCTTCTTCTACTTTATCAATAAAATATTGGGCATTGTGATGTTCCCCATATAAACTGATTGCTTTTGCAGGACAAGCTTTTGCACACGCAAGACAATGAATACAATTTTGGTGATTAATCCATACTTTGTTTGTATCTAGCAACGACATATTTTTTTGCGGACATACCTGAGTGCACAACATGCATACATCACCGATGCATTTTTCAGGATTGTAAGCAATTTGCGGTTTGGCCAGTTGTGATTCCGGATTACAACACCATTTGCAATGTAACGGACAGCCTTTTAAAAACACAATAGTACGAATTCCCGGACCGTCATGTACGGAATATTTTTGTACATTAAATACGCAACCTTCCATGGCTGCACCTCCTTGTAAATTAAAAACATATGAAATACTATTTGATATTATTTATTGTATAGGATATTGGAATATAGAACAATACTAAAATTGTATCCAAAAATAAATCAAAAGAAAAGGGACAGAACCTTAAAATGGGCGGGTCTATCGCCCGCCCATCTCAAAAATTAATTATAAAATTGTTCAACAATTAGATTGTTGTCTGCTGTGTACGAGCAATCAGGTCATCCTGCAGAGCTGGAGACAAGTCACAGAAGTATGCACTGTAACCAGCAATACGAACGATTAATCCTCTGTATCTATCTGGATCCTGCTGAGCAGCAACTAATGTTTCTTTGTTGATTACGTTAAACTGTACATGCCACAGTTTCAGGTCGCACCATGTTCTGATGAAGGAAGCCAGTTTTTTGGTACCTTCTTCGCCAGCAACTGTACTTGGGTCGAATTTGATGTTCAACAGACGAGCTGCTCTGTCATGGAAACCTGGGTTTTTGGTATGATAGTTACTTAACAGAACTGCTGTTGGACCGTGAGTATCACAACCATGAGATGCGGAAGAACCATCAGACAGTGGGAAGTAAGCAACACGGCCGTTAGGTGTAGCACCTACAACTTTACCAAATGGTACGTGAGATGTAAATGGTACATAACGCAGGCAGTATTCAATACCCAGAGATTTAGAATATTTATCTGTAAATTCGGAGCATACTAAGTCGCAAGCTTTACCGATTTCGTCAGCATATGGATCGTTGTTACCATATTTAGGAGCGTTCAGTAAACGCTGTCTCAATACTTCGTAACCTTCAAAGTTAGCTTTCATAGCTTCTCTGATTTCTACCAAGGTGGTAACTTTTTCGTCAAATACTAATTTTTTGATAGCAGCCAGGGAGTCAACTACAGTACCGAAGCCCATGGATTCGAAGTAACCGATATCAACGCCGCCTGGGATAAATTCTGTATGCAGATCCAGACCTTCTTTCATGCACAGGTCATGCATAGCGGACAGCAGTGGAGCTGCAAAGTGTTTTTCACGCAGTCTGTCGATATTTTTCTGCTGAATGAAAGCATGTCTCAACAGGTTTCTAGCCTGAGCAACGTATGCATTCCATACATCGTCCCAAGTTTTGAATGTTTCAACTTCGCCTGTTTCCAGACCCAGTAATTCATCACCAGTTTTGAAAGTTCTACCGTTGTACATCATCATTTCGATTGCAGATGCAAAGTTGATGTATACACCACCGGAAGTAAAGGTGTCACGGTTCGGCATTCTGGCTTCAGCACAACCGGATACAGCATAGTCAAATGCTTCTTCAATGGTAGCACCGTTGGATACTAACTGCAGAACGATTTCTTCGTCGTTTAACAGTTTTGGGAAACCGGAACCTTCTTTAACTGTTTTAGCGCATTCTTCAATGTATCTCTGTGGAGAACGAGCATGAATACGAGCAGCTAAGTCTGGGTAGTGCAGTGGGAATTCCTGTTTGGATCTCAAGAACAGGTAGGTCAATTCATTGGTAGCATCCTGACCCTGAGGTGTCTGGCCGCCAATTGTAACAGCTTCCCAGTGAGCATAACCTTCGTTGAAAGCACCGCCGGTTACGGACATATACAGGTCGATAAACTGAGCCATAGCAACCCACATGCATTCCAGTAATTCCATAGCCTGTTCGTCTGTTAATTTACCAGCTTCTTTGTCAGCTTTGTAGAATGGGTACAGATACTGGTCCATACGACCGTTGGATACGATTGTACCAGTTTTCTGTTCCAAACGGGAGAACAGCTGTGTAAACCACTGAGACTGTAAAGCTTCACGGAAGTCACGAGCTGGGTTTTCTGGTACCCAACGGCAACGAGCAGCAATGTCAACCATTTCCTGTTTACGAACTGGATCAGCTTCTTTTTCAGCTTCTTTTTCATACAGGTCAGCGTAACGGTTAGCCCACAGTACAATAGCGTCGCACAGAATTACGATTGCTTCGTAGAATGGTTTCTGGTTTACGTTGTCCAGTGGATCAAATGGATCCAGAGCAGCTAATTTAGCCTGAGCTTCTTCTTTCAGACCTTTGAAACCTCTTTTCAGAACTTTTTCATAGTCTGGAACCCACTGGTTAGAGGAACGGAAAGAAGCAGTTTCATTTACGATAAATCTGGAAGTAGATTTTTCGGATGGTTCATAAGTTACTTTTAAAGTGTCTTCTGGCAGTGCATCATATAAGTCATTGAAGAATGTTTTGCCTCTGCCTGTTTTAGCGTCCCAATATGGAGCAATGTCATTCAGGATTGTGTCAACAGTTTCCTGAGTCATGTTGAATGGAGATGTAACACGAGTTGGCAACAATTTGATAGCTTCTTCGAAGATATCGCCATCCAGTTCAGGATACAGAATACCATAACGACCTTGGCAGCCGATACGACCAGCCAGTAAGTTATCTTCTTCTACATAAACTGTGATGTTTTTAGCGATGTTCATCATAGCTTTTGCCCATCTCAGTGTCAGGTGTTCGCCTTCAGTCTGAGCCATGGATTCTGTGAAGTATTTTGCACGTTCAGCATCGATAACTGGTTTCAAATTCTGGTTACGGTCTAAAATTTTGTAAATTCTTTCTCTGCCTTTTTTGTAGCTTGTATCCCCAGCAGCAGCGTCCATAATGTGCTGTTCATGTGGAGAGTAACAACATTGGATTGGTTGTGTCATGGTGAAAAATCATCCTTTCTTAAATGAATATTAGTGTATATTTTTTATTGAGGAAGTTCCTCAATCCTTAACCTGGTTTTATTATAGCGAATGGGAAGAATATATACAACACATTAGTATCTCTTATTAATTTCATGCATACTTTGATTGTTACAATAAGTTGCAAGAAGAAATTGAAGATTCAAAAGAAAATGCTTAATAGAGCCGATTTGCTCTGTTAGGCTTAAGAAATACACCTGATAAAAATTGAGGAAAGAAAAAAATTTGCCAAACCTAAAGAGCGGAAGTATGGTAAAAAATTGTCAATATCATTGAATCATTGCAATAAAAAGCTGAAACAAAATAGTTTGAGCTGGTCGAATATGGATAACAAAAAAGTAATACAGAAAAAAATACTGTTTATATACAGGTTCATAACCTACAGAGGTTAAAATGCATACTATGTATAATTGTTTTGTTTTAAATGGATATACGGCTTGCATATTCATGGTGCGTACTTTTTACAGGATGGCAAAGCCGCAGCCGGAATATGGGCAAGGTGTATATATGCGCAAAATCAGCATGTTACCGCTGGTACTCTGTTAAATAATGTGGTAAACTATACAAAGATAGCAACTGTAAAATTTGTATAAAGATTGGGAATACCCAAGTAAAATATGAGTAAAAACGATTTTGCAAAAAGGAGAAATTTGTTTATGAAGACAACAGCAATTATTCTGGCGGCAGGGCAAGGCACCAGAATGAAATCAAAATTACCTAAAGTGCTGCATAAAGCACTGGGGAAACCAATGGTGCAGTGGGTGATAGATTGTTTAGAAACAGCTGGTGTAGAGGATAAAATTATTGTATTGGGGCATGGTGGTGATCAGGTTGCGCAGGTAGTAGAAAACCAGGCTGTTGCAGTTTATCAAACAGAACAATTGGGCACAGGACATGCAGTCATGCAGGCAGCCAAAGTACTGCCGGAACAAAATCAATGTGTATTGGTAATTTGCGGCGACACACCGTTGCTGCGCGCAGAAACCATTCAGCAATTAATTAAGCAGCATCAGGAAGAAAAAAATGCAGTCACCGTATTAACCGCGTTGGCAGAAAATCCAACCGGATATGGACGCATTATGCGGCAGGGGCAGCACATCTTTTCCATTGTAGAGCAGAAGGATGCTACCGATGAGCAAAAAAAGGTGAAAGAAATCAATACAGGAACCTACTGTTTTGACCAAGCATTTTTGCAGCAGCATTTGGGAGATTTGAACACAAATAACGCACAGAAAGAATATTATCTGACAGACCTGATCAAAATTGCCAATGAGCAGAAACTGCCGGTGGGCGGTTATATTCTTGAGGATTTCAGCGAAAGTCTGGGCGTCAATAATCGGGTGCAGTTATCACAGGCAGAACAAATTTTGCGTCAGCGTAAATGCACGCAGGTTATGATGGAGGGCGTTACGTTAATTGATCCAATGCACACCTATATCGGTGCCGATGTGGTAATTGGAAATGATACTGTTATTTATCCCAATGTGATTCTGGAAGGCAATACTGTGATTGGCAGCGATAATATCATCGGCGCTAACTGTCGATTTGCAGACAGTGTGATTGGTGATGGTAACGATATTCAAAGTACGGTTATCGTGGAAAGTACAGTGGGTAATTTCTGTAAAATTGGTCCAATGGCTTATCTGCGTCCCGGGACAAAACTGGCTGATCACGTAAAAATCGGCGACTTTGTAGAAGTAAAAAAAGCGCAAGTAGGAGAAGGCAGCAAAATTCCTCATCTTTCTTACGTTGGCGATGCCGTTGTCGGCAGCGGGGTCAATATTGGCTGCGGAACCATTACCTGTAATTACGATGGTGTCAATAAATATCAAACAATTATTGAAGATGGGGCTTTTGTTGGAAGTAATACAAACTTGGTTGCTCCGGTAACTGTGGAAGAAAACGCTTTCATTGGTGCTGGTTCCACTATTACAAGAGATGTTCCCGCTGAAAGCTTGGCAGTTGTGAGAGCAGAATTGCGTTTGAAAGAAAACTGGAGAAAGAAAAAATAGGTTTTTGTCATTTTTTCTAGAGATATCAGGAAATAAAGGTTGAGTTTGCAGCGCAGATTAGTTATTATAAATATAATACAGTTTAAGATTCTGTTAGGGGGAGAACAACCAAATGACTACAAGGAAAGAAGTAAGAAATTTGAAATTGTTTACTGGAAATGCCAATCCGGAATTAGCACAGGAAATTGCTGATTATTTGGGTGTCAAATTGGGCGCTGCCAAAGTAAAACATTTTAGCGATGGAGAAATCAGCTTAATCATCGACGAGAGTGTACGCGGCAGTGACGCATATATTATTCAGCCGACCTGTACCCCGGTAAACGACAATCTGATGGAACTATTAATTATGATTGATGCGTTGCGCCGCGCTTCTGCAAAACGCATTACCGCAGTGCTGCCTTACTATGGATATGCAAGACAGGACAGAAAATCCCGCGGCCGTGAACCAATCACTGCCAAATTAGTAGCAAATTTAATCACAAAAGCCGGCGCTCGCCGTGTTTTGGCTATGGACTTACATGCTATGCAGATTCAAGGCTTTTTTGATATTCCGGTGGACAACCTGTTTGGCTTGCCGATTCTGGCCGATTACTATAAACATAAAGATCCGGAAAATCTGGTAGTCGTATCTCCGGATATGGGTGGGGTAACTCGGGCAAGAAATCTGGCAGAACAGATTGGTGTTCCGTTGGCTATTATTGATAAAAGAAGACCAATGCCAAATGTGTCCGAAGTTATGAACATTATCGGCGATATTAAAGGTAAAGAGGTTATTTTAGTTGATGATATGATTGATACTGCCGGCACCATTACCAATGGCGCACAGGCTTTGATTGACAGAGGCGCAAAATGTGTAGATGCTTGCTGCACCCACGCAGTATTGTCCGGCCCTGCCATTGAACGGATTGAAAAGTCTCCGATTCAGGAACTGGTTACAACCAATACCATTCCAATGGGAGATAAAAAGAGCGACAAAATTAAAGTATTATCCGTTGCGCCAATTATCGGTGAAGCAATCTTACGGATTCATTTAGATAATTCTGTCAGTGAATTGTTTGAATAATTAAAATTGAATCGTGTGCTTTCTTACGCCAGTCTTCTCTGCGGAGGCTGGCGTTTTTATCGGTTATGAAAAATGATTTTTTTTGCAGCAACTTTTTATGGTGATATTTTTATGATGATAAAAGAGGAAAAAGTTTTTAAAAATCGAAATTATATTTGGTAGTGCTGGCAAAGTATGATACAATAAGTCATGACAAAATTTTCATTTGGATTAAATTTTTATGTACAAATACGGGCAATCAATGAGTCGAAGAATCTTTCAGATTCCTCGGCTTTGCTGTGTTTGTTTTAGGAATTTTATGATAGACGAATGGCTTTCATTTGCTCAAATAAGACTAAGGAGGCAAGCAGCATTATGAAAATGATAATTGGTTTGGGAAATCCGGGGAAAGAATATGCGCAGACAAAGCACAATGTAGGATTTATGGTGGTGGACGCCATTGCTGATGAACTGCATACCGCAGTAGAAAAAAAACAATGCCAGGCTCTGACACAAATTGCCAACTGGGATAATGAAAAGATTCTGCTGGTGAAGCCGTTAACCTATATGAACCTTAGCGGACAGGCAGTGATGGAGCTGCTAAATTATTATAAAGACCGCATAGATGATCTGTTGGTCATTCATGATGATTTGGATTTACCCCCCGGCCAGTTGCGGTTTAAACAAGGAGGAGGCGCCGGCGGTCATAATGGAATCAAAAATATTATCGCCCATTTGAACTCTAATGATTTTGACCGGTTAAAAATTGGTATTGGGCGTGGCACCTATAACACAAAAGACTATGTGCTGACTCCTTTTAGCGGAGCAGATAAAAAAAATATTGAGCATGCTGTAGCCATATCGGTAGATGCTGTGAAAAAATGGCTTGATGAAGGAATCGGGCCGGCCATGAATCAATATAATGTAAAAACAAAGGGTTAAGTGTGTAATCTTTGCCATAATAAAAAAATTGGGGTGACGAAATAGTATGGAAGCCAAAGGAACAGCACTGATAGATTTTTTACAGAATGATGCTGAAATTGGCAAGGTGCAAGAACAGCTTTCCCTTGCAGGAGAAGCGGTTGTATATGGACTGTACGAGGGCCAGCGAACCTTGGTGACGGCTTCTTTAACACAACGCCGAGCACAAGGAAATTTACTTGTAGTTTGCGACACGCAAAAACGGGCCAAAGAGTTGTGGGAAGATTTGGTGCAATTGCTGCCGTCCTATGAGGTGTTGTATTTTCCTGCATTGGAAATGATTCCTTATGAAGTAATTGCACAAAGCGGAGAACTGGAACAAAAACGGCTGGAAATTCTGTCCCATCTGATATTGGAACGGGACAAAAAGTTTGCTGTTGTTACGACGATAGAAGGGTTAAGTAAAAAACTGCTGCCTGTAGGAGATTTTCTGCAAGGCTTGCTGCAGCTGGAAGTGGGCATGGTAATGGAACAGCAGCAGCTGAAAGCCCATTTGGTAAACTTTGGCTATGAGGCGGTGGAGCAAGTAGAGCGACAAGGGCAATTTTCTGTGCGGGGCGGTATTTTCGATATCTATTCTCCTTATTATGAAAATCCCCTGCGCTTGGAATTTTTTGATGATGAAATAGACTCTATTCGATTCTTTGCAACAGACAGCCAATGCTCCATTGAAAAAGTAAGCAAGGTTTGGATTGTTCCGGGGCGGGAATTTTTCCTGATGGCGCAGAATAAGGAAGCAGGACTGCGGAAAATTCGTGAGCAGTTTAATAAACAGGTGGGGCAGCTGTCAAAACGAAAAGACAGAGAGCCGGTAGAGCGGCTGCAAAACAAGATCGGGGAGCTGCTGGAGAGATTGCAGCAGGACCTCTACTTTACCGGAATGGAGCAATACCAGACATTTTTCTATCAGGAAAATGCCAGCCTGCTGGACTATTTGGGCCATGAAAAAATGCTTGTGCTGGACGAGATGAACCGCATACAAGAGGCGCAGGAATATTTAGAAAAAGAACGGCGGCAGACATTCAGTGAGCTGCTGTTAAAAGGCGGCGTATTGCCCGGCCAGGCTGAATATTTTTTCAATATGGATGAGATGATTCCTATGGTCGGAGCAGTTCCCCATGTTTGTTTTTCGTTGCTGCCAAAAGCATCTGTATTTCAACAATATCCTGATAAAATGCCATTGGACTGCCAGAATATATCTTCCTTCTTTGGCAATCCGCAGCTGCTGGTAGAGGAACTGCAAGCCTGGCAGGAACAGAAATATCGGATTCTCATTTTACTTACATCTGCTGCAAAAGCGCTACGTTTACAGCAAATGCTCAGTGACCATGACATTTTATGCAGCTGGATAGCAGACCGATATCAGGCTGATGCAGGGCAAATTTATTTGGCTTACGGCAATATCAGCCATGGCGCGCGGTTCCCGCAAAGCCGACTGGTATTTGTCAGTGAAACAGAAGTATTTCAGCAGCAGAAAAAACGAGTAAATAAAAAATTCTTCCAGGAAGACGGACAAAAAATTTCTCAGTTGGATGATTTGAAAATCGGCGATTATGTTGTGCATATGGGCCATGGTATCGGCCGTTATATGGGCATTGAACGCCTAAAAGTGCAGGATGTAGAACGAGATTATTTAATTGTTAAATATTCGGATGACGGCAAGCTGTATATCCCTGTAGAGCAGTTTGACCTGCTGCAAAAATATGCAGTGAATGACGGCGTTGTCCCCAAAGTCAACAAATTGGGCGGCAATGAATGGCAGCGCACCAAAAATAAAGTAAAAGCTTCTGTTGAAAAGCTTGCCGAGGGCTTACTGCAGATTTATGCCCGGCGGCAAAGCGAGGAAGGATTTGCTTTTTCGCCCGATGACCAATGGCAAAAGGAATTTGAAGATGCCTTCCCTTATGTAGAAACCGAGGATCAGTTAAAAGCCATTGAAGATGTCAAAAAAGATATGATGTCGCCTACTGTGATGGATCGGCTGATTTGCGGCGATGTGGGCTATGGAAAAACAGAAGTGGCCATTCGTGCTGCCTTTAAAGCAGTGAACGATGGAAAGCAGGTTGCCGTTTTGGTGCCGACCACTGTGTTGGCGCAGCAGCATTATAATACCTTTACTGAGCGGTTTCAGCCCTATGGCGTGCGGGTGGATATGCTCAGCCGGTTTTGTACACCCAAACAGCAAAAAGAAACAACAGAGGGACTGAAAAACGGCACAGTGGATATTGTGGTGGGAACCCATAAATTATTGGGCAAAACCATTCAGTTTCATGATTTAGGATTATTGATTGTGGACGAGGAGCAGCGTTTTGGTGTCACCCATAAGGAAAAAATCAAAAGTCTGCGTTCTTTGGTGGATGTGTTAACCTTATCCGCCACACCGATTCCGCGTACCCTGCATATGTCCTTAGTGGGTATCCGAGATATGAGCGTCATTGAAACACCGCCGCAGGATCGCTATCCAATTCAGACCTATATTGTTGAAAAAACGCCGGAGCTGATGAAGGATGCCATTCGGAGAGAATTGGGCCGCGGCGGGCAGGTTTATGTGGTGCATAACCGGATTGAAGATATTGAGCAGCTGGCAGAAGAAATCAGCATCATGGTGCCGGAAGCCCGTATTCTGGTGGGTCATGGACAGATGAAGGAACATCAGCTGGAACAGATTATGATGGACTTTATCGACTATCAGGCCGATGTGCTGGTTTGCACCACCATCATTGAAACCGGTTTGGATATTTCCAACGCCAATACAATGATTGTAGACGAGGCGGACAAAATGGGACTGGCGCAGCTATATCAGCTGCGAGGCAGGGTAGGCCGCAGCAACCGCATCGCTTACGCCTATCTGACTTATAAAAAAGATAAAACGCTGAGCCAATTAGCCGAAAAACGGCTGGCTGCCATTAGAGAATATACCGAGCTGGGCTCCGGTTTTAAAATTGCCATGCGGGATTTAGAAATACGGGGTGCCGGTAATTTGCTTGGCGCCGAACAGCATGGCCATGTGGCAGCGGTAGGATTTGACTTGTACTGCACCATGCTGGATGAAGCCATTCGCGCATTAAAAGGCGAAAAAACCGGCAAATCGCAGGAGGTAGAGATAGACTTGCAGGTCAGTGCCTTTATTCCTGAATATTATATTCGGGACAGTGCCGTGAAGTTGGGCTTTTATCAACGCATTCAGCAGGCCAAACTGCTCAATCGGCTTCATTTGCTGGAGGATGAAATGATAGACCGATTTGGCGATATTCCCAATGAAACGTGGAATTTGCTGCGAGCGGCTGAGCTGAAAATATATTGTCAGCAGATTGGAATCCGCAGCCTTAAGCAAAAAGGCGGCATTGTCACTGCACTTTTTGCGCCGGACACCAATATGGATATGCCCAAGCTATTAGAATTAATCAAAAAATATAAACGGCAATTGACCTACGGCAACGATGGCGGCGAGCTGGTGGTGCGCATTACAGTAGGCAGCACATCGGCTGAAAAATGTTTAGATTTAATGAAAGATATTTTATTAGATATGGTTGCCATTGTGCAATAACGGGCATTCTGCTATAATAGCGGAGTATGAATATAATAGCAGCTTAATTGCAAAGAATCGAAGGAGAGAATACGATGAAAAAGAAATTAGCAGTATTGGTTTTAGGTACATTTTTGCTTGCAGGTTTGACAGGCTGCGGCAATAACGTGCCGGATGGCACAGTGGCCACCGTAAACGGTGAACCAATCTCCCAGGAAACACTGGATGTCAATTATACACAGTTCATGCAGATGTATCAGATGTATGGTGCTGATGTTTCTGACGAAACCTTAAAAGTAGAAACCCGCAATTCTGTTTTGGATAGTCTGATCGCCCAGGAATTACTGTCGCAGGAAGCTGAGAAACGCGGTTTGAGTGTGACAGATGAAGAACTTGACGAAGCCATTAATCAGTTGGTAGCTGACAGCTTTGGCGGCAGCCAGGATGATTTTGAGCAGGCGGTTGTACAGTCCGGCATGACCATGGAATATTACAGAGATACCCAGAAAGAATATATGTTGCAGAGTAAACTGCAGGAGGATATGGTGAACAATCCTGAAACAGTGGATGTTATCAAGGCAAAACATATTCTGGTTAGTTCTGATAAAGAAAATGCAGAACAGGTTGCCATTGACCTGATTGCTCAGTTGGACGGCGGCGCTGATTTTGCCACTTTAGCACAAGAAAATTCTGACGATACAGGCTCCGCTGCCGATGGCGGTGAACTGGGTTATTTTGCTGTAACCGGTTTAACAACTTCTAAAATGGTAGATGAATTCAGCAAAGCAGCGCAGGAACTGGAAGTTGGAGAATATTCCAAAGAACCGGTGAAAAGTGAATTCGGTTACCACATCATTCTGGTGGAAGATAAACAGTCTGACGTAAATCTGTTGGAAAACCCTGAAAATAAATACGACAGCGTTTTACAGGGTATTTATGCAAACGGTTTAAATAATCTGGCTGCCAGCTTGATGGAAGATGCAAAAATTGAAATTCTGATTGATGAAACATCTGTACCGGAAACCATTTCTACCGGTCAGGATACTGCTGTTGATAATACTGATGCAGAACAAGCAGATGCAGCTGATGCAGACCAAACCGGCGCTGCCGATGCACCGGCCGATGATGCAGCAGCAGAATAATAGTCAAAAGAGCATATGCAAACAGAGCGGTGTCCAATAACGAACAGATACCCGTCTGAGGCAAAAGCAAAATCGGAACAAGGGAGGGCTATGCATGCAGCAAGCAGAATTGATTGATAGTAAAGAAAAACTGAAAGAATTGGAAGAGGCGGCAAGTGAAGGGTTTGCCCGTGCCCAGTTTAATTTGGCTATGTGTTATGAGCAAGGTAAGTGGGTAGAACCGGATATCGAAAAAGCCATCTACTGGTATCAGAAGTCGGCGGAGCAGGGCAACTTGAATGCCTGCTATTTGCTGGGCGGCCGGTATTACAATGGAGACGGTGTAGAACAGGATCTGGAAAAAGCGTTTGAAAACTTTAAAGTTGCTGCGCAGAAGGGCCATATCATTGCCCAGCAGTTTCTTGGCGAATGCTATACCTTTGGTCAGGGAACAGAACAAAATCTGGAAGCGGCTGCCGAATGGTACTTAAAAGCTGCTATGCGTGGTTCTTTAGAGGCACAGGTAAATCTGGGCATTTGCTACAGCCAGGGTATGGGTGTGGAGCAGGATTACGCAGAGGCTGTAAAATGGTTTCAAAGCGCAGCAGACGCTGACCATCCCGCAGGCAAAATGAATCTGGCAATTTCCTATTTTGAAGGGGAAGGCGTAGAACAGGATAAAGAGAAGGCAGTGCAATTGTTATTAGAAGCTGCTGAATATATGCCGGACGCTCAATTTTTGTTGGCGCAGTGCTATGCTAACGGTGAAGGAATTGCCAAAGATGCAGAAAAAGCCAGAGAATGGTATCAAAAAGCAGCAGATGCCGGAATTGTGGAAGCAAAAGAAGCGTTAGAAACAGAAGAATAAAAAGCGTATAAACAGGAAGATGTAGTCTGGATGCAGATGATGTCTTCCTGTTTTTTATTGTGCAATTATAATAGAATGGCAGTATGAAAAGCAGAAACAACAACACATCAAAGAATTGATGCAAAAAAACTAACAATAGCTAACCGATTAGCTAACGTAAAAACAAAGGGCAAACCATATTGGTTAAGCCAAAGCTAACAAAGCTAACGTAATTTGGAGGATGGGAGCCCCTATAGAAAAAAATAAAA
>OGPA01001194.1_pt1 | contig 22357 bp, 22 predicted proteins | sample 1552841 | NCBI WGS metagenome assembly OGPA01 (sample SAMEA2579916, study PRJEB22360) | human gut metagenome | reverse complement strand
CGTGACCGAAGAAGAGTTGCTTCGTCGTGTTGACGAACTGAATAACGATCCGGACGTGGATGGCTTTATCGTACAGCTTCCTCTTCCGAAACATATCTCAGAGCAAAAGATTATTGAGGCGATCGATTACCGTAAAGATGTTGACGGCTTTCATCCGATCAATGTAGGACGTATGTCGATCGGTCTTCCTTGTTTTGTATCTGCCACACCGGCAGGTATTCTGGAATTGCTGAAACGTTACGAAATAGAAACCAGTGGTAAACATTGCGTGGTTCTGGGACGCAGCAATATCGTCGGAAAGCCGATGGCTACCTTGATGATGCAGAAAGCTTATCCGGGCAACTGTACGGTAACGGTTTGCCACAGCCGCTCGAACAATCTGAAAGAAATGTGTTTGAGTGCCGATATCATCATTGTCGCTTTAGGAGTTCCTGAATTCCTGAAAGCTGATATGGTGAAGGAAGGCGCTGTTATTGTCGATGTCGGCACTACCCGTATGCCGAGTAGCGTGACTAAAAGCGGTTACAAGTTGACAGGGGATGTGAAGTTTGATGAAGTGGCACCAAAATGCTCTTACATAACACCTGTACCGGGTGGTGTAGGGCCTATGACAATCATTTCATTGATGCGTAATACCCTGCTGGCTGGCAAAAAAGCAATTTATAAGTAAATATTCTGCATATTTTTGCCAAAAAGTTTGCAGAGTAAAAAAATACAGCTATCTTTGCAGCGTCTTAGAAAAAGAGATATACATGGTGGTTGTAGTTCAGTGGTAGAGCACCTGATTGTGGTTCAGGGTGTCGCGGGTTCGAATCCCGTCTTCCACCCGTAAAACAAAGAAAGTCATTCCTTTTTGGGAGTGACTTTTTTTGTTTTAATAGTTTTTCCGCATAACAAAGTTGATCATATCAATGCCACTCACTGTTACTGTTTGTTGCTCTTCTACAAAGAATCCGTGTTTTTCAAAAAATGGACGCGCGGTAAGGCTAACTTCTGCAAATAGTGAAGGGGCATGATGATATTTGACAAATTCTTCCGCTAATTGAAGTAATAATGTAGCTATCCCTTTTTGCTGGAATCGGGGATGAACAAACATGCTATGCAGATAGCCTTGTGTATCGACAGACGTGAAACCTGCTGTCTGGAAGGTTTCGGTATCTTCTGCAAGGAAGAAATGCAGTTCGCTATGAAAGAGTTCCTGCCAACGGGCCGAGTCGGCACGGTTTATCCATGCATCGATCTGCTCCGGGGAATAATCCTTGCAGCAGGTGTTGCGTACGCTTTTTTCGAATACATGGTGTAGTGTTGCCAGATCTTCTGTGTCTGCTTTTCTTATCCGGATCGGTTTCATTTGCATATGAAGGATCGGATATGGTTTTCCCTCGCCGTCTGTGGCATCCCGTGAGATCACCTCGAAACCTCTGCTCAGGTAGAAATGTGATGCCTGCTCGTTTTGCTCGTTAACATCTACTTTCCGGATGTTCTTTTCCCGGAGAGCATATTCTATAAACAACCTGCCATAACCTTTGCCCTGTTGTGAAGGGTGAACGAAAAGCATTTCGATCAACTCGTCGCTCAGTCCCATGAACGCTGCAATATGTCCGTTTTGTTCATCTCTTATCAGGTAAAGTTCGACAGCCCGGAAATACTCGTTCCGTATCAGGGGCTTATAATATTGTATATCCTCTTCGGTCAGGAAATGATGAGAGCTACGAACGGAGGCTTCCCAAACCTGCAGCAGTTCATCGTAATCCGCCTCGGTAGCCAATTCGTATTTTGTTTGTTTTTTTATCATACTTCAGTCTGTTTGATATACATAGAGTTTTATTGTTCACTAAAAATCAGCCTTTTTTCCCACGCAAACCACTTCTCCTGTAATAGGATGCCTGAATTCCAGGTATTCGGCATGCAAGTACAGCCGATCGTCCTTCTTTCCATATAATTCATCACCGATAATGGGAGCATTCAAACCTTTTGGATGAGCGGCGTGTACACGTAGTTGGTGTGTCCGGCCGGTGAGGGGATAGAAAGCGATACGTGTATAATGGAGGTTGCGTTCCAGAACCTGGTAACTTGTTATAGCAGGCTTTCCGTATTCTTCGTTTACAATCTGACGGGGACGATCCTCCGGATCCAGGCATAACGGAAGGTCGATGGTTCCCTGGTCGGATGCGACCGGTCCGTCTAGTAAGGCGATATACCGTTTCTTTACCGTGCGGTTCTTGAACTGTGCCTGTAGGTTCTGGTGGATGGCTTTTGTTTTTGCTATAAGAAGCAAGCCGGAAGTTGCCATATCCAGCCGGTGTACGATCATCGGGCCTGTTGCATCCGGATAACGGATGGTTAACCACCTATAAACAGAGTCTGTATCCATTTTTCCGGGGACAGATAGCATCCCGGCCGGTTTATTGATTACCAATAGCCATTCGTCTTCCAGTAAGATTTCCGGTTCAGCCTCTTTGTGGTTGTTTACAGACAGCGGGTTTGCTTCTACGTTCAACCCCTGCAACATATGTTTTAATATTGGCTCGCATTTCCCTTTGCAAGCCGGATAATAATAACCGTGACGGCGGATTTCCATCTTCGGGGAATCGCCCCACCAGAATTCGGCCATAGCAAGTGGCTTCAGCTGGTGCAGGTAAGCATATTGCAGGAGTTTGGGAGCAGCGCATTCTCCTGCTCCGGCAGGAGGCGTTTTTTGTTCCGTTTCATTGAATAGTTCACATAGATCTTTCACATCTCCCTTAGCATTCAGTATCCGGAACTGTTCGAACAGTTGTTGTTGTAAGGCGGCCGAGCGCGTCTTGCGCTCTGCTTTCAGTTGTTCGATCGTTGCTTCGAGTGTTTTTACCTCGGAATGTAAAGTCTCAATTCGTTCGTTCCATTGCTGCTTTAACCGCTTTAGTTCCGCTTTTTGAAACTGGCTTTCGCGAACCATGGCAGCAAGTTCTGCTGCATCCGGATTAGCCTGCCGTTTGATTTCACGATTTTTTTGAGCGACTTTCAGTTGCTCTTTTGCTTCGCTGAGGCTTTGTTCGGCCTGACGGCTTGTTTCCGCCAGTTGCTCCTTGCAGGCGGTATATTCCTTATCTGTCTGAAGCTGCCTGATCCGGGCGTTGATTGCGGAAATTTGGTCTTCTTCGATCCGGAAGAAACCTTGCGGTTGTTGCAGATCGTAGATCGGGGGAACGAAATAGCTGTGCAGGTTTTTGCCGGCCAGTATACCGGAGAATGCGGCCAGGAAACCCAGTTCTCCTGTCGCGGTCTGTACGATCAGTACACCGAACATTTTCCCTTGTTGCAAGTCGCTCTCCCAGTCTTTTCTTGACAAAAGATAAGCCTGCACCTCTTCTGCAGCCACTACCGACAAGGGATGAGGGGTATAATGAAACGGAAATGTAAATTGTTCCGGTAGTGGTATGTGGGATACTGGATGACTGAAAAAATGAAACTTATCCATTTTTATCACCGTGATCCCGAAAACATTTTGCGTACTTTATCCTGACTTGACAGGAAACTCAACGAACGGACAATATCCTCATAGTTCTCCGGGTCGGCTATCCGGGGAGCTACAATATCCAATACTTTTAGTTTGTCGTCGTCGAATGTATAGATAGACATCAGTCTTATGCATTGCTGGCAAGAGAAATACCGGTCGGCAACCCCTACGACCAGTAATTCCAGCTGATCGTCTTTAAACGGTTTCGATTTGACTGTATTGTATAGTTGCTGAAAGTCTCTGTCGTTTATTATCCTGCCGGGTCGCATATGGTTGTTGTAAGGAGGGCGGGGCCTGTCGTATTCAATATCATTCGGTGGATAGACGGCAACGGGAGGTGCGGGAGTCTGGGTAACATCTCCTCCGTTGAATGAATCCATGTTGGTCACCCTGTCGTCCAGAAAGTCAACTAAAATAATAGTTCGGGTACCATAGAGAGGATCCACTTTTATAAATTCCCATTGTTCATATTCATGGTCGAAACGACGGTAATCCGGATTACCGAGCAGGTTGGTTATCTCTCTTTTACTCATCCCTTTTTCTATTTTCAGGATGGCGTCTCTACTGGCTTTGTAGCTACCGCAACTGCTGAAGAAGAGTGAACCGCCGATCAGTAGGACTGCTATTAGTGTTTTAATTTTCATATTCTTTTTCTTTTAGTTTATGACAGGTCTCTTTTATTTGGGTATAAAGATAATCAATTCAATATATTCTTTTCGATAGACCTCCGCCAATTGTTATGTTTTCTCCATTAATCAATTCATTTTCTTCCTGACAGAGGAACAGGCACATACGGGCTACATCTTCTGCAAATTCCGGTATCCCGGTTGCAGTAACAGAATTGACTGTTATATGCCATTCCGCAAGTGAAGCGGCCAGAGTGGAGGTTAATGAAAGGATGCCTCCGGTTGTGACATTGGTTTCCGATAGATTTATAATTCTTCCGTACGGATTCACTTCGCTTTGCGAGCGGCGATGTAAGACCAGGCGGCGTGACGTGATGAAGGCTGATAATAGATTGGCGGAAAGAAGTTGTTCGAAATCTTCCATGCTGGTTTCCGTGATCGGATTAGTCTGACAGGTACCTATATTGATCAGTATATCCAAGTCGCCCCAATCCTCCAGAATATGTTGCAGGCAGTTATCCAGGGAGATCTTGTCGTTGATATCTGCATGATGGAAAGTCGTGCCGGTCTTTTCAGCCATTAATAGGCCGGCTTCTTCATCCGTGCCGCAAAAAGCGACCCGGTTACCTGCCATGCGGAATGATTTTACTATCACTTTGCCGAGCTCTCCGGTTCCGTCCGTTACAAAAACTCTTCTGGTTTTGTGGAGCGTATTTTTCTTTTTTATACCGTAGCCGGTTTTTGTTCCGGCATTTTTTCTGGATTGGTATTCTTCGTATTTCTTTTCCAGATAGTTATCTGCCATGATTGTTATTTATTATAATCTGTTTTTACTATGTTTATATATTTTTTTCTATATCTTCATAAATCATTATTTGGAGATATAGATTTGTTGTTTAGCTTGTTATACTGAAGTTCCCCGTTCGGTATGCTGGCTTACCCGGAAATATCCAGGTACAGGATAGTAAAAGGGAGCTTTGCTGTATCCCGGATGTGTGAGGCGTCCTTCTTTTACACGTGTTTGTAGTCTGCGCAGGGCTGTCGATTTTCGTAGTCCGCATAGAACGCACATGTCTATCGTCGTGATATAAGCATGATCCTGAAAATAATCGGCCAGCTTACCGTCGATCTCGATCTCGCTGATTGTCTTAGAGCGGTGGGTATGTGCTACCCTTTGAAAAGGCATTCCTTTGAGTGAATCTTCCAACGCTTTGTCCGGAGTAAAAACGATTCCTCCGAAGTGGATATTTTCGGCTCGTATTTCTTTGGGCGAACGTACGGCCGGCGATTTGGCACTGCCGCGGAATGTGCCTACCCCTTTTAGTTGTACGCTGTTCCCTTTGTGTATTTCACGTTCCAGTGTATGTGCAAATTCAACAAAAGCAGCTGCCAGGTCACCGGTCGACAGGCTACACCGATCGGCTATCTGTTCGATCATCATCTCGGTGGTTATCCGTGATTTTATAACAAGTCGTGCATGATATCTCGTTTTGTTGGAACCTTTAGGCTGGGGAGTAGGGAAGAAGTCATAAAGTGCACTCATGGGATCTGTTGGTTAGGTGGAAACAAACTAATGTTTTCCAGCTTTATTACTAATACTTAACTGGTGAGTTGTTTTTTGAATCATATATTATGACGAACTTTTGTCACATGTTGTGAAGTAGCTTCATCACATAATGTGACGTAGCTATCGCTCATATTGTGATTCAAGAAAGAACTCCTTACAAAAATACGAGTAATATAGCAGTAAAACAATACTTTCTGCTATCTTTTTTATTAGATCAGATTGTTGAAAAACAAGCGATTCTATATTTGTAAAACGGGTGTTTATACGTATATATTTGTACTTCATTCTTATTAACATCTAAAATTTACTGATATGATTTACAAGTTGATTAACCGGATGAAGCAGGCTGTTCGACGTTTCCTGTCTGTTTCCCATGCGGATTCACGTTCACCCAAGTCTCGCTGGATTGTGGGAATGACGAAGGATCTGCGTAGTTTTCTGAACGAACGTTTTGACTTTCGTTACAACCTGTTGGACGGTATGACCGAATATCGGAGAAAAGGTGCTGTCGGTCAACCTTTCCTTCCTGTGGACGAACGGGCGATTAACGGGATGATTGTGGATGCTCGCTTAAAAGGCATCTCTTTTTTTCGGGGCGATGTACAGATGATGATTCTTTCCGATAAAGTGCAGTCGTATAATCCGTTTCACCTGTATATGGATGAATTGCCGGGATGGGATGGAGTGGATCGGGTAACGTCTTTGCTACTTCGTGTCTCTGCTGAAGAGATGTGGTTGAAAGGGGGGCGTTGCTGGCTCAGGGCAATGGTTTCGCAGTGGATGGGATGCGAGCGGTCGCATGCCAATGTATTGACTCCTGTTCTGATCAGTGCGGTACAGGGTTATGGAAAAAGTACTTTTTGCCGGCAGTTGCTTCCTGATACATTGAAGAATTACTACCTGGACAGCCTGCCATTGACGTCCGGTGCTAATCCGGAACGTAAACTGGTAAAAGCGGGACTCATTAATCTGGACGAGTTCGACCGTATTGGAGAGAAGCAACAAGCAAGTTTGAAAAATCTGTTGCAGATGCTCTCTATTCCTATCTACCGGGGAAAACGATTGGGGTGGGTGAACGAAGCGCGTCTGGCCTCCTTTATCGGTACAACTAATTCCCGCCAGTTCCTGACCGATGCTACAGGAAGCCGTCGTTTCCTTTGTGTAGAGGTAGAGTCTCCTATTTCCACTGAACCGATAGAGTATGAACAGTTATATGCGCAACTCAAATCGGAGTATCTGGCAGGTGAACCTGATTTTTTGACATCGGAGGAAGAGGCTGTTTTGCAGTGTCGTAATAAACGGTATTATTGTCAGTCGCCTTTGGAAGATGTATTCCGTACTTGTTTCCATCAACCTTCTCCAGGTGAGAAAGGCCATTGGATGACAGCTTCGGAGATATTTGCTTTTATGCACCGTTTCAATCCGTCCGCTTTGCGGGGAATAACGGCGAAGCAACTGAGCTTCAAACTTTCAGGAATGGGACTTGTTCCCAAGCATCGGGCGTATGGAAATTGTTATTTTGTGGTGCCGGTACAAGTTTGAAGAAATAGATAATGCACTGAAGTTCCTTTTGCCCTGAAATGGATGGAACTTCAGTGTATCTGACTGGTTTGTAGTTGTTTATTGTTGAAAGGTGATTTGTCTTATTTTACATCCGGATTAGCAGGAAAGGAGTGAAGGAAGAACACGCATTACGGTTTATTATGATTACTATTTACCGAATACTTACATATCTTTCAACTGTTGATAATAGTTCTCTAATTCCTCAGAAATGTATTTCCATCTTTCCTGTTTTCTAAAAAGGAGGCCTTTGGTCGTTTGACTTAGGGATGAATAGAATAGTATCGTTAATAATATTAAAATGAGAATTCCTGAGGCAAATTTCAGATTATTCCAATTAGTACCTTTATACATGAAAATATCAAGAAAATGACTCCAAAAAGGAATAATAAATAAGCTGTATAAACCACCAATAGACTTTAATAGGGTAATAAGTGGTTTTTGTGAAGATTGCTTCTTGAATAGCTTTGAATATTTATCCAGAAAGGCTTCTTTTTTTAATTTCTTCTTAGTGGGAAACAGCTTCTCTATCTCCTTAAAAATATCTTTTTCTTTCTTCTCTCTATATTCATTACTTGGCCAGAGTTTAAAAAAACCATCATTGACTGTTATTCCTTTTAGTCTCAATTCCTTTTTTGCATATCTATTGATATCGCATAAAAAAAGAGAGGTTAAGAATATGAATGGTACTAATACTATAATAATAATAGCTTGTTCGTTATTGCATATCCATAATAAATACATTATGACAAATTCGAGAAGGACTGTTAGTCCCATATATAGATATATTCTCCACATAACCTTTTTTAATATTGTGTTTTTGGCTTCATGCATCTTGAAGATCTCTTCTATTTTATAAAACGTTGCGTTCATTTTTGAATAGAATTTATAATTTGAATAACTAGTGTGATATTAATCTTTTATTTTCGCTGCAAACATCATTACTGATGATTAGTCTAAATGTTGTTTTTTTATTCTCTGTTAGTTAGATTATGTTCATTTTTCAAAACTATTTGCCGATGCAAAATTTCCCAAAGATATTCCCCAATATCTCATCATTACTGATCTGCCCTGTAATTTCTCCTAGATAATGCATGCATTCCCTGATATCCTGACTTAGGAAATCTCCAGAGATATTCATTTCCAGTCCATTAATTACACGGAGTATAGCTTCATGGGCTTTGGTTAAGGCCTCGTAATGGCGGACGTTGGTGACGATTACGTCGTTTTGGGATATTTCGGGTAAGGCTGCTGCCTGGATCAGATGCTGTTTTAATGCTTCAGTATTTGCTTGCTGTTTGGCTGAAATATATAATCGGTCAGCAGGGACTTTACCAAGTAACTCTTGCTTGATAGCAAGTTCTTCCGGTGAGAGTAAGTCGGATTTATTGAATACCAGAATCACTTTTTTACCCTCTGTCTGCGGAATGATTGTTTGAGCTAATTCCTCGATCTGCTCAGACGGACTGGTCAGGTCGATCACCCAAAGAACGATAGAAGCCTGGCGGAGTTTCTGGAAAGTACGTTCGATACCCAGGCTTTCGATGGTGTCGTTGGTTTCGCGGATACCGGCCGTGTCGATAAAACGGAAGGTGATGCCTGATAGGTTGATCGTGTCTTCTATCACATCGCGGGTGGTTCCGTGTATGTCGGAAACGATGGCACGCTCTTCACCGACCAACAGGTTGAGTAAAGTGGACTTACCGGCATTCGTTTCGCCGATGATGGCGACAGGGATACCGTTTTTAATGGCATTACCCACACTGAATGAATCGGCCAGTTTGTGTATCAATTGTTCGATGTTTGTTGCCAGCTGCTTTAGATTGGTACGGTCGGCAAACTCGATATCTTCTTCGCTGAAATCGAGTTCCAGTTCGATCAAAGAGGTGAAATCGAGTAGTTGGCTGCGTAGTTTTGTCAATTCATTACTGAAGCCTCCACGCATCTGATTAATAGCCAGTTTGTGCATTCCGGCAGATGTGGAAGCAATCAGGTCGGCTACAGCTTCGGCCTGGCTCAGATCCATCTTCCCATTTAGGAAAGCACGTTGTGTATATTCGCCGGGAAGAGCAGAACGACAACCCTTTTCGATCAGTAACTGGAGGATTTGCTGCTGGATATAAACCGAACCGTGGCAAGTGATCTCGACGGTATCTTCTCCTGTAAACGAATGAGGGGCGCGGAAGAGGGCGACAAGTACATCGTCGATCAACTCTTCCCCGCGACGGATACTACCGTAGCGTAAGGTGTAAGCTTTCTGGCTCTGAAGATTCTTACCTTCGATTTTAGGAACGAAGATAGTTTCACAAATTCTTATGGCGTCAGTGCCGGATACACGAATCACAGCTACTCCTCCGGCTCCGGGGGCTGTCGATACGGCACAGATAATATCCTGATTGATCATAAAATTATATATCCTTATACGGTTATTAGTTCATATTCCTGAGTTCCGATTCCAACTTTTTCAGCATGTTCCAGTCCGGCTTGCCAGTTGGTTTCCGGGTGCATGATATGGAATTTGTCACAACCTTCCAAATGATCATGATGAGGTGTTTCTGAAAGACGGTTACCTGTTTCAAGGATCGGGGCTTTGATGACTATATCGGCACAAGCCTTGTCCAAAGCAACCGGATCGAATGAAGCTGCAATACCCAGGTCTGGGACGATAGCCGCATCATTATGATTCCAACAGTCACATTCGGGAGATACATTCATAATGAAACTGATATGGAAATGAGGCTTATCCTGCAATACGGCTTGTGTGTATTCTGCTATTTTACAATTTAAGTTTACCGAAGTATCCCATGAACCGAGTACGGCACCATCATATTGGCAAAGAGCCACACATTGTCCGCAACCGACACATTTGTCATAATCGATTACTGCTTTCCTGTTTTCATCCAGGCGGATGGCTTCGTGGCGGCAATGTTTTACACAGATATTGCAACCTTTACACTTTTCCAGATCGATACGTGGTTGGGAGGCTCCGTGCAGTTCCAACTTACCGGCAACACTGGCACATCCCATTCCCAGGTTCTTCAGTGCACCTCCAAATCCGGTCTGTTCATGTCCCTTGAAGTGATTCATACTGATAATGATATCAGCGTCGGCAATAGCCGATCCGATCTTAGGAGCTTTGCAATATTCACCGTTTATTTCTATTTCACGGCATTCCGTTCCTTTCAGTCCATCTGCGATGATCACGTCACATTTGGCAGAAATAGGGTTGAAACCGTTTTCCATTGCACTTTCCAAGTGGTCGACTGCATTGGAACGACGTCCTGAATACAGTGTATTACAATCGGTAAGGAAAGGTTTTGCTCCCAATGAACGGAGCAAGGTTGCCATGCGGGCAGCATAATTAGGGCGAATATAAGCCAGGTTGCCCGGTTCCCCGAAATGGATTTTTATGGCTACGAACTGGTTCTTAAAATCAATATTTGCAATGCCGGCACGTTTTACAAGCCGTTCCATCTTATCCAGCAGGTTACTGGAGGGAGTCGTACGAAGATTCGTAAAATAAACTTTCGATTTGTCCATTCTCTTATTGGTTTTATCATGCAAATGTACATGATTATATCCATTCAACGAGTCCTTGAAAACATTATGTTTAAAAAAAATGTTTTTTATAAAGAACATTTTCTTACTATATCCGGTCTTCCTTTTTGACATAATGTATTACATTTGTAACAAATAGTTTAGTTTATGGACATATACCAATTAAACCATCAGCAATTACTGAAGGGGATAAGATGCAATTTTCAGCGATATCTTTATAAGCAGATACAGTGGGATGATCGTCTGATTGGAATTTTTGGCTCACAGGGAGTAGGGAAAACAACATTATTGCTGCAACGGATCAAGCTGGCTTTCGATAATTCGGATAAAGCATTGTACCTAAATCTGGACAGTATTCTTTTTCAACGGGAAAAGATGATCAATGTTGCCACTCAGTTTTATAAGGCTGGGGGAACTCATCTTTTCATGGATAGCGTGCACCGTTATCCGAACTGGATCAGTGAGATGAAAAAACTGTTGGAGCGCTGTCCGGGGCTGCATATCGTGTTCGCATCGTCTTCTTTGCTTCCGATGTCGAAAGTAACGAAAGGGTTAAAAGGAACTTCCTGCTATACGCTAAATACCATGTCATTTCGGGAATATCTTTCTTATGAGTGCCTTCTGGATCTTGCTCCTCTATCTTTGGATGATTTATTGGAGAACCATGCCGAGGTTTCAAGGAATGTGAATGACCAGATAGTTGTTGCACCTGTGTTCCGTAATTATCTGGAACATGGTTGTTATCCATTTTATTGGGATGATCCTGATGCTTATCCATTTCGTTTACAGGATCGTATAAGGGATGCGATTGAAATAGATTTGCCGGCTGTCTATCCAACTGAATATGGGGAATTGAAGGTGATCAAAGAAATGATGATGTCGATATCCGACCAGGTACCCGATGTTCCGCCTTTAGTGGAAATTGCAGCTAAAATGAAGTTAGATGATGCAGTGGTGAAGAGATATTTTAATTATTTGAGAGATGCAGTATGCATACGGCATTATCAGTCAATGGAAGGGCTTATACAAAATCGAATTCAGAAAACTTATCCGGGTAATACGAATTTATTGATAGCTCTGGATGAAAGTCTGAATGATCGTGTGATCCTGGGTGAAACTTTCTTTGTCGACCAGTTATCGAATTTTGCATCCATCCGTTTGCTTAATAATAATGATTTTGTTGTAAATGATAAATATACGTTCATGGTGGGCGATCCTTTAATGGATTACGAACGGATCAGAGAGGCAGAAAATACCTTTGCTGCCATTTACGGCCAACCTAAAAGTCAGAACAACAAGCTACCCATCTGGTTACTGGGTTTGTGTTATTGATTGATACGTTATAAAAAAATAGATATGATAGATATAATGAAGAACAGGAGGACTATCCGTAAATATACAGATCAGGATATCCCCGAAGAGCTGTTGAATGAACTGCTGGAAGTGGCCGCTCGTGCCTCCAATACAGGAAATATGCAGTTGTATAGTGTGGTTGTTACCCGCGATAAAGCAAATAAAGAAAAACTGTCTCCGGCTCACTTCAATCAGCCGATGATTACGACAGCTCCGGTAGTACTGACCTTTTGTGCGGATGCCAATCGTTTTGTGAAATGGGCTGAACAGCGTAATGCTGAAGCGGGTTTTGACAACCTGCAAACTTTTATTGCGGCTACAATCGATGCGATGTTGTTTGCCCAGACTTTCTGTAATGCAGCAGAGGAAAAAGGTTTAGGCATCTGTTATTTAGGAACGACGGCTTATAATGCAGATAAAATTATTGAAGCTCTGTCATTACCTCGTCTGGTTATTCCTCTTGTAACTGTGACTGTTGGTTATCCGGTTCAACCGCTACCGGAACAGGTAGAGCGTTTACCCCTGACTGCTGTTGTTCACCAGGAAGCATATGTTGACTATACACCAGCTTCTATTAATGAATTATACAGTGAGAAGGAAGCGCTTGAAGTTAATAAGCAGTTTGTAAAAGAGAATAACAAAGAAACACTGGCACAGGTATTTACCGATATTCGATATACGAAGAAGAACAATGAATATTTTTCGGAAGTCCTGCTCAAAGTCCTGAAAGATCAAGGATTCATGAAGTAATTCATCCCTTAATATAAAGAAAACCTCTTGCTTACGAACGGTTCGAAAAGCAAGAGTTTTTTTTATAAATTGTTGCTATTCAGTATTTCTACCTCATGATGCATGAAAAGTCCGCTTTCTATCACACCAGTGATAGATTTGATCGCATTTTCCAGGTTGTCCGGGATATTATCGAAGCGGACATCGAGTATCAGATTGCCATTTTCTGTGATGACCGGGCCGTCTTTGCCTTGTGCCATCCGGAGTTTTATTTCTACCGGGCTTAACGATCGTAATGCCTGATCTACATGGACCAACGCATCCGGAAATATCTCTACCGGTACCGGAAAACGGGAGCCTAATTTCGAAACCATCTTGGAGGAGTCTGCAATAATAAATGTCCGCGGACTGGAACTGATCAGTAGTTTTTCTTTGAACATGGCACCACCGCGTCCCTTTATCATATTGTGGTTGGAGTCTATTTCGTCTGCACCGTCAAAAGTCCAGTTCGGTCTGTATTCAAGGAGGCTGGTCAAAGGTATTCCGAGTTTGGCGCAGGCCATTTTTATCTCCTGAGAAGTCGGGATTGCTCGGATATGGAGTTGTTCGCTCCGTATGCGTTCGGCAATCTTCAACAGAGCCAGGTAAGCTGTCGAACCTGAGCCTATGCCGATAATATCATTGTCGGTTACCATAGAGGCTATCTTATCGGCAACCTTTTCTTTTTCTTCCCGGTTGGAAATCTCTTTACCCCATTCCACCGCGTCTATGATTGTTTTCTCCTGTTTCATGATATGTGGTCAAATACGTTCCAATACAGTTTCTATCAGTCCGGTCAATGAGCCTTTGTAGTTAGTATTCATATTCTTGTCTACACGACCTGCGATGATACAGCAAACAGTCATTGCCCGGTGTCCCATTAATGCGGCAAGGCCGGCAAGAGAAGAACTTTCCATTTCGAAATTAGTGATTTGTTGTCCGTTGTAATTGAAAGCTTCAATCTTTTCATTCAACTTCGGATCGGCAAGCGGCAGACGCAACTCACGCCCCTGCGGGCCGTAAAAACCATTGGCAGCAATAGTTATGCCACGAATGATATCATTACCGGTGATTTGCTTTATCAGAGAAGGATCGGCAGAAACAACATAAGGAGAGAGGTTGGGTAATTGCCAGTCCAGTTGTTTTATCAATTCGGTTTCAAACCCGGAGTCTCTGACACGTTCTGTATCTCCATAAAAATAAATGACTCCATCGAAACCGATCGATTTCTCGGCAGCAACGTAAGTGCCGACCGGCACAAACGGTTGAAGTCCGCCGGATGTACCGACCCGGACCAAGGTCAGTTGTTTAAACTCCGGCTTTGCCGTGCGTGTTGCAAAGTCAATATTAGCCAGAGCATCCAGTTCATTCAGTACGATATCGATGTTATCTGTACCGATCCCATGCGAAACAACGGTGATACGTTTCCCTTTATATGTTCCTGTAATAGAGTGGAATTCCCGACTGGAAACTTCGCACTCTTGCGTATCGAAGTAAGATGCAACGGTTGAAACCCTGTCTGGGTCACCAACCAGGACAACTCTGTCTGCCAGCTGTTCCGGTTTGAGATGCAGATGGAAAGCGCTTCCATCTGCATTTATGATTAATTCGGATTCGGGAATTACTCTCATATTCTAAATCAGTCTTTAAGCGGTTTAGATGGAGAATTTGCCGGTCTGGCTATCGATTCGCGCATAGAAGTATCCGCATCGATATTTTTCATCTTATAATAATCCATGATTCCCATATTACCGGAGCGGAATGCTTCAGCCATAGCTTTTGGCACTTCTGCTTCAGCTTCAATCACTTTTGCACGGGCTTCCTGTGCTTTCGCTTTCATTTCCTGTTCCAGGGCGACAGCCATTGCACGACGTTCCTCGGCTTTAGCCTGGGCGATATTTTTGTCGGCCTGAGCCTGGTCCATTTGCAGGAAGGCACCGATATTCTTACCTATATCGATATCCGCGATGTCGATGGACAGGATCTCGAAAGCCGTACCGGCATCCAGTCCTTTACGCAATACCAGTTTAGAGATAGAATCCGGATTTTCCAATACCGTTTTATGGCTTTCCGACGAACCGATGGATGATACGATACCTTCACCGACACGGGCCAGGATGGTTTCTTCACCGGCACCACCCACCAACTGTTTGATGTTGGCACGAACGGTAACACGTGCCTTTGCGATCAACTGGATACCATCTTTGGCAACAGCTGTCACAGGAGGCGTATCGATCACTTTCGGGTTAACCGACATCTGAACGGCTTCGAATACATCACGGCCGGCCAGGTCGATAGCAGTAGCCATCTGGAAAGGCAGGTCGATGTTTGCTTTAGAAGCAGACACCAGCGCATGAACCACTTTCTCAACATGTCCGCCAGCCAGATAATGCGCTTCCAATTCATCGCGGGTCAGGCTTTTAATACCAGCTTTATGTGCTTCGATCATGGCACGAGCTATGATGTAAGGAGGTACATTACGGATACGCATAAGGAACAGCTGTATCAATGAAATGTTTACACCCGAAACTTTAGCCGAGATCCACAGCAGGAACGGCACATAGTAAAAGAAAATTGCCAGCAGCAAGACCGCTGCACCCAGTAGGATAAAAGGCAAATAGTTCAATTCTTCCATATAAATATAATTAAGCGTGAATATCTGTTTGTTCTACTTTCTTAACCAAAACATTATAACCGTCGACACGGACAATTTCAACGGGAGTATTTTCGTTTATCAGTTCGTCCATTGACTTTGCTTCAACGGTAATACCTTTGAAACGGGCTTTCCCTATAGGAGCGAGACGGGAAAGTGTGATTCCTTCGTCACCGGGTTCGATGCCCAGGTCACGGCTGGAAGTCAGCTTCGAGTCGACGTTCGTATTCAGAGCCACCCTGTGAAACGACCGCGAACGCAATAACCATACAAATGCACTACCGAAAGTCACCAATGACAGGAATAAAGTGATGTGTCCCGCCATTTCGCTCACCGCGTAGGCATAAATAACACCGGCGGCGGCAAAAAGGAATCCTCCGATTCCAGCAATCGTTATACCCGGTAGCAGAAATATTTCCAGCAGGATAAGCACGATGGCTACAAGCATTAAAAAGACAATAATGGTTATTTCCCAGATCATGATAGTTGGGCTGAATTATCTGTTACTCTTTAAATAATTAATCTCCGTGTTACGGGCTTTCTTTTCCAATTCGTCAGGCTGGCTGAGCAGGTTGTTCAGTTGCTCTTCAGCCTCGAGAATTGTCGGTTTAAGCTGTTCTTTTTTTGCACTATTCCCGGAAGAATAAGATGCTCTAAGGTCAGCCAGCTTTTCATTCAGTTCTTTTATCTGTTTGTTCAGCGAAACAACTTTTTCGTAGTAGCTTTTCGCTTCGGGACTTTTTATTTCATCTAGCTTATAATAAACCAGACTGTTGTTTATCACGAATTCGAAGTCTTTTTCGATTTTTGCTTCACCGTAAGGAATTTCTTTATGTGCCAGTTCAATCAGGCTGGTGTAATCGCTACCCGGTTTCCATGAATCCTGTATGGAAGTAATGGCGGCACGGGCACGTTTTACTTCTATGTCTTCGCTTTCTACCCGGCTGTGTTCGTTGTTCGGAATGAACAGGTAGACACAAACCTTATCTTCCGGCTGAAAACGGTCGGAGACGAACCATCCCAATTCCTTAGTCTCGTCGTAAACCATCATATAGTCGTTGAAGGGAGAATTGAAAGGCATACTTAGTTGTTCCGGAGCCAGATAAGTATCAGAGTTGATATTATAACGGGTAACGAACAGGTCATAACCGCCTAACGAACCGTTTCCTTTTGAAGCGTAATATACCGTTACACCATCAGACAGGACAAACGGATAGTTGTCGTCGCTCTTGCTGTTAATGTTCATCGGCAACTGTTTCTCATCCCCCCATTTATCCAATAGCTTGGATTGTGTAAAGAGACAATAATGGTCGTTGTCGGTTGCATGTGCATAATAAATTTTATCGCCCTTCTGATTCATATAGACTGTCGAAGCAACAGGTTCGTTTGTCTGGAAGAAATCTTTGAATGAAGTCAACGTACCGCTTTCTTCACTCAGGGTATAGGCGGTGAGGAAGTCTTCTTTATCGACTACAAGACTGTCGATTATCTGGACATCTTCTGTTTTCTCCATCATGCGGTGTGCATTTTCAGCCAATGATAGTTTGTCGTCGAAAGCCTGTGTATCCAACTTCTTTTTAGTCAGCAGTTCTATGTATTCTTCGAGCGTTTCGGCTGCTTCGTCGAAACGATAGGTTTGAAAGTAGACATCCGACAGGTAACGGTAAGCGTCCTGTACTTTACGTTTCACTGCCACTTTCAGGTGTTTTTCGGCACCGACCAGATCGCCTGTTTCAAAGCAGCAGACGCCATACCAATGGTTGTAGGATGAATTACTGGGGGCTTGTTTCACCAGCTTCTCAAATGCGGGTTTAGCTTCGGCATATTGCCCTTCGTTGTATAGTTTTTTTGCCTGGTCCAGGCTTTGAGCCTGCAGGCCGCTGCAAAGTAACGTAATTCCAATTGTGTAAAACAGTTTCTTAGATAACCGGCTCATTTTCTCTTGTTGTAATATAATTATACTGATTCAAAGATAATAATATTTTTAGTTAGGCATACAATTCATTGGATAAATATCTATTTTTGTGCCCGATTTAAAGATAATATGGCAAAGTTGACTCCAGAAGAGCTCCTGTTCAGGAAAGTAGAAGAGAAGGTGAAGAAGGCTATTTTCGAATATGACCTGATAGCTAACGGCGATCGTATCCTGATCGGATTGTCGGGAGGGAAAGATTCGCTTGCTTTGGTCGACCTGCTGGGACGTCGGTCTAAAATATACAATCCCCGCTTCGAAGTGGTGGTTGCCCATATTGTGATGACCAACATCCCTTATCATTCGGATATGGAGTATCTAAAGAGTTGTGCCGACGAGCATAACTTGCCGTTTTTCATCCACGAAACGAGTTTCGATGCTTCGACGGATACCCGTAAGTCGCCTTGTTTCCTTTGTTCCTGGACACGCAGGAAAGCATTGTTCGATATTGCTAAGAAGCATAGTTGCAACAAGATCGCGCTAGGGCATCACCAGGATGATATTATTGAAACGTTGCTGATGAACATGACGCATCAGGGAGCTATCGGAACGATGCCTCCGCGACTGAAGATGGATAAGTTCGATATGGAGATCATCCGACCGATGTGTCTGGTCGAAGAAAAGGATTTGATCCGTATCGCTGCCTGGAAAGGGTATCGGAAACAGATTAAGAACTGCCCCTACGAATCCGGCTCCAGCCGTTCGGAAATGAAAGAGGTGCTGGCCCGCCTGGAAGCGATCAACCCGGAGGCTCGTTACAGTATCTGGAACAGCATGTCAAATATACAACCGGATTATCTTCCTCAAAAAAAGAAATAAATTATGCAGGGATTTTATGCAATACTGTTATTAGTCGTATCGAATGTCTTTATGACGCTTGCGTGGTACGGTCATCTGAAGATGAAACAACAGTTCAGTTGGTTTGAAAGTCTGCCGTTGATCGGTGTTATCTTGTTTAGCTGGGGGATCGCTTTCCTGGAATATTGTTGCCAGGTTCCCGCTAACCGGATGGGATTCCGTGAGAATGGCGGTCCGTTCAATCTTATACAATTAAAAGTGATACAGGAGGTTATTACTTTAGTGGTCTTCATCGCTTTCAGCACGATCGCTTTTAAGGGAGAATCTTTCAAGTGGAATCATGCACTGGCTTGTTTGTTGTTGGTTGCAGCTGTCTATTTGGTGTTTAAGAAATAATTGGCATCAGTGGTTCAGTTTTAGTCTAATTTGAGTATCCTAACGCATGAATACTGACCTTTTAGTTCAATAATCCTATCTTCTTTTCTTTTTGTCAGCTATCGAACGCTTGTTTGTCAGCCGTCAAATGCTTATTCGATAACTGTGAAACAAGCGTTCGATAAATGACAAACAATAAAAAGATGCTAACTTTCATAATAAGAAGCCGTTATCTATCCTGTTATTATCTACTGGCCCTGACTTACTTTCGCTTGAAGGAGTGAACTAAAAACAGATGTTGATATTAGGTATGAATATGAAGCATTATTCTAAAAGTAGAACCGTTTCCTTCATATATTAATTTTTATATTCTTTGTTTTCTGCTCCGCAGGCGGCACATTTAGGAATCCAAGAATTCAATAACCCACAAGTTGAACATCTCCAATGTTCCGGTATTGTTCCGATATCTGGTGTTCGGTTACTGCTTCCGGAGGCTACTAAGTCAACACTTCCTTCATATGCCATATTTAAAGGAGTATTATTGATTTTGGTTATGACTAATCTTCCATAACCTTGTTGGTCTGACTCGGTAAACTTTATATCTACGAAACAGTTGTGAACACCAGGCTTAAGTACTGTAGTGATGGTACGAAAAGAACCTCCGTTATTTGGATAAATTCGAACATTGGTTCCTATACCTGCTTCATAATGGCATCCGTTTGTTCCTTCAAATGCAAAGATAAAAGTATATTCAGCCTCTTCTGTACAATATATTTGTCCGGAAATTGAATTATCGCCATTAGAAAGTGTATGTGTTGTTTTTATCATGTTTTTGTTTAGATCAATTTCCGTCATATTTGGAATTTTCGGTTCCACAAATAGGGCATTTATCACTCCAGGAATTAAGAATACCACAACTCGGACAGTGCCAATGCCCTGGTATTGTTCCACCACTTGTGTCTTGCAAATTACTGTATCCGGAAGCTACTAGATCGACTGATTCACCAGTATACTCGCTGGATAACGGGTTGTTGTTAATTTGGGTTATAATCAGTCTTGCATAGCCTTGTTGATCTGGTCCGGTGAATAATAGATGTACATAACAGTGATTAATTCCCGGCTTAAGAACTCTTGTTATTGTTCGGAAATTACTTCCGTTATCAGGGCGTATCATTGGAGAAGTGCCTATACTTGCTTCATAACCCACATTTCCTGTCGCTTCAAAAGCAAATATAAATGTATATGTAGCTTCTCTTGAACAATAAATATCTCCTGAAATCCAACAATCTCCGGTTTCGGAAGTGATTGTTTCTATGTTATTGAAATAAGTAAAATCTTTAATGACGGAACGAGTCATTATATTGGATTCAGAGTCCATGGTTATCGAATTATCACATGCGGACATTGCCAATAATAGGCTTAAAAAAATATAGGATCGCTTATTCATGATTTTAATCGTTTGACTTAATAGAAATATAAAAATAATAAAAGAGAGTATGTCACATATTGGCATACTCTCTTTTGTTGATTAATTTAAAATAACTCCACTATTGTCTGTCGGATTTTGTGTCAACGTGCTACCACTTGGGTAGGAGTTAATGGCATCCTGCGAGATATAGAACGTAACGCGGTAGTCGGTAGCCGGTATATCTTTCGTTGCTTCGTGAGGACCGGGATAACGGCGGTACAATGTATCGCCGTTGCGGAATACATCAAAGCTGCGTTCGGCCTGATAAGCCAATTCAAGTTGACGCTCTTTGTCAATCAACGTGGAGGCATTGTTTGCATCCAGAGATGAATAACCGGCACCGGGGATAGAACGCTCGCGGATAGTGTTCAGATCGGCTAATGCTTCACTGTAACGTCCTAGCTTAGCATATGCCTCCGCACGGTTAAGATAGATTTCGCCCAAACGGGAGATGATTGGAGAATGAAGATGTGAGTCTTCACCTTCGCGCGAACATTTTGTGATATAAAACTCGGGATAAACACGGTTTAATGACATCTGATAGTCGATAACACCTGTGTAGGTTTCTCCGTCAGAATAAGATATCGAGTAGATTTGCTGTGCTTCGTCTACTACAGTCATCGGATAAGTTTTTTCTTCTCCTTCAACAACTTCCGTACAGCGGTATTGGTTGCCGTTCTTGTTTAAAGTTGCTTGCACGTAGTTGAAGTTTGTGTGTTCACCACTTGCGTTGTATACTTTCTTGATAAAGCGGAAAACTTCTGTGTATTTGCCGTTATCATCAACCACATACTGTGGCTCAATGAAGTTTGCACGTGCATCTACAATCTTCTTCCGGTCAGGACGCCAGTCGTTGCGGCCTGTTTCGTTCAGCAAGTCAATATATTTGGCACTGGCGAACATTTCGCCCCAACCCATACCGCCGATGTTGGCATACATACCACCGATGCCGTAATAATGGTCGAAGCCGGAGAATTCGGAAGCTACCCGTTTTACAACGAAGATAGACTCTTTATTGTTTTCCGGTGTATAGGTGTTGTAGTTCATAAACTCGTTATGTGGTAACAACTGATAAACACCGGAGTTGATTACTTGCGTAGCATAGTAAACAGCCGAGTCTGCATATTGTGTGTTAGGATTTGAATAAGTACCGCTCATATATAAATATACGCGCGACAACATGGCTTGAGCAGCTCCGATGGATGCGTAGGCCGGACCTTCATTGATAGTCAGCATGCTTTCTGCTTTGCGCAAGTCGGCAATAGCTTGTGCATAACTTTCTTCAACCGTTGAACGGTCTGGTAATTGCAAATTCTCTAGATCATCTGGTGTTCCGTTGACGATAGGTACCCCCAGATTTTTATTTGGCGCTTGATAATAAGGGCGGGAGTAGGCACGAGTAAGGTAGAAATACATCATACCTCTGATATAGTAGCATTCGCCCAACTTGTTGTCTATGTCTTCGCTTTGTCCTTCTTCAATCATTTTGATGATGTTGGAAGTCTGGGCTATGGCTTTGTAGCCTGAATTCCAGAAGGCATCCAGTCGATAATTCTCGGCAGTACGAGAGAAAGAGATGAATTCGTAGAATGCATCCGTGGATGAGCCTCGAATCATCATATTGTCGCCCGCATATTCACCGAGGCGGTGCATCGGGTCAGACCATGTTTTCAATTGGGCATAGGCGCCACGCACTAAGCCGTCGAGTGCTTTATTCGGGTCCGAAGTTATGTCTTCGGCCGCCATGCTTCCATTAGGTAATCGTTCGATATCGCAGGAAGTCAACAGTGTTCCTATGCAAACAGTTGCCAGAAAGAATTTCTTTATATTAGTTTTCATATTTACTTAGCTAGTTTAGAATGTTAAATTAAGACCGAACATGAATTTGCGTGTAGACGGATAAACTGAAGGACCGGCAGAGCCGATAACAGAAATTGTTCCGTCGTCATTGGCTTTAGCTGGTATTTCCGGATCTACACCCGAATAACCGGTGACTGTGAACAGGTTTTCACCAGCAAAGAAGATGCGCATATTCTGGATGTAATACTTGGGCAGACTTAGGTTATAGCCAATAGTAAGCGAACGCAGTTTCAGATAATCGCTATCTTCCAGATAACGGCTGGGAGGGGGGGTTGTTTTTTTTTTTTTTTCAGCAAACCA
>OGPA01001192.1_pt1 | contig 22374 bp, 20 predicted proteins | sample 1552841 | NCBI WGS metagenome assembly OGPA01 (sample SAMEA2579916, study PRJEB22360) | human gut metagenome | reverse complement strand
GAATGGGCAAAAAAAGGATCATCGCAGAGACAGGTGCAGGACAGCACGGAGTTGCCACAGCAACGGTTGCAGCATTATTTGATATGGAATGTGTTGTATATATGGGAGCAGAAGATGTGGAACGCCAGAGTTTAAATGCCTATCGTATGGAACTCCTTGGAGCGAAAGTTCATGCGGTAGAAAGCGGAACAAGAACCTTAAAAGATGCGATCAATGAGGCCATGAGAGACTGGGCTACAAATATTGAGACAACATTTTATTGCATCGGTTCTGTAATGGGTCCTCATCCATATCCAACCATGGTGCGTGACTTCCAGAAGATCATCGGAGAAGAGACAAAAGCACAGATGAAAGAAGTCGAAGGAAAACTTCCAGATGCAGTTTTTGCCTGCGTTGGTGGTGGATCCAATGCGATGGGAATGTTCTATGATTTTATCCCAGATGAAAGTGTCAGACTGATCGGTGCAGAAGCAGCTGGGCGTGGAATTGATACCTTAGATCATGCAGCAACGATCGCCAAAGGAAGCAAAGGTATTTTCCATGGAATGAAGAGTTTATTCTTACAGAACGAAGAAGGGCAGATCGATCCTGTATACTCTATTTCTGCGGGACTTGATTATCCAGGAATCGGGCCAGAACATGCACATCTTCATGAAATCGGAAGAGCGGAGTATGTAAGTATTACAGATGAACAGGCAGTCAAAGCCTTTGAATATTTATCTAAAACAGAAGGAGTGATTCCAGCGATCGAATCATCTCATGCAGTGGCAGCAGCCATGGATATCGTTCCAACAATGAGCAAAGACCAGTCAGTCGTGATCTGTCTGTCCGGTCGTGGAGACAAAGACGTTTATCAGGTAGCAAGATACAGAGGAGTGCAGTTAGATGAAAATTAGAGAAACATTTGAGAATCGAAAAAAGAATGGACAAAAGGCATTAGTAACTTACATTGTATCTGGAGATTATGGATATGAGACAACAAAAGAAAATATCAGAGCGATGGTAAAAGCAGGCGCTGACGTGATCGAGATCGGAATTCCATTCTCAGATCCAATCGCAGAAGGTGTTGTCATTCAGGAAGCCAGCCAGCATTCTCTTGCAGGTGGCACAACATTAAAAGGTATTTTTCAGATGGTGAAAGAATTAAGAGAAGAGATTAAAGAAACACCATTTGTCATGATGATGTATATCAATACAATTTATCGTTTTGGAACAGAGAGATTCTTTGAGCTTTGTAATGAATGCGGGGTTCAGGGAGTGATCGTTCCAGATATGCCATACGAAGAAAAGGACGAGATTCAGCCAATTGCGACAGCTCATGGCGTTGATAATATCAGCCTGGTAACACCAACTTCACATGATCGAATCGCTAAGATCGCAAAAGATGCGGAAGGATTCCTATACTGTGTTTCATCTATTGGGGTGACTGGAACAAGAAATGAATTTACAACAGATTTTGACGAATTCTTTGGAATCATCAAGAAAAATGCAACGATTCCTTGTGCTGTAGGATTCGGTATTTCAGGCCCAGAACAGGCGAAGAAAATGAGTACTTACTGTGACGGTGTTATTGTTGGAAGTGCGATCGTGAAACTGATCAGCCAATATGGCGAAGAAAGTCCTGAAAAAGTTTATGAATTTACAAAGAGCTTAAGAGATGCTTTAGATGAATAAAATGATCTGCAAATAAAATGAAGTGAAAATTACAGCAATCAGCGAGGATTGTTGTAATTTTCTGCATTTTTTTGTAAAATAAAACTAATGGCAAAGAAAGGAAGAAACAGATCATGTTATCAAAAGAAGTAGTAGAATTATCCAAACAGCATTCCGTTATCCGTGATATTTTCGAATATGGAATGAAAAGAGCAAAAGAAGTTGGAGCAGAGAATGTATTTGATTTCAGTATCGGAAATCCAAGTGTTCCAGCACCAAAAGAAATTGATAAGACAGCACTTCGTCTGTTAAAGACATCTGATCCAGTGGATATCCACGGATATACAAGCAATGCCGGAGTGTTAGAAGTAAGAGAAAATATTGCCAAATCTTTAAATCGAAGATTTGATACAAATTATACAGCAGCAAATATCTTTATGACGATCGGAGCAGCAGCAGCCCTTGGAATCTGTTTTAAGACATTAGTTGATGGACCAGAAGACGATATTATTACATTTGCACCACATTTTCCGGAATACGCAGTCTATGCACAGGGAGCAGGATGTAAATTAAGAGTTATTTCTGCAGATACCAAAGCATTCCAGATCAATTTTGAAGAATTAGAAGAAACGATCAGCGAGCATACCAAAGCAATCCTCATTAACTCTCCAAACAATCCATCTGGAGTTGTTTATTCCAGAGAAACAATTGAGAAATTAGCTGCATTATTAGAGAAGAAACAAAAAGAATACGGACACAGTATTTATATCATTTCTGATGAACCATACAGAGAGATCGCATATGATGGATTTGAAGTGCCATATGTTCCACATTTTTATGATAATACATTAGTTGCATATTCTTTCAGTAAATCATTATCACTGCCAGGAGAACGAGTAGGTTATATTGTAGCACCAAATGAAGCAGAAGATTTTGATAATTTACTGCCAGCATTTATTGCATCCGCACGTTTACTTTCTTATGTCTGTGTGCCAACACTGTATCAGAAAGTTGTTGGAGAATGTGTAGATTTAACTTCTGATCTTTCTATTTATCAGAAGAACAAAGACTTATTCTACAATGCATTAGTTGACATGGGATATGAATGCGTAGAACCAGGTGGAGCATTCTATTTATTCCCGAAAGCATTAGAAGAAGATGCCAATGCATTTTGTGAAAAGGCAAAAGAATACGATCTTCTGATCGTGCCTGGAGACAGCTTTGGATGCCCAGGTTATGTGCGTATTTCATACTGCGTACCAACAGAACGTATTGAAAAAGCCCTTCCATTATTTAAGAAACTGATCGACGATTACCGCAAATAAGCCAATACAGATAAAGGAGACCTTCATGAAAAGCTGGAGAGATAATGTACGAAAAGTAGAGCCTTATACACCAGGGGAACAACCAAAAGAAGAAGGTGTGATCAAGTTAAATACAAATGAAAACCCTTATCCACCATCAGAGAAGATCAAGGAAGCGATGAGCGAGATCAAAAATCTTCGCAAATATCCAGATCCTGCAGCAACCAAACTGGTAGAAGCAATTGCATCTTATCATGGATTTGATAAAGAAGAAGTGTTTGTAGGAGTTGGATCTGATGATGTGCTTGCTGTTGCATTTATGACATTTTTCAACGGCAAGAAACCAATCTTCTTCCCAGATATCACATATTCTTTCTATCCTGTATGGGCAGAATTATTTGGAATTCCATATGAGAAGAAAGTAGTCAATGCTGCATTTGAGATTCAGAAAGAAGATTATTATGCGGAAAATGGCGGAGTTGTGTTCCCAAATCCAAATGCGCCAACAGGAGCATTTTTATCCTTAGATGTTGTAGAAGATATCATCAAACATAACCAGAATGTTGTCGTGATCGTTGATGAAGCATATATTGATTTCGGTGGTGACACAGCAAAAGAACTGACAAGAAAATATGACAATGTATTAGTCGTTCAGACATATTCTAAATCAAGATCGTTAGCGGGACTTCGAATCGGATATGCGATCGGTAACAAAGAACTGATTAAAGCAATGAACGATGTCAAATATTCTTACAATTCTTATACAATGAATGAACCATCGATCGTTCTTGGAACAGCTGTCTTAGAAGATGAAGAATATTTTCAGGAGACAAGAAAGAAAATTATTGAGACAAGAGAATGGTTCCAGATAGAAATGAGAAAGATCGGATTTAATTTTGCAGATTCTAAGGCAAACTTTATCTTTGCTACGCATGAGCGTGTTCCTGCTAAAGAGATTTTTGAAGCAGCGAAGAAAGCAAAGATTTATGTTCGTTATTTCGATCAGCCAAGAATCGATAATTATTTAAGAATCACGATCGGTACAAGAAAAGAAATGGAAACATTGCTTGATTTTCTAAAAGAATTTACAGCACAATAAAATTATTATAAGCAGAATGCGACATTGTGGGGAAAAAGGAATTTTGAAAAATAAATTTCTTTTTTTCTTGCAATTAACTGGAAAATATTGTATGATTATATGGAAAATATTTACATACGAGAACAAGTGAGGAAAATAAGAAATTAAGGGGTTATGGCATGAGTTTTCGGCCAACAGGAAGGAGAAAGCCATGTTAAGCGAGAAAGAATTTTATTTGTATGTAGAGAAGAATATTTTAAAGTATCTTCCAGAGATGGAAGATCAGAAGGTTATGGTACAGAGGGTTAAGAAAAACAATCAGGTTTCTATGATGGGATTATCGATCGGAGAGCAGAAGAATTATCTGCTTCCAGTATTATATCTTGAACCATTTTATCGTAATCATTTAAGAGGACAGACGATTGAAGAGACGATGAGAGAGATCGCAAGTGTTTATCAGGGACACCAGGTGGGATTTTACCTTGATGAGGATAAAGTTTCAGATTATGAGTATATTAAAAAGAATCTGTTCTACAGGGTCATTAACTATGAGAAGAATAAGGAATTGCTCAAATATACACCACATGAACGCTTTTTAGATCTTGCAGTAACTTATAGATGGGCAGCGTACCGGAATCATGATGGAATGGCAAGTGCATTAGTCCGAAACAAGGAACTTTTGATGTGGGGCATTTCAAAAGATCAGATGATGAAGGATGCTAGAGAGAACACAGAGAAGATTTTTCCACCAGTGATGAGAAAGATTCAGTCTGTACTTCCAATTCACATCATTGAAGAAGAGATTCCATTGTTTGTTATGTCGAATGGAGATTATATGAACGGAGCATCCGTGATCCTTTACAAAGATGTTTTGAGGGATTTTGCAAAATATATGGAATATGATCTTTATATTCTGCCAAGCAGTATTCATGAGGTTATCATTTTATTAGATAATGAATATGCAAAAGCCCCAGAAGAACTTGCTAGGATGGTAAGAGAGACAAATCGTATCGTTGTGGATAGGGAAGAAATCTTATCAGATCATGTATATTATTATGACAGAGAGAAAGATGAGATTAGAATTGCCAAGTAAGAGATTGTAACGTATAATGGTTCTTTAAGAGATGGAAAATGGTATGAAAATTCAATGATATACTAATTACATCAAGGAGTGATACGATTATGAAACGTTGGGAGATTTATCTGGATATTATCATGGAATTACTGGTAATACTCGCGGGAGCATTGCTTTTGATCTTTGTATTGCCTAAGACACTGGCATTTTTGTGGCCATTTGTGGCTGGTTGGATCATATCAATGATAGCACACCCAGTGATTGAATATCTGGAGAAGAAAGTAAAATTGCCAAAGAAATTTGGTTCTGCGATACTAATTGCAGTTGTTATAACAGCAATCATTGCAGTTTTGTATTTTGCAGTGAGAGGAATTGCACTGCAGGTCATCGGATTTGTACAAGATATGCCGGATATCAGACAGGAAATTATGAGACAGGGAATTATTTTCCAGAAGAAGATAGAACATTTTTTAAGTATTTTACCACCTTCCTTTGGAAAACAGTTTGAACAGTGGAGTGGTTCAATCGGAGAATTGTTGAAGAAAGCAGCAACATCTGCAGGAGACTATGGGGTAGCTCATGCAGGAGGAGTTGCCAAAGGTGTGACAAGTGGACTTTTGGGACTTGTCGTTATGTTATTTTCAGCTTATATGTTCTCGCTAGAACGAGAAAAGATCATTGCATGGTATGAAAAATGTATTCCAGGATTTGTAAAACATAAAATAGATGTATTTATGAAGAATTCTGTAGGAGTTTTAGTGAGCTACTGTTTTGCACAGTTAAAGATCATGGTTGTGATCATAGCAATTTTGTGGATTGGATTTTTTGTTGCAGGCATTGGACATTCATTCATTTATGCTGTTTTAGTAGGAATTGTCGATATATTTCCAATTCTTGGAACAGGTACAGTCATTATACCATGGGCAATATTTAAGATGATCACAGGCGATATCAAGACAGCAATCCTCTTACTGATCGTGTACGCAATCTGTTTAGTGTTAAAACAGGTTCTGCAGCCAAAGATGATGGGAGACAGCATGGGAATTTCTGCGCTGACAACAATCTTTTTGATCTATGTTGGTCTGAAATTTGGAGGATTAGGCGGAATGTTACTGGCACTGATCCTTGGAATGTTTGTGATCAACTTATACAGATTAGGTGTATTTGACCGTAAGATCGCATTTTTCAAACGAAGATTTGAGATGCTTACAACAAATAGTGAGGAAGAAGAAAAGGAGAATAAGAAAGAATGAGTTATGCAGATCAGGTATTTATATCTATGTGCGAAGATATTTTAGAGAATGGAACTAGTACAGAGGGAGAGAAAGTCCGTCCGCACTGGCCAGATGGAGAGCCTGCCTATACGATCAAGCAGTTTGGTGTTGTAAATCGTTACGATCTGTCCAAAGAATTTCCAGCATTGACTTTAAGAAAGACATATATTAAGTCAGCTATTGATGAATTATTATGGATCTGGCAGAAGAAATCAAATAATGTAAATGATCTGAAGAGTCATATCTGGGATGAATGGGCAGATGAAGATGGTTCGATCGGAAAGGCTTATGGATATCAGATGGGTGTAAAGCACCAATACAAAGAAGGAATGATGGATCAGGTAGATCGTGTGATCTATGATCTGAAACACAACCCATACAGTAGAAGGATCATGACAAATATTTATGTCCACCAAGATCTTCATGAGATGAATCTTTATCCATGTGCGTATAGTGTGACATTTAATGTAACAAAGAAACCAGGACATGATAAGCTCACATTGAATGCGATTTTGAACCAGCGTTCTCAGGATATTTTAGCAGCAAATAACTGGAATGTTGTGCAGTATGCAGCATTAGTTTATATGATGGCTCAGGTATGTGATATGGAACCAGGAGAGTTAGTTCATGTGATCGCAGATGCACATATTTATGATCGCCATATTCCGATCATCAAAGAGATGATCAAACGAGAGACATATCCTGCACCGAAAGTAACGCTTAATCCAGAAGTCAAAGATTTCTATGAATTCACAACAGATGACTTTAAAATCGAAGACTATCAGGCAGGAGAACAGATCAAAGATATTCCAATTGCAATATAAGAAGGAGAAGATAAGATGAATCTTATTGTAAATGCAGATAAGAACTGGGGAATTGGAAAGAACAATGAACTTTTAGTCCATATTCCAAATGATATGAAGATGTTTCGTCAGATGACAACAGGAAAAGTCGTTGTCATGGGAAGAAAAACATTAGAAAGCTTTCCAAATGGAATGCCGCTTCCAAAGAGAACGAATATTGTATTAACACATGATAAAGACTACGATGCAAAAGGAGCGATCGTAGTTGGAAGTAAAGAAGAATTGTTAGATGAGCTGGAAGAATATAAGGATGAAGATATTTTTATTATCGGTGGAGAAAGCATTTACCGCATGATGCTTCCTTATTGTGATACAGCTTATGTTACAAGAACAGACTTTGCATATGATGCAGATACTTATTTTCCAGATCTGGATGAGATGCCAGAGTGGAAACTTGTGAAAGAGAGTGAAGAAGAGACTTACTTTGATATTGAGTATCAGTTTCTTGTATATCAAAAATAATTCACTCTTTCAATGAATATTTTAAATATCAACTGCCCCGGGACCCATTCGCATTCGGATTCTCACGTAGCTGTACTAAGCTCATGAATGATCTTACGATCATCCACTCGCTAAGTGCAGACGTGTTCATACGGTCCCGGGGCAGTTGATATTTAAAATATTTTAGCTGTAGGTTATTAGCAGAAGCAAGGTATGGAGTGTGGGGCTTTGGAATATATGTTATAATGAAACCGATTAAGATAAATGATTGAAGTTTTGGAAAGGATGAGAATTAATGAATCAATCAAAATTGAAATTAACTACGATAATTGCATTGACAGCGTTTACAGTGGCTGGGATTCCGGTTTGTTTACAGAGAAAATCTGCGAATGCAGCTTCGAAATATACATATAAAAAAGGCTTTACTTATGAGAAGATTTCTCCGAACATTGAAAAGAGGATCACGGGAAAATCTTATCGTAAGAATAATAATATTAAATTGTCTGATTTAAGATATGTACAGGTTCTTCATTATGGTTTTGATGGGAAGGTAAAAGAGGGTGAGTTGATCGTTAACAAGAAGATCGCGAAGAAAACGGTCAAGGTGTTTTATGCTCTTTATCAGAAGAGGTACAGAATTGAGAGAATGAGACTGATCGATGATTATGGTGCGAATGATGAGAAGTCTATGGCTGCGAATAATACCTCTGCGTTTAATTATCGTGTGATTAGTGGAACGACAAAACTTTCCAACCATTCTTATGGAATGGCTATCGATATCAATCCAAGGATCAATCCGTGGGTCAAAGGAAATAAGGTATCACCGGCAAATGGGAAGGTGTATAAACAGAGAAAGACGTCAAAATGTAAAGGAAAATATAAGAGATATATGATCCATAAGAATGACACAGCTTATAAGATCTTTAAGAAATATGGATTCAGCTGGGGTGGTGAGTGGAGAAGCTCTAAGGATTATCAGCATTTCGAAGTGAATAAATAGAAATGAATCAATAGTTGATCATCAAAAACCCGCTCTCGCTCGGATTCGCACGTAGCTGTACTAAGCTCTTGGCAGGTCTTGCGACCTACCAAGAGCTAAGTGCAGACGAGCTCATACGGTTTTTGATGATCAACTATTGATTCTGGAAGGTTGTTGGCTATAACATGTATTGGTTTAAAGATTTAACATAATTGAACTGCGAATATATGTTTATCAATATATAATTAATAAAAGAAAGGAGGCAGTAGGAAGAGATGAAGAATTTAAATATTCCTGTTGGGATTTCGGATTTTGAGAGAATTCGAGAGTTGAATTATTATTATGTGGATAAGACCGGATTGATCAAGACATTGTTACAGGGTGAGATGGATCAGGTAACGTTGATCACGCGACCTAGACGGTTTGGAAAAACGATGGCGATGAATATGTTGAACAGTTTTTTGGATATCAGGAAAGATAGCAGACATTTGTTTAAAGGACTTGAGATATCTGATGAGGTCGAGATTTGTGAGAAATGGATGAATCAGTATCCGACATTATTTTTGTCTTTTAAGGATGTAGATGGAACTACATTTGAGAATGCGTTTAATTTTTTGAAATTTATTATATCTGAAGCATGTAAACAACATGTATACTTGTTGGATAGTGATGAGATAGATGAAGGGGATAAACTGGTATTTCAAAAATTAAAGACTTGTAGTGCAAGTATGATGGAAATTCAAAGTTGTATATTAAGAATTACCAATATGCTGAAAAGTTATTATAAAAAGCCAGTGATCCTTTTAATTGATGAATATGATGTTCCAATTGCAAAAGCAAGTAGTAATGGTTACTACAAAGAGATGTTAGAAATTATGAAAGGTTTGCTTAGTACAGCCTTAAAAGATAATTCCTCATTAAAGTTTGCAGTCATCACAGGATGCCTAAAGATTGCCAAAGAAAGTATTTTCACTGGAACAAATAACTTTGTATCAGATACGATTTCATCCACAAGATACAATGAATATTATGGATTTACACAACAGGATGTAGATAAGCTTTTAGCAGATGCGGAGATTGAAGAGAAAGCGGATCTGATTAAAGAATGGTATGATGGATATAATTTTGGAGAGTTTGAAGTTTATTGCCCATGGGATGTCATGAATTATCTAAGAGATCTTCAAAATGATCTGAATGCAAGACCAGTCAGCTACTGGAAGAATACCAGTGATAATGCGATCATTCGCTCCTTTATTGATTATACGGGAGCTGCTATACGAAAAAAACTAGAAGTATTGATCGCAGGTGGAAGCATCTGCCAGAAAATAGAAGAAGACCTCACATATGATTATCTACATTCATCAGAAGATAATTTATGGAGTATTCTCTATCTTACTGGATATCTTACAAAAGTCGGAGAACGTGATAAGGATGGTCAGATAGAATTAAGAATTCCAAACAAAGAAGTAAAAGAAATTTTCGAATCAACCGTAAGGAAATGGTTTGAAGACAGTGCAAGAGTTACGAATCGAAAAGATTTATTTGATGCAGTGTGGAACAAAGATGCGGATAAGGCAACAAAAGAAATCAGCACATTACTGCGAATGACGATCAGTTATTATGATTACCGAGAAAATTTCTATCATGCATTTCTTGTAGGAATTTTTGCAGGAGTAGGTTATAGTGTAGAGTCGAATAGAGAGCATGGAGAAGGACGAAGTGATATTGTAATCTACAATGATGTAACAGGACAAGTTGCAGTATTTGAAGCAAAGTATTCAAGGAAATTAGAAGATTTGGAAAAAGACTGTCAAAAGGCGTTAGATCAGATCAACACAAAGATGTATGCAAAAGAGTTTGAAGATGCTTATGAGGAAGTATTGTGTTATGGAATTGCTTTTTATAAAAAGCGGTGTTTGGTGAAGAGTAAATAGAATAAGAAATGAAAAAAAGCTCCACAAGGATGAACTTTGTGGGGCTTTTGTTGTATCTAAGATTTCAATTCAACTCCGCAATCCGGCTAACCCCAACATAGATCTCACTGATCTTATACCAAGTAGGGTAATCAACAATCCCAGTCTGTGGCAGTCCAAAAACATTCTGGAATTTCCGAACAGCATTCGCAGTAGATTCTCCATAAACACCATCCACAGCGATCGTAGGCAGAGAAGGATAATCTTTAGCAATACGATTTAATTGTTGTTGTATTTGTCGAACCTTATCTCCGCTGCTTCCGATCGTCAGATCATATCCCGGCCAGGAAGAAGGAATTCCTGAAATCTGTTCTGCGGTGTTGATGTACATACTCTCTCCATAATAATATCTCAGGATTTCAATCGGAGCATATCCCTGATCGCCTAAGTATTTAGAACCCCACTGCGTCATCCATTCCGGACAAGACACCTTCTTCCCATCACAATACTGCGTAAGGATCGGCTGTCTCACATTCGGACGAGACAGATAATCTGCAAAAATCTCATCAACGATCGTATTAATAGAATTATAAGTTGTCTTTCCAGGAATGAATTTATGATCATAAGCTGTAGAAGATGTGATCGTAAAATCATGCCCTTTATTTCTATACCATTCTGTATACACACGATTCAAAGTAAATGACATGATCGCAAGAATATTTGCTTCAAGCGTTGCCCTTGGCCAAGTGGAATAAATCTCACAGGCGGCAACATTTTTGATGTAATCTTTATAGCGGACATAATAATTTTGCGCAGTTTTATCACCGACAGGACCATCATGAACAATAATATATTCAGGGATCACAACCCTGCTTAAAACGATCTCACCACTTTCGTTGACTGGCTTGATCTCAGATTCCGCAATCTTGGGAGGGTAATTACCCCATAAGGTATGCGGACCGATCACGATCGGGTGTTCTTCTGTTGGAGTGTGGGTTTCTTCAGGAATCATGGAAACAGGCTGCAGGCCTTCCACACCAGAAAGAATCTGTGCACCTGAGATCGTGACAGGTTTATATTCATCAGAATGTATTTTTAGATTATATTCAGAATAAGGCTGATTTTCACTCGGAGACATGCTGTATTCCACGGGAGGAGCAGGGAGGTCAACGACAGGTGTCTGCCCATTTTCATCAGTAGATACAGTCTCAAGAACAGAATCAGGATCACCAGTATAAGAAATCTCGATCGTAGCGTTAGGGATTGGGACGGCTCTTTGTCTTGAAGTTACCTGTATTTTTAACTGTCCACGATCGACAAGATTGTTAGTTTGTATTTCTGGCATAAAAATATCCTCGGAAGATCTTTTACTCTCACTATATGAGAAAATATGATATAATGTGCACAAGTAGTGTAAAAATGTATGCCAAAGAAATAAAGGAGGCTACTATGCAGAAAGATTTTATATATGAGAATTATCTAAAAATGCCAGATGATCTTGAATTTGAGCAGGCGATGAAGGTTTATGAAGAACTGTTAGAAGAGAATCTTGAAGAAGATGAGATCTATGACAAGTTATGGGATCATGCACTTCATTGTATGATCGATTATGGAAGCCTCCGCGCACATTGGAAGATCACACCGAAGACAGACAGAAGCAATGATGACAGGACAGTGATGCACGATAGCGTGATCCATTCTTTAGATGAATTGGCAGCATATACAAAAGAGCATGGCAAAGAAGCAAAATGGAGAGAAGAACTTGGATATCAAAGAAAAAGAATCGGAGATTTTGCATGTTATGTTTCTTTGATCTATGGAGTATTTGCAAGGTGAAATATGATGAGAGTGTCAAAAGTAAATTTTGCCAGATAAAACGATCAGTAAGGAGGACATTATAAGATGGCAAAGAAAGAACCAAAAACAAATGCAATGCGGATGCTTGAGAGAGCAAAGATCCCATTTGAAGTACATCGTTATGAATGTAAAGAATTTATTGATGGAATTACCATCGCAGATATGTTAAATGAACCATATGAAAGAGTATTTAAAACCCTCGTGACTGAAGGAAAAGGTGGAGGGTATTTTGTATTTGTCATTCCGATCGATCAGGAATTAGATCTTAAGAAAGCAGCGAAGGCAGCAGGTGAGAAGTCTGTGGAGATGATCCATGTCAAGGATATCAACAAGATCACAGGATATATCCGCGGTGGATGTACAGCAATCGGAATGAAGAAAGACTATCCAACAGTGCTCGATGAAAGCGCCAATGCACAGGAGAAGATTATTGTAAGCGGCGGTAAAAATGGAATCCAGATTGAACTTACGACCGAAGATTATTTAAAAGCCTGCAAGGGAAAAACGGCAGATATTACATTGAGGTAGGGAGTAGAAGTTATGATAGATGAAATCTTAAAATATAACAAAGAATTTGTAGAAGAAAAGAAGTATGAACAATACAAGACAAGTAAATATCCAGACAAGAAGATCGCAATTATCACTTGTATGGATACAAGACTGACAGAACTTTTGCCGGCAGCCCTTGGGATCAGGAATGGAGATGTGAAGATCATCAAGAATGCCGGTGGGGTAGTAAGCCATGCCTTCGGAAGTGTGGTACGAAGTGTTTTAGTCGGAATCTTTGAACTTGGAATAGAGGAAGTCATGGTCATTGGACATAGCGACTGTGGTGTACAGCATATTAATAGTGATATGATGATAAAACATATGATGGATCGAGGAGTCGATGAGGAGAAGATTGAGCTGATCCGTCATTGTGGTATTGATTTTGATACATGGTTGGAAGGATTTGACTGTGTGGAAAGTTCTGTAAAAGATTCTGTGGAAATGTTGAGAAAACATCCATTGATCCCAAAAGATGTGAAGATATCTGGATATGTGATGGATTCTGTGACAGGAGAGCTTCATGTTGTAGAGCCATAGAACAACTGCAGCATTATAAATGAGAGGGATAAAAGGTATGAAAAAGATATGGAAGATCATGATCTTATGTATGATCCTTTGTTTTTTCTGTGCTGGATGCAGCAATGATGATGAAATGATCAGTGAAGATCATCCAAAACCAACGACAGAAAAAAGAACAGAGATCATCAAGCAAAAGACAACACAAAAAAAGAATGAAGTAACGGTTGATCAGGAACAATCAAAACAACAGGAAGATCGTATAAAAATCGCAATTGATGCAGGACACCAAAAGAAACAGATGAGTGAAAAAGAAGCGATCGGACCTGGTTCTGATAAGACAAAACCGATGGTATCCTCAGGAACCGAAGGTGTTGTCACAAAACGAACAGAATATCAGGTGAATTTGGAAGTTTCGTTAAAGCTAAAAAGTGCATTGATCGCGAGAGGATATGATGTATATATGATTCGTGAGACGAATGATGTGTCACTCAGCAACAAAAAGCGTGCTCTTATGGCAAATGAAAGTGGTTCAGATATTTTATTAAGGATTCATTGCAATAGTGCAGATTCTCAGTCTGCAAATGGGGCGTTGACAATGAGTCCGACATTATCGAATCCATATTGCAGATCGATCGCGGCAGATAGTCAGGAACTCTCAGAATGTGTGGTAAGTACATTATGCAGAAGGACCGGGGCAGTGAACCGCGGTGTAACGCAGACAGATGAGATGACAGGGATCAACTGGAGTAAGATTCCAGTGACGATCGTTGAGATGGGATTTATGTCAAACCCGGAGGAAGACCAGAAGTTATCGGACAATCATTATCAATCAATGCTTGCAGAAGGAATTGCAGATGGTGTTGACCGGTATAACGAGAGAAGAGGAGAAAAGAATGAAGAAAAATGAATTATCGCGATCATCGTATCACTTGTGATCGTATCACTTGTCATGGGATTAATGAAAGCGATGGCAGAAGCGGATATCAATTGGTTTCAGAGCTGTCAGATCGCAGGAATGAGATCTTTGGGATTAAGCCTAGGATGGATTCTTGGAATTTTAGGATTGTTTTTAGGAATGTATCAGTTCGCGATTCTGATCATTGTAGTTGGAGGAGTCCTTGGGATGATCTATATGGTCGTTGCAATGATGAGTTATCCGAATACGAAGAAAGATATGATCGCGTATGTTGTGTTGATCACTATATTGGTTGCAACATTTATATCATATTTTGTTTTGAAGGAGTTTGTTTTATCATCACTGATTAACAATGGCGGGTCTACAACCAATTTTTTAAATAATATTTTATGATATAAGTGACAGAAGTATAAAGACAAAGATATTAGGAGGAAATATTAAGAACCTAAAATAATTAACAAATGTGATTAAATGTATTTAAATATACTCAAAGGAGAGTGCTATAATGAATACATCAAATATCACAAATTATAAGCCAAAAGATTTTGCTGAATTTTTAGGTGTATCTGTTAAGACATTACAACGTTGGGACAGAGAAGGAACTCTAAAAGCAAACCGAACTCCAACTAATAGACGCTATTACACTTATGACCAGTATCTACAATTTAAAGGTATAAATACTGAAAATGATAAGCGTCATGTAGTTATTTATGCTAGAGTGTCTACAAGAAATCAAAAAGATGATTTACTAAATCAAGTTGCATTTTTAAGACAGTTTTGTAACGCAAAAGGAATTATTGTAGACCAGTGTATTGAAGATTATGGAAGTGGTCTTAATTACAACCGTAAAAAGTGGAACAAATTATTAGATGAAGTAATGGAACAAAAAATTAAAAACATAATAGTAACCCATAAAGATAGATTTATTAGATTTGGTTATGATTGGTTTGAAAAATTCTGTATGAAGTTTAATACGACTATAGTGGTAGTAAACAATGAGGAACTATCACCACAAGAAGAACTTGTGCAGGATATTGTTTCAATACTCCATGTGTTCTCTTGTAGGCTGTATGGGCTTCGTAAGTATAAAAAACAAATAGAAAGGGATGAGGAAATTGCTAAAGAGCTTCAAGACAGAAATAAATCCAACAGAGGAGCAGAAAGCCAAAATTCGTAAAACAATAGGAACTTGTAGATATATTTACAACTTCTACCTTGCTCATAATAAAGAGCTTTATAATAAAGGCGAAAAGTTTATGAGCAGTAACCAATTTAGAGTATGGCTTAACAATGAGTATCTTCCAAAGCATCCAGAATGTTTTTGGATTAAGGAAGCTTATTCAAAAGCAGTAACACAAGCAGTAAATAATGGACAAGCCGCATTTATAAGATTTTTTAAACATCAGAGTAGTTTCCCTAGATTCAAAAAGAAGAATAGATCTGATGTGAAAATGTATTTTGTAAAGAACAATCCAAAAGATTGCCGTTGTCAAAGACACAGGATCAATATTCCATCACTTGGTTGGGTTCGCATTAAAGAAAAAGGATATATTCCAACAACAAAAGATGGATATGTAATTAAAAGCGGTCATGTGTCAATAAAAGCTGGTAGATACTATGTTTCAGCTCTTGTAGAAATTCCAAATAACAAGATAGCTAATAGTTTCAATGAAGGAATTGGTATCGACCTAGGGATAAAGGATTTTGCCATTGTTTCCAATGGTAAAATTTATAAGAACATTAATAGATCAGTAAGATTAAAAAAACTTGGAAAACAACTTATTCGAGAACAGAAAAATCTTTCTCGAAAGTATGAAAATTTAAAGAAAGGAGAATCTACTCAAAAAGCAAATATACAAAAACAGAGGCTTAAAGTACAGAAACTTCATCATAAAATTGATAACATTCGTACGGATCACATCAATAAAACAATCGCAGAGATAGTGAAAACCAAACCATCTTATATAACGATAGAAGATTTAAATATATCAGGAATGATGAAGAACAAACATCTTTCAAAGGCAGTTGCTTCGCAGAAGTTTTATGAATTCAGAATAAAGCTTCAGGCGAAATGCAATGAAAACGGAATTGAACTTCGAGTTGTAGACAGATGGTATCCATCATCTAAAACCTGTCACTGTTGCGGAGCAATCAAGAAAGATTTAAAACTTTCAGATAGAATTTTCAAATGTGATTGTGGTTATAGCGAAGATAGAGATTTCAATGCTGCACTTAATTTGAGAGATGCTACGACTTACAAAATTGCATAAATAAATGCAAACGTAGGTATGTACCGAAGGCTATTTCGGGAATTTACGACTATGGAGTGTACAAGAACTTGTGAGTAGATATGATTTCGGTCAATCCAAAGCATACACGATGAAGTAGTAAGTAGAACTCGTGAGAGTCTACATTATCTCGATGTGAGTATGTTTAATCACATTTTGAGTAGCAGACAGACATGATACCAAAAGACCCAGTGATGTTATTAAGCTACATCAATACACAATTACGAGATTTTTATGATTCATATGAAGACCTTTGTAAGTCACTCGATCTCGATCAAAATGAAGTAAAACAAAAGCTTTCCATGATCGGATACGAATATGATGAATCATTAAATCAGTTTAAGTAGCAGACTAGTCGAATCAATGAAAATATGTTAAAATTGTACGTAAAGGAGAACATATTTATGGAGTTGATTCGGTTAGAAAATGTAAAGAAAATATATCAGACAGGAGAGGTGATCACCAAAGCCGTAGATGGGATCGATTTTACGGTGGATCAGGGTGAGTTCGCCTTGATCATTGGCGCCAGTGGTGCAGGAAAAACTACCGTTTTGAACATTTTAGGAGGTATGGATACTGCGACCAGTGGCGCTGTTTATATTGATGGAGAAGATATCTCCAAATGGAATAAAAAACAACTGACAGGATATCGAAGAGATGACATAGGATTTGTATTTCAGTTTTACAATCTGGTGCCCAATCTTACTGCAACAGAGAATGTAGAATTGGCACTTCAGATCAGTAAGAATCCTCTGAAAGCAGAAGAAGTATTAAAAGATGTGGGACTTGGACACCGTCTAAATAATTTCCCTGCGCAGTTATCTGGTGGGGAACAGCAGAGAGTTTCTATTGCACGTGCATTGGCAAAGAATCCAAAGATCTTGCTCTGTGATGAGCCAACTGGTGCCCTGGATTATCAGACAGGAAAATCTATTTTAAAATTATTGCAGGATACCTGTCACAAGAAAGGAAAAACAGTGGTTGTGATCACACATAACCTTGCGATCGCACCGATGGCAGACCGTGTGATCGAGATGAAGAACGGAAAGATCAGCAATATTACGATAAACGAACACCCTCAGCCGGTGGAGACGATTGAATGGTAGGAAATGCGTATGAAGAAAACGGCATTACATAAAGATATATACAGAACGATCACAGGAACCCTTCCGAGATTTTTATCAATCTTTTTTATCGTTGTACTGGGCGTTGCATTCTATTCAGGAATCCGTGTGACACAAAAAGATATGCATATCACAGCAGACCACCAGTTTGATGGAAGTCGGCTGATGGATGTCAAAGTCATGGGAACACTTGGGATTTCAGAAGAGAATCTGACAGCCCTTCGGAAGTTAAAAAATGTGCAGTCGGTCGAAGGAGGACATTCTGTAGATGTGATCGCAAGGAAGCAGGGAAGTGACGAAGAACATGCAATCAAAGTTATGGGGAAGACTGATAAATTAAACCAGATAACGATCATAGATGGAAAACTTCCACAAGCATCGGGAGAATGTCTGGTAGATGAATGGTATGCCCAGCAAAATGATCTGAAAACAGGGGACGTTTTAAATTTGTCTTCTGGAAATGAAGATGATCTTAAGGATACTCTGAAAGATACAACCTATAAGATCACAGGAATCGGAAGTTCATCAGAATATCTTTCAAGATCCAGAGGAAGCACTGGCATTGGAACGGGAACGTTGTCAGGCTTTATTGTGGTGCAACCATCAGAATTTTCCTCAGATATCTATACAGAAGTTTATCTGACTGCGAAGGGAGCGAAGCAAGAGAGAGCCTACAGTGATGCTTACAAAAACAAAGTAAAACAGCTGGAAGAAGAGATCAAAGATATTTCCAAAATAGAAAATGAGAAACGGTTAAGATCTGTTCAGAAAGAAGCCGAAGAGAAGATCGACAAGAAAGAAAAGAAATTCAAAAAAGAACGAAAAAAAGCATATAAGAAACTAGATCAGGCCGAGAAAAAGCTAAAGAAGTCCAGACAAAAGATCAAAGATTCCAAAGCAAAATTAGCGAAAAGCAAGAAAGAGATCTCTGATGGAGAGCAGCAGATCAAGAATGCAAAAGCTCAGTATCAGTCAGGGATCAGACAGATTCAGAATGCCAGAAAGCAGTTAAAGACACAGAAACAAACAATTCGGTCAAAAAGCAAAGAATTAAAAACACAGGAGGCAAAGCTAAAGACACAGGAGAAGAACTTACAGACAAAAGAACAGCAGATTCAGGGTGCCATGCAGGCTGGAATGATCTCACAGGAAGAAGCGAAAGCTTCCTTAGCACAGATTAATGCAGGAAAAGAACAGATCAAGACAGCAAGAAGCAAGATCAATGCAGGGAAAAAACAGATCAGCAGGGCAAAGACAAAGATTGCAAAGGCTGAAACAACCTTGGATCAAAAAAGCAGCCAGCTAAAGAAAGCAAAGCAAACGATCAAAACAAATGAAGCAAAATTAGTATCAGCAAGAAAACAGATCACCTCCGGAGAAAAAAAGATTGCAAAAGCAGAATCAAAACTTTCATCCGGGGAGAAAAAATTAAAGAGATCAAGAAAGAAAGCAGAAAAGAAATTCAAGGAAGCCGAGCAGAAGATTGCAGATGCCAGACAGGATGTTAAGGATATCAAGAAAGGGAAATGGTATGTCTTAAACCGTGAGAAGATGCAGTCTTATGTGGAATACGGACAGGAAGCAGACAGAATTGCAGCGTTAGGACGAGTGGTACCGGTCATCTTTTTCTTAGTTGCGGCACTGGTAAGCTTAACAGCGATGACACGTATGGTCGAAGAGCAGAGAACACAGATCGGTATGATGAAAGCATTGGGATACAGTGGAGTTCATATTGCAATGAAATATGTGACCTATGCCCTTGCAGCAACGCTTAGCGGAAGTATTCTAGGGGTAGTGATCGGTGAAAAACTGCTTCCATGGATCATCATTAATGCTTATAAAATGATGTATACAGGACTGGGAGATGTCTATACGCCATTAGAGATCGAATATTCTGTGATGGCAGGTGGACTGGCGGTTGGAGTTGTTGTTTTAGCAGTATTATCTGCATGTTATAAAGAATTAAGAGAAAAACCTGCACAGCTGATGCGTCCAGTTGCTCCAAAAGAAGGAAAAAGGATTTTGTTAGAACGGATTCCATTTATCTGGAAACGATTAAGTTTTATCTGGAAAGCAACGATGCGAAACCTCTTCCGCTACAAGAAGAGATTCTTTATGACGATCTTTGGAATCGGCGGATGTATGGCATTATTACTCTTAGGATTTGGAATCAAAGATTCGATTTCAGCAATCTCAGAAAAGCAGTATGGGGAGATCATTACTTATGATTTCTCGATCACACACAAAGACGGGATCAGCGAGACAAAGAAAGAAGATCTGATCCAGTATGCAAAGAAACAAGAACATATGACAGATTTGATAGAAGTAAGCGAATCTGCAGTGACGATCCGTGCTAATGGGAAAAAACAGGATGCAACGATGATCCAGCCAATGTCCAAAAAAGATCTGAATGGCTATATCAGCCTTCAGGATCGAAAGAGTAAAACAAAGTATCAGTTAGATGATGATGGGATCATCTTAACAGAAAAGGCAGCGTCCCTACTTGGTGTGAAAAAAGGAGATTCAATCAAGATCCAACGGTCTGGAGATAAACAGATCACAGCAAAAATAAGTCAGATCACAGAAAATTACATGCAGCATAAAGTCTACATGACACCAAAACTTTATGAGAAACTGTATCATAAAAAAGCACAAACGACAGGTATATATTGTATTGAAAAGAATATATCTAAGAAAAAGATGCAGGAAAATGGAAAACAGATTCTTGCAAGAGATGAAGCCTCAACACTGCATTTTTGTGCCGACGATGAGAAGACAATGTCAGATATGGTCAATAACTTAAATATTGTGGTGGTTGTTCTGATCGTATCTGCAGGACTTCTTGCATTTGTGGTATTATATAACTTAAATAACATTAACATTTCTGAGCGTAGAATGGAACTTGCAACGATCAAAGTTCTTGGATTCTATGATGGTGAAGTCGGAGCGTATGTGTATCGAGAGAATATCCTTTTAACGATCCTTGGAACGATCGCAGGAATTATTTTAGGAATTATTTTACACAAATACGTAATCTTCACAACAGAAGTTGACTTGATCATGTTTGGAAGGCAGATTTATGTGCAAAGCTATATTTACAGTATTTTACTAACAATCGCTTTTTCGATTCTTGTAAATGCCTTCGTGTATTTCCAATTGAAGAAAATCGATATGGTTGAATCGTTAAAAAGCACAGAGTGACAGAAAGGAAAAGAGACTATGAAAATGAACGAATTAATGATTTATCAAGTGTTTCCACTAAGAGCATTAACAGATGGGCAGCCATCTCATGGAATTCTCGAGATGATAGACTGGATTCAACATATTAAAAAATTAGGAATGAATGCAGTATATTTTTCACCTGTATTTTCATCCAGTGATCATGGATATGATACAAAAGATTATCAGAAGATCGATGAGAGACTTGGAACCAATGAAGACTTTAAAAAGATGTGTGATGCCATGCATGAAGAAGGAATCCAGGTGATCTTAGACGGGGTATTTAATCATGTCGGAAGAGAGTTCTTTGCATTTGAAGATGTGAAAGAAAAGAAATGGGATTCTCCATATAAAGATTGGTTCTATATTAATTTTGATGGGAATAGCTGCTATGATGATGGATTCTGGTACGAAGGATGGGAAGGACATTTTGAACTGGTCAAATTAAATCTTGACAACGAACAGGTTAGAAATTATTTATTAGAATCTGTCGGAATATGGATCGATAAATTAGGGATTGATGGATTAAGACTGGATGTTGCTTATATGTTAAACCGCAATTTCATGAAAGTGTTGGTTGACTTTGTTCACAGCAAGAAACCAGAATTTTTGATGATCGGAGAAATGCTTCATGGTGATTACACACAGCTTGTGAATCCAGAGCTGTTGGATTCTGTGACAAATTATGAATGTTATAAAGGTTTGTATTCAAGTTTCAATACACACAATATGCATGAGATCGGATATTCCCTAAACCGTCAGTTTGGACCAGAAGAATGGACGTTGTACAAAGGACTTCCATTATATAATTTTGTAGATAACCATGATGTGGAGAGAATCGCAAGTCAGTTAGAGGATAAAGAGCATTTACCATTGATCTATGCAATGGAATTTGCGATGCCAGGAGTTCCGGGTGTTTACTATGGAAGTGAATGGGGAATGGAAGGAAAGAAAGAACAGGGAAGTGATGACAGCCTACGTCCAAGAATCCATAAAGAAGATTTAGTAGAAAATGAATTAACAAACTATATCGCACAATTGGCAAAAGTAAGAGCTGGATCACCAGCTTTAAAATACGGTGATTACTTACAATTAGCGATCGCACCAGATGTTCTTGTATTCCAGAGAAGAACGAATGAAGACCGCATCATTTTTGCAATGAACTGTGGTGATGGAGAATTTACAGCACATTTTGATGCTCAGGCAGGATGCGGGATTGATCTGATCACAGGAGATTCCGTTGATTTTGGAGGGGGACTTACGATCCAAGGAAAAACAGCAATGATAATTCGAACAGAAGAGGTATCCCTTCCTTGACTTTT
>OGPA01001188.1_pt1 | contig 22434 bp, 12 predicted proteins | sample 1552841 | NCBI WGS metagenome assembly OGPA01 (sample SAMEA2579916, study PRJEB22360) | human gut metagenome | reverse complement strand
TTCGAAAGTGAGCAGGCGGCCAGCCGTACCTTGCTACTCACCTCGTTGATGTCGTTGCTGGTAATCTTCCTGTTGCTTTACAACGAGTTCAAGAATGCCAAGGAAAGCGGTGTGATCCTCTTGAACTTGCCGCTGGCGCTGATCGGGGGGGTGTTTATCCTGTGGATGACTTCCGGTGAGATCAGTATACCGGCCATTATCGGTTTCATCTCGTTGTTTGGTATCGCTACCCGTAACGGTATGTTGCTGATAAGCCATTATGCGCAGTTGCGCAGTGAGGGTTTTTCAATACATGATGCGGTGATACACGGTTCGCTGGACCGTCTGAACCCGATCCTGATGACGGCATTGAGTTCGGCACTGGCTTTGATACCGCTTGCATTGAACGGTGATCTGCCGGGTAATGAGATCCAAAGCCCGATGGCAACCGTTATTCTGGGTGGTTTATTGACTTCTACCTTCCTCAACGGCTTTATCATTCCTATTGTTTATCTTTTAATGAATAAGGAAAAATGAAACAATTCATAATAATAGCGACATTGGCATCTGCCGTATTTTCGGTTAATGGACAGAACTCCATTGATGCGGTCTTACGCAGTGTTGAAGCCAATAACAAAGAATTACAGGCGAACAGCCAGCTGACTGTATCGAAGAAGCTGGAAGCCAAGCTCGATAATAACCTGCCTGATCCGTCCGTTTCGTATGTTCATCAGTATGGCAACCGGGAGGGGATGGGAATCCAGGGGGAACTGGTCGCTTCCCAGTCGTTCGACTTTCCTTCGGTGTATGTGCAGAAGAATAAACTGGCGAAATCGAAAGCTGCCAGTTACGATAATCAGGGAGCAGAGTTCCGCCAGCAGATCCTGTTACAGGCAAAAGTGCTTTGCCTGGATCTGGTCCTGTTGAACCAGCAGAAAGCGTTATTGGATCAGCGCCGGCACAATGCGCAGCAGCTGTCCGAACTGTATGCGATGCGTCTGCAGTCGGGGGATGCCAATATCCTGGAGACAAATAAGATAGACCTGGAGTTGTTGAACGCAAAGACCGAAGCCCGTATGAATGAAGCTGCCCGTATCGCCAAATTACAGGAACTGGCAACGTTGAACGGCGGAATTGCCATCGACTTCACGGATACGGCTTACAGGCAGACGGATGAAGTCCTGTCGTTTGAAGAACTGCGTTCGGAAGCGATCACTTCCAATCCTCAACTGTTGACTTTGAAGAGTGAGCAGGTAGCTGCCCAACGTCAGTTGAGTGTCAATAAAGCGAAAGGACTGCCGGGTTTTGAGCTTGGCTATCGTTTGAATACTGCGACAGGAGGCGAACGTTTCAATGGTTTCCTGGTGGGTGTAAGTATCCCGTTGTTCTCAAACCGGAACAATGTACGGCAGGCAAAAGCCCAGTCGCTTTATACCGACCTGCAACTGGAAAGTACTACCTCTGCCGTTGAGAGCGAATTACATCAATTGTATAATCAATCGCTGGCGTTGAAAACTTCTATGGACGAATATAATACCGTCCTGAAAAGTCAGAACAACCTGGCATTGCTGAATAAGGCGATCCAGACCGGGCAGATTAGTATGATCGAATACTTTGTGGATGTGACTACGCTTTATCAAAGCATGCAGAATTATATGCAGTTGCAGAATGAGTACCAGAAGGTAATGGCACAATTATATAAATACAAGTTGTAGACTAGTATTTGTTATTTTGCAAATTGTCAGGTTTGAAACAATATAGCAAACCTTGTAGGGGCAGGTTCTAAACCTGCCCTTTTTTGTATATAGATATATCGTTAGGTATTGTATTTGGAACAATATATCTATCTTTATTCCTTGAAATCAGAAAACAACGAATGAAGATGAAAAACACTACAATCTTATGTTATAGCCTTTCTGCCCTGCTGGCTACAGCTTCCTATGCCCAGGAAAAGAACAGCCTGGGAATGGAGTTCGTACGCATACCGGAAGGAACCTTCCACATGGGTGGCCACGGATTGGGAGAAGATTATGACGAAGCCCCGGTCCATCCGGTAACGATAACAACCTCTTTCCTGATGGGTACTACCGAAGTGACGAATGCCCAATATGAATCTTTCGATCCCACCCATAAAAAACTAAGAGGAAAATACGGTCTCTCAAAGGGAGATGATGAAGCCGTCGTCTTTGTAAACTATCTTGAAGCCCAGGCCTTCTGCGATTGGTTATCGAAGAAAGAAGGTAAAACTTACCGTCTGCCGACAGAAGCGGAATGGGAATATGCCTGCCGTGCCGGTACATACTGGAGTTTCTGGATGGACAACGGGCTTCATGGCGTATACCATAAGAACCAGCAAAATGTCTGGGGAACAGACTCAACGATCAACCTGACAGTAGGAAAGACCCCGGCTAATCCTTTCGGCTTGTATGATATGCACGGAAATGTGGAGGAATGGTGCAGCGACTGGTACGGTCCTTATGAACCATCAGCACAGACAGATCCTGTGGGGCGTGCCGACGGATTATACCGGGTGACACGTGGCGGAAGCCATAGCACCCCTGAAAAATTCCTGCGTTCAGCCAATCGTATGGCCATGTTGCCCGAAGATAAACATTGGCTTACCGGCTTCCGTGTAGTACAGGCCGACAGGGCTGCTACACAACCCCTTCCGGCTATCGAACCCGTTGCCGGACAAGTGATACAAAAGAAACATCACTGGGATGCTCCCCTGAAAACACCTTTCTTTAGTGAACCTCTGGTTTATGTAAAGACTCCTGACTGTTCGTCCGGTGTACCATTTTATAAACATAATCATTGTCCTGCTGTCAGTTGGTGTGATAATGGCGATTTACTTGCCATCTGGTTTACCTGTAATGAGGAATCGGGTCGTGAAATGGTTATTCTGGAAAGTCGCCTGGTAAATGGTAATACGGAATGGACCGAACCGCGTGAATTCTTTCAAGTGCCCGACCGGAACGTGACGGGCTCTTCCCTGCTGAATAACAATGGAACACTGATCCATATGAACGGGGTGGAGGCTGCCGGAACCTGGGAAACCTTGGCAATGGTCATGAGAACCAGTACCGACAACGGTGAAACATGGAGCCGCCCGCGTTTGGTCGCTCCCGAACATGCCCGCCGCCATCAGGTGATAGCCGGTTCATTCAAAACGAAAGAAGGTTGGCTGGTACAAGCCGCCGATGCAACTCCCCGTAGTAACGGAGGCACTGCTTTTCATCTCAGTAAAGATAACGGTCTGACCTGGGAAGATATGGGTAAGACTAATCCCGGCATTTTCGAGGCGGGAGCTTCTGGCGGAACCATTGCCGGTATCCATGCCGGAGTGGTTCAACTGGCAGACGGCCGCTTTATGGCCTTGGGGCGTGGGGACGGGATTGTGGGTAAAGACGGCCTGGAACGTATGCCCATGAGTATCTCGGAAGATAACGGACGTACCTGGACATATAGTGCATCCGAGTTCCCCCCGATCGACGGTGGCCAACGTCTCGTATTGATGCGCCTGAGAGAAGGGCCCATCCTTCTGGTCTCTTTCACCAACCATCCTTTCCGTTTGAAGAATGGTCTGAACGGGATGACTTTTAAAGATGGAAGCGGTAAAGAATATACAGGCTACGGAATGTATGCCGCCCTTTCTTTCGACGAAGGGAAAACATGGCCGGTGAAGAAGTTACTGACAGATGGCAAAAAACGTTTTATGGATGGAGGAGCATGGACCGGTTTCTTTGAAATGGATCAGACGCATGCCGAACCACTTGGTTATCTGGCGGCAACACAGTCGCCCGACGGGATCATCCATCTGTTAAGCAGTAAGAACCATTACCGGTTTAACCTGCCGTGGTTGCTTGAAAATACAGGCTTTCAAGGAAAAATAAAGTGATCCCTTCGGTTTTGCCTGAATAGGTTATCAGTCAGGGACTTGCAGTTTCCTTAATTTTTTCAATAAGGAAACTGTAGTTTCCTGCCCGGGGAACTGCAATTTCCTCGGCAGGGAACTAGCGTTTCCCAGGCAAGAAATTCCAGTTTCCTAACGAGGAAATTTTCAGGACACCGGATACTCGGTTAGAATAAGTTTGCTTCGTTGTTCAGTCCGGCAAGTGCTTTCCGATAATCGGCAATAAGTTCTTCCATCACTTCGCTGACTGTCTGTTCTTTTCTGAATAAGGCGGCTACCTGTCCGATCTCCAGTTCTCCCTCTTCCAGATTACCTTCGAATATACCTTTTTTGGCTCTGCCTTTGCCAAGTAAAGCGCGCATATCTTCTACGGATGCGCCTTGTGCTTCGGCTTCTTCCACTGCCGTTTTGAAATTACCTTTAGCCAACCGGGTAGGAGCGAGCTTCTTCAATAATAGCTTCGTGTCTCCCTCATTGAGACTGAGGCAAAGCTGTTTGAAATTTTCATGAGCGGAACTTTCTTCCGTCAGGGCAAAACGGGTACCGATCTGTACACCTTCCGCACCGAGGGCAAAAGTAGCCAACATAGCATCACCGGTGCCTATACCTCCGGCGGCTATCAGTGGGAGAGAGGTAGCCCGGCGCACGGCAGGGATCAGGCAGAGCGTCGTCGTTTCTTCGCGTCCGTTATGTCCCCCGGCTTCAAACCCTTCGGCAACAACTGCATCGACACCTGCCTCTTCACACTTGACGGCAAACAAGGAACTGCTTACCACATGGACCACTGTCATATCATGTTCTTTCAGGAAAGGAGTCCATTTCTTAGGACTTCCGGCAGAGGTGAAGACTATTTTTACTTCTTCTTCCACCAGAATATTCATCAGGTTCTCTATTTCCGGGTACATCAGCGGGACGTTCACACCGAAAGGCTTGTCGGTAGCCGCTTTACATTTGCGGATATGTTCGCGCAGCATGTCGGGATGCATAGAACCGGCGCCGAGCAATCCCAGTCCCCCGGCATTGCTGACAGCCGAAGCCAGTCTCCAACCGCTGCACCAAACCATCCCACCTTGTATGATGGGGTATTTTATACCGAATAAGTCACATATTCTATTCATGGTTACTCTATTTATATTGTTAGAAGAGCAAAGTAAAATAAAACTTCCCTATCTTTGCACTACCTATTATATAATTAATGTAGACATAAATTAATTCTTACAATATCATAGTTATGAATAAAACGCTTATGGCTGCCAGTCTGGCAGTAGTCTTAGGAGCCTGCAACTCCTCAAAGAAAAGCGATGTAGCCGAGTCTACACCCAATCCGTTTTTTACAGAGTACACGACACCGTTCGGTGTTCCTCCTTTCGATAAGATAGAAGTGGCACATTACAAGCCCGCTTGTGAAAAGGGAATGGAAGAACACAAAAAAGAGATCGATGCCATTGTCAATAATACCGAAAAGCCTACTTTCGAGAATACGATTGCGGCTCTCGACCGGGCTGGTGAGTTGTTAAATAAGGTCATGTATGCTTTTGGTGGACAGTCAAGTGTGAATACGACCGACGAAATACAGGCGCTTGAACAGGAGTTTTATCCGATCCTGTCTGCCCATTTTGACGATATCAATCTGAACCCAACTCTTTTCGCCCGTGTGAAAGCGGTTTACGACCAGAAAGCATCACTGAACCTGGATAAAGAACAGGCCAGATTGCTGGAAGAAACATACAAAGGTTTTGTGCGTGGCGGTGCAAACCTGGATGCAGACAAACAAGCGAAATTGCGTGAGCTGAATGAGAAGATTTCTGTGCTGGAACTTACTTTCGGACAGAATGTATTGAAAGAAACGAATGCTTTCAAATTGGTAGTCGATAAGAAAGAAGATCTTGCCGGCCTGCCTGAATCAGTGATTGCCGCTGCTGCTGAGACTGCCGCTGCCGATTCGATGGAAGGCAAATGGGTATTCACCCTTCATAACCCGAGTGTGATGCCTTTCCTGCAATACGCAGACAATCGTACGTTGCGCGAAAAGATGTTTAAGGCTTACATCAACCGTGGAAACAACAACAACGAAAATGACAATAAGAATGTCGTTAAAGAACTGGTCGCCGCGCGTCTGGATAAAGCGAAGTTGTTAGGGTACGAAGACTTTGCAGCTTTCGTGCTGGATGAGAATATGGCTAAGAATGAAAAGAACGTGTATAACCTGCTCGACCAGGTCTGGACACCGGCATTGAAAAAAGCGAAAGAGGAACTCGCGGATATTAATGCTGAAATCAAGAAAGAAGGAGGTAACTTCGATGCAGAAGGTTGGGACTGGCGTTATTATACCGACAAAGCGCGTCAGGCAAAATTCAATATGGATGAAAACGAAGTACGTCCGTATCTGGAATTGAACAATGTGCGCGAGGGTGCTTTCTATGTTGCTAATAAATTGTATGGAATAACCTTTACGGAAATTAAGGATATCCCGAAACCGGATCCGGATGCTTTCGCTTTCGAATGTAAGGACAAGGACGGTTCTTTACTGGGTGTCCTTTATATGGACTTCTATACTCGTCCGGGTAAAAGCGGCGGAGCCTGGTGCGGCAGTTACCGTTCGCAGACCTACAAAGATGGAAAGAAAGTTACCCCGGTCGTTACGACTGTGTTCAATTTCAGCAAACCGGTTGCCGGACAGCCTGCTTTGTTGAGCGCGGATGAAGCTGAAACTGTCTTCCATGAATTCGGTCATGCGTTGCACGGATTGTTCTGCGATGTTCATTATTATGGTGTTTCGGATGTTCCCCGTGATTTCGTCGAGCTTCCTTCACAGGTCAATGAACACTGGGCGTTCGAACCGGAAGTCTTGAAAGTATATGCCAAACATTATCAGACAGGCGAAGTGATCCCGCAGGAACTGGTGGATAAGATCGTAAAGAGTGGTAAATACGGACAGGGTTTTGCTACCATCGAATACCTGGCAGCTTCTTTGCTGGATATGGATTATCATATTCTGAAGGAACAACCGGTAAATATGGATGTAGAAGCCTTTGAAGCCGATGCGATGAATAAACGCGGATTGATCAGCCAGATTCCTCCCCGTTACCGTACTACTTATTTCAGTCATACAATGACAGGCGGATATACTGCCGGTTATTACAGTTATATCTGGGCGGAAGTGCTGGATGCCGATGCTTTTGAAGCTTATAAAGAAACGGGTGATATCTTCAACCAGGAAGTGGCTCAGAAATTCCGTCAGTACATTCTTACTCCCGGCGGTATCGACGAGGGAATGGATATGTATAAGAATTTCCGGGGCAAAGAACCCAATGTGGAACCGTTACTTAAAAACAGAGGTTTAAAATAAGAAACTTAAACAGAACAACATGAAGAAAATGATTATGGCAGCCGGTATTGCCGTTGCACTTAGTGCCTGCAATTCGTCCGAGAAGAAGTCGGAAAACACAGCTCCCGGGGATATTTTCCTGACGGAGTTCACTACCCCCTTTGGAGTACCTCCATTTGATAAAATCACACTGGAGGACTATATGCCTGCCTTTAAAGCAGGGATAGCCGAACAGCAAGCCGAAGTTGCGGCTATCACAAACCAGCCCGAAGCACCAGACTTTGAGAATACGATTGTTGCCCTCGACCAGAGCGGTGAGACATTGCGCCGGGTCAGTGCCGTCTTTTATGGTCAGAACAGTGCCAATACGAATGACGAAATGCAGGCTGTGAGCCGTGAATTGTCACCGCTGTTGTCGAAAAACAGCGACGATATCCGTATGAACGCAGACCTGTTCAAGCGTATCAAGACGGTTTATGATAACCAGGAAGCGATGAACCTCGACAAGGAACAGAAAAAACTGTTGGAGGAAACGTATAAGAGTTTCGTTCGTGGCGGTGCAAACCTCGATGCGGAAAAGCAGGCCCGCTTGCGTGAACTGAACAGCGAGATCTCCATGCTTCAGCTTACTTTCGGACAGAATATGCTGAAAGAAACCAACGCTTTCAAGCTGGTGATCGACAATAAGGCCGACCTGGCAGGCTTGCCCGAAAGCCTGGTATTAAATGCCGAAGCGGCTGCCCGTGGCGCCGGAATGGAAGGTAAGTGGCTTTTCACCCTGCATAATCCGAGCGTAATGCCTTTCCTGCAATATGCAGATAATCGTGCTTTGCGTGAAAAGATATTCAACGGTTACATCAACCGTGGCAATAACGGTAACGATGCCGATAATAAAGAAGTCGTACGTAAACTGATCTCTCTTCGTCTGGAAAAGGCCAAACTGATGGGATACGACGATTATGCTTCTTTCGTTCTGGAAGACCGGATGGCAAAGACATCCGATAAGGTGTATGCCCTTTTGGATGAGATCTGGACACCGGCTATAAATAAAGCAAAATCGGAATTGGCCGACATCAATGCCGAGATAAAGAAAGAAGGCGGTAACTTCCAGGCTGAAGGTTGGGACTGGCGTTATTATTTCGAGAAAGCAAAGAAGGCAAAATTTGACCTGGACGAGAACCAGGTGCGCCCGTATCTGAAACTCGAGAACGTGCGCGACGGTGCTTTCTATGTAGCCAACAAGCTGTATGGAATTACATTTACTCCGATAAAGAATGTCCCTCTTCCACATCCCGATGCAGAAGCATTCGAATGTAAAGATAAAGATGGTACACATCTGGGTGTATTGTATATGGACTATTTCCCGCGTGCCAGCAAAAGAGGTGGTGCGTGGTGCGGTACGTATCGTTCGCAAACCTACCAGGATGGCAAGCGTCAGGGACCTGTTGTTACGATTGTTTGTAACTTCTCGCAACCTTCTCCCGGCCAGCCTGCTTTGCTGAGTGCCGATGAAGCGGAAACACTGTTCCATGAGTTCGGACATGGTTTGCATAATCTTTTCAAAGATGTACATTATTATGGCGTATCGGGTGTTCCCCGCGACTTCGTGGAGTTGCCTTCACAGATCATGGAACATTGGGTATTCGAACCGGAAGTGTTGAAGGTTTATGCCAAGCATTACCAGACAGGTGAAGTGATCCCTGCCGAACTGATTGAAAAGTTGGATAAGAGTGGCAAATACGGACAAGGATTTGCAACAACCGAATACCTGGCAGCTTCCTTACTGGATATGGATTTCCATGTATTGAAAGAAGTACATGACGGTGCAGACGTAATGAAGTTTGAAGAGACTGTCCTCGGTGAACGTGGCTTATTGAAGCAGATCCCGTCCCGCTATCGTACGACGTATTTTAATCACACGATGGGCGGTGGCTACACAGCCGGTTATTACAGCTACATCTGGGCGGAAGTGCTCGACTCGGATGCTTACCAGGCCTTTAAGGAAAGTGGCGATATCTTCAATCCTGAAGTGGCTGCTAAATTCCGTACGTATGTCCTGACACCGGGCGGCATCGACGATGCGATGGATATGTATAAAAACTTCCGTGGTAAAGAACCTAATACAGATCCGCTTCTGAAGAACAGAGGACTGAAATAAAAATATTGAGTTTATATTGTAGGAAGCTGTATCAAAAGACATTTAGATACAGCTTCTTTCTTTTTGAAGGTTTCTTTACTTTTTCAAAGCATACCTTTTCGGATACCCGAAGAAGATTGCCAATAAGGCGCCGAATCCTAATAAGTAAGGATAATATAAATACTGCATGATTTCGATAGGAGAGACACCGCCAAGGCCGGCAGCCATCAATAGTTGAGCTCCATAAGGGATAATACCCTGCACGAAGCACGAGAATATATCGAGTAGGCTGGCACTACGGCGTGGATCTACATGGAAACGGTCGGCTACGTCTTTGGCGATCGGACCGGCCATTATCAGGGCGATCGTATTGTTTGCCGTACAAAGATTGGCGAAGCTGACCAGGGCGGCAATACTCAGTTCGGCTCCTTTGACGGAACGGATATGCGAAGTCAGTTTCAGGATAATCCAGTCGATACCTCCGTTATAGCGTATCATTTCCAGCATACCACCAGCAAGCAGAGTAACGATAATCAGTTCACCCATGTTGGTGATACCGAGTCCCATCGAAGCTGTCCATCCCCATACATCGAAGCCTCCGGTGAACAATCCTACAATACCTGACAACAGGATACCGATAAACAATACCAACATCACATTTACTCCGAAGATAGCCGTAACAAGTACCACCACATAAGGTATTACTTTTGCCCACTCGATGGTGCCGGCTACATAGTGGCTGTCCATTCCGCTTCCTATCAAAATGTATATTATACCTGTTATGATCGCTATCGGAAGGGCAATACGGATATTCACTTTAAACTTATCGTTCATGTTGCATCCTTGTGTACGGGTTGCAACAATGGTTGTGTCTGAAATAAACGACAGGTTATCGCCGAACATAGCGCCGCTGACCACTACACCGAGCATCAGGGCATCGGGCATCCCTGTCTTGGTGGCAATACCTACTGCCACGGGAGCCAGAGCGACAATCGTTCCGACGGAGGTGCCTACGGAGATGGAGATAAAACAGGCTGCCAGGAAGATACCCGCGGCCAGCAGGTTACCGGGTAGGATCGACATGGCCAGGTTGACGGTCGCATCTACGGCTCCCATCGACTTGGCTGTCTGTGCAAAAGCGCCGGCCAGAATGAAGATAAGCACCATCAATATGATGTTGGTGTTGGCTGCTCCGCGACAGAACTGTTCGATGCGGTTGGATAGTTTGCCTCCCTTGGATATAGCGATGGCAACTACCGACGAGATAACAAAAGCTACCGTGATAGGCATCTTGTAAAAGTCGCCGGCCAATATCGAAACAACCAGATAGGTAAGCAAAAATACCAATAGCGGTATAAGTGCCCATGCATTCGGTGCATGATTTAATGGAGAACTAGAAAGAGAATCGTAACGCAATACGCACCCCTCCTTTCTTTATATTAGGTTCATTCAGGTAGGTCAGACGACGGTAATAGTCGATACGCAGTATCTTGAAGATATTTTCAAGACCGACACTTGCTTCCATGTAAGGTGTATTACCCAGAGGACGCGTGCCGTCGGGCAATATGAACAGGCCGGGAGTCATTGTCGGGTTATTCTTGTCGGTCAGACCGCCATAGATCCCATTAAAAGAGATTACTTCGCGAAGGCGTAACCACTTGACGCCCGGTATACGGTTCAGTATCCATCCTTTCATATAGTAAGTGGCATTGAATGACACATACTGGTCGGTCACGAATTCCAATGCGTTCATCATGTGGAATGCTTCCGGCTGAATGGTGATCGACTGGTTGGTATTCGGCAGTATCAATAGAGGGAAAGGTACTTTGTTCCATACTTTTCCGGCTTTCAACTGTGTATCGATATGGCCGAATGAGGATAGCCAGATACGCTTTTCGGCACTGAGTTCCGTATGATTGTAGTTATATTCTCCGCCTAATACCCCTTTCAGACCCAGTTGATGGGACAGTTTGAATACAGGGGCATCTTTCGATAGGTTGAATACCGACTCTTTTCCGGAACGACCGTCATAAGAACGTTCTCCGGGGGCAAAACGAAGCTGTGTCCCGATTTCAGAGGTTGTGATACTTTTCTTATGGATCAGAGTACCATTTGCATCCTGTTCTATATATTTCAGTGTACCTGCCGCCTGGTTATTCTGGTTATATACCCACGATCTCCAGGTCAGGCCGTTCAGCCATTCCTTTTCATACTGGAACATCGACTTGCGGATATATTGCATCTTGGTCACAGGTTCACCCACTTTCCAGGCAACGAAGATGTTATCTTTACTGGTAAAGAGGAAGTCCTGTCCCGGAGTATATACATCATATTCCTGAATGAAGGAGAGATTGTTTACCGGGCTTTCTCCTTCATGGTAGAGTTTTTTATTGAAGCTGTGTGTCAGCTTGACATTATACTTCAGTTTACGGTCGTTCGTTCCGTAGGCCAGATAACCGCTGGCGAACCAATACGGGTTGAGGTTAGCTGTTGTCATACCTCCGACACGCAGGCGTACACCTTCCAGGCTGTTACCACTGATGGTCGTGTTCATCGGCCCGAAGTCGAACTTTGTCGATTTTTTGTCTCCTGCCGTAGGGATATACCCGGATATAAGTATCTCTGCCGTTTTGATGATTACGTTGAATGCCGGCACTTTGCGGAGTTGTGCCAACAGGTCGTCGAGTGCGTTCTCCTTTTCTTTCAGGGGAATATGACGGTTGTTGACCCAGAACGTATCGGGTTGTTCGATTGCTACGGGCAGGGTATGGAGCGGCCCCAACAAGTTAAAGACGGAGTCGGCCTTTTCGACGTTGAAGTTATATTTCTCGTAATTCCTTAATTGGTGTGCATAGAGTTGTTGTGCTCCTTTCACAATATAGAAATTAACGTAAGTGTTTTCGTTCTTGACAACCCAGGTACTGTCGGGCATGCGTTCGAACTCCTGTTCGATACGAAGTTTATCCACCCAGTTGAGGTTGATATTTACCGGTGTATTAAGCAGGAATTTCTTTACTGCATAGTTGCCGTCCAGTGTAATATATAATCTCCCGGTAAAACCGTAACTCTGGCTGTTGACCGGAACAAAGGCCAGGTCGACACATTTATCACCTCCTATATCCAGCGTATCCATGATGTAATACTTGTAATAACTGGTGGCCAGAGTAGAGGATAGCGGGCTGACAAAACGGTTCAGCAGGATATTGATGTTATTGTCGAAGATATTGATACCTTGGAATATTTCTTCCAGGTTAGAGGTGATGCCGCCACCATCGTCCAGCGTCTGGTCGACACCTTGCATACGTTTCCCTTTGACGATTGTCTTTTCGGTTTTCGGTTGCTTCCGGTAGTATTTATCCGCAATCGTTTCCCGTACGGAAAGGGTCAGGATCGGTTTTCCGTTGAACTCGGATGTGTCGAGATAGTTTCGGATGAACTTAAATTTCTTCATGAACTTGTTCTTCTCGAAGTCCGGGTTGAAGTCGTCCAGCGAGAGGGATAGTTTCTCGTAAACTTCCGTTTGGTATTCGTCTTTTGCTTCGATACGGTTATCGTTTTTATGCTCGATCACTTTCTTGATAAGTTCGACAGCCGGATTATCTTTGCGGGTATATTTTTCCCTTTTGGGCTTTACTACGACTTCCGAAATCTCGAAAGCGGTAGGACGTATCTTTATATCGAGACCATCGTTCTTCTGGTCTTTTTTCAGGTCGATCACTTTGGTGTCGTATCCCAGTGATGCAAAGGCCAGTTTATTATACCCTTTATCATTTTGCAGGGTAAACTTTCCGTTATCGTCGGTCATTGCACCGATCGTGGAACCGTCGAAATAGACGGATACGAAGGCCAAAGGCTCTCCGGTAATTGAATCTTTCACAATACCGGATGCAGAAGTAATGCTTTGAGCATATAAAACAGAGAGACCAGTCACTGCCTGCAATAGAACCAACAGCAATATAAAGCGAATTCTTTTTACCATGAAACTAACGTTATTCCTTCTCGGATAATGCAGTTGGCAAAGGTACTCTTTTTCTTTAGAGGGAAGGAGTATGCCTTGTTAATAATATTTAATCAAGGGGGATGATAATGAAGAGGGAATTTATTGGAGGAGTTAATTAATTAGTTAACTTTGCGGATGTAATACTAAAATCGTAACTATGAAGTATAAGCGTGATCTTATCCTGTATAAGGATTATTTTAATGACTTCTATGGAGGTTTGTCACAGGAAGTCGAAAAAAAGGTAGATTATATTCTATGGGTAATAATGACGGAAGATATAATTCCGGCTAAGTATTTCAGACATATAGTAGGAGTGAAAGGCCTATATGAAATACGTATAGAATATGAGGGAAATATATATCGCATTTTTTGTTGTTTGGATGAAGGGCAAATAGTTGTTCTATTCAATGGCTTTCAAAAGAAAACGCAAAAGAGTCCGTTGCAACAGACCAGGCAAGCACGTAAAATCATGAATGAATATTTAAAGGAAAAGAAAGGAAAGTAATTATGGAAGAAATATATTTGTCAGAAGAGAAGAAGAAGCAGATTAAAGGTTGTCGTACTTTCGGAGAGTTGTTGGATGTCAAATATGGTCTGGAAGGAACTCCTGAACGTAATCAGTTCGAAGAAGAAGCACAGGCTTTTATCCTGGCCGAACGTCTGAAGGAAGAACGTCTTAAAGCCGGTCTTACTCAGGAACAATTAGCTGAAAAGATCGGAACAAAGAAAAGCTATATCTCACGTATTGAGAATGGCAAATGTGATGTGCAACTATCCACCTTATATAAGATATTCCGTGGATTAGGAAAGCAGATAAGCGTAACAGTTCTGTAAAGAAAAACAAGGGCTCTGATTGGAAGATCAGAGCCCTTGTCGTATCAACTAGTAAGCATCTACAATGCTTTGACTTTTCAGTTGCTTGTCGAATGCTGCTTTATCGAGCTGGGTGGTTACGTGGATCGTAACAGGTTCGTTCGGTAACAGGTCGAAATAATTGTCGGAGAAGAAATTGTCGATGCCGTCGATATTGAGGAATACGGCACGGGCAAAGACGTTGCTCTCGACAGTTACATCGTAGCCATCACCAGAGGGAACGGAAGTCATCTGTATATCCGCTTTCGGGAAGTCGATGTCTTTGAAGCGAGTAAAGAAATAGTTATTAGAGATAACTTCTGCCTCTTTACCGCTCTCGATGAAACGGGCATTAACTACGACTTCGTTCGGTTGCTTTCCGCCAAGTACGCTTTCAACCGGAGCAGAGAACTGTATTTTGCTGGTATTGGCAGGCAATGTTACATTACTTTTCTTTTCAAATAAAACATTGCCTTTCAGATCCATCACACGGATATCCAGTTTCCCTTTGACGGCTTTCAGGCGATCGGAAATTATCCAGATATTCAGTTGGCCGTCTTCTGCTATCGGAGAAACCAGGATATCCCGGAATGCCTTTTTGGTAAAGTAATGCTGGGCTTTCCAACGGCCGTAATAATCGCGGCTGGACCAGGAAGCCACAGGCCAGCAGTCGTTGTGCTGCCAGTAGAGCGATCCCATATTGTACGGCATCATGCGACGATGTGCTTCCATAGCAGTCTTCATGGCATCACCCTGCAACAGGATACTCATATAGAGTGTGGAGGGGAAGTCCTTCGGTTTGCGGTATTCCTCCAGAGTGATGTTTTCAATACGTGAGTTGGCAATCTGGCCTCCCCGTTGGTGTGCCATCATCACATCCGAATAAATATCGTGGTCGCGTTCCTCCGGTGCATATTTTAATACGGATTGGTATTCGGGGAATGACTGGAAACCATATTCGGAGAAGAAGCGGGCTCTTACTTTGTTGAAGTGAGACACAGAGTCGACGCCTTGCCATACACCCCAGTAATGCGCATCACCGTTCGGATTCCAGTTCGGTTTTCCGCTTTCGCACTTGGCATCCGGATCACCTCCGTAGGGAGAGGAAGGCCAGTAGAAGATATCGGGATCATACTCTTTTACAACATCAGCCAGGATATTATTAAAGAGCTTTTTAGTGTCGTTGCGTAACTGTTCCGTCACACCGTATCGATCGAACTTCTTCATCCATCCCCAATTGAACCAGGCCGTGTGTATTTCGTTATTACCACACCAGATAGCCAGGCTCGGATGATTACGCAAGCGGATCACATTGTCGATTGCTTCCTGACGGATATTCTCTTCCAGTTCAGGTGTCAACGGATAAACGCTGCAGGCGAACATAAAATCCTGCCATACGAGGATACCGTATTTGTCACACAGGTCATAGAAAATATCTTCCTCATAGATGCCGCCTCCCCATACACGAAGCATGTTCATATTTACATCGACAGCGTCCTTGATTGTCTTTTCATATTGTTCGGCTGTTACGCGCGGCAGGAAGTTATCCTGTGGAATATAGTTGGCCCCTTTCATAAAGACGGGGACACCGTTCAGTTCGAAATAGAAGGTATGGCCGTCCTTATCCGGCTGGTTGATTACACGGATGCTACGGAGTCCGAGGTTGGTCTTGTGGGTATCGACTACCTTGTTGTCCATACGGATCGTTGCCGTGAACGGATACAGATGCGCTTCCCCCAGTCCGTGCGACCACCAGAGTTTCGGGTTGTTTACTGTCAGGTTGGTTTCGATCAGGTTGATTCCTTTCTTCACCTGAGCTTTCTTTGTCCAGGTTGTCTTGATGCCATCCGCCTTGATGTCCAGGGTTACTTCCCCATCTTTGTCGGCAATTACCTGTACGCTGGTTTTGATGTCGGCACGTTTGGCCGTCACGCTGGTCTGGTCGTAGAAGATATTGTCGATGCGGGCATCATTCCAACCGATCAGGTAAGCCGGACGCCAGATGCCGCTGGTCACGATACGTGGACCCCAGTCCCAACCGTAATGGTAACCTGCTTTACGGGCGAATATGCTAACCTTTTTATCGAAGATACCACCGTTCTCGGACTGGTCGTTGCCGGCTTCTACCGGAAACTTCAGTGCTTCGAATTTCGGCAGGTCTACTTTGATAGGAGAGTGGAAGTAAACGCGCAACTCATTACCGTCTTTCTTCAACAATCCTTTGACGGGCACACTCCATTCACGGAACATATTGTCGGCTTTCAGGATGCAGGAGTCATTCAGATAAACATCTGCGTATGTATCCAGCCCCTTGAAGTCAAGCTCGATATTATCTTTGTCGAATACATCCGCAGACACGTTCAGTGTCGTTTTGTATTCCCAGTCTTCTTTGTCTACCCATTGTATGTTCCGTTCGTTGAGGCGGTAGAACGGATCATCGATAATCTTGTTATCCATCAGGTCGGTTTGCACCGTTCCCGGTACGGTAGCCGGATACCAGTTATTGCCGCGTACCTGCTTAAAGGTCCAGCCTTTATCGATGTTTTGTTTAGCTACACCGTCTGCCAGGGCCGGAGAGGTCGTTGCCAAAGCGGCCAGGGCGACAGCGGATACTACAGTTTTGTAACGCATGGTTGTTGTGTTTAGTAATTCTTTATAGCGACTTCAAATTCTCTGCATTTACCGGGTTCTTGCCTTCCGGTGTGTATAGATGGTCGATGCGGTCGGCATACATTTTTTCTACTTTACCGCGTACGATCTTCATGGTGCTGTTTACCAAACCGTTCTGTTCGGTAAAAGGTTCGGGAAGGACAGCGAATGTTGTCGGTAGCCAGCGGTCGGGGAATAGGGTAGACAAGTCGCCACCTTTACGGAAACGGTCTATCTGGCTTTGAAGGATACGGATGGCTTCTTCTTTGCCTTTTTCCGAGTTGAGATCCAGTTGGTGATGCGCCAGATGTTTCTTCAGACGATCCTTGTTGGGGACGAGCAAGGCAACGGTATAAGGATTCTGGTTATTATATAGCAGAAGCTGGTCGATACAGGATGAATGTTCGACCAATGCCTCCTCGATACCTTCCGGGCTGTATTTCTCACCGTCGCTACCGATCAATAAACTTTTGAAACGGCCTAATACATACAATAGCCCGTCTTTGCCCATATATCCCATATCGCCGGTATAAAGCCAACCGTCTTTGACGGTATCGGCTGTCGAAGACGGGTTCTTCCAGTATCCGGCCATTACGTTTTCTCCGCGGATAACGATTTCACCTTTCTCACCGAGCGGAAGTTCTTTGCCGTCCAGGTCGCATATTTTGAGATCGAGCGGCTGTACCAGTACCCCGCTGCTTCCGAACTTATGATGACGCGGCCCATTGGTAGAAATGACCGGAGTCGCTTCACTCAGTCCGTAGCCCTGATACATCGGCAGACCGATGGCATAGTAGAATTTCTGCAGGTCTTTATCCAGTAGTGCACCGCCGCCGATAAAGAACTTCAACTCTCCGCCGAAGTTCTCGCGAACCTTCGAGAAGATCACACTGTCGAACAGGCTGACAACCGGTTTCAATAGGAACCGCCAGCCGCGACCTTTATCATCCCCACCGTCTCCGTTGTAAGTATAGGCCACATCCAGTCCCATGTGAAACAGGCGGTTAACCATATTGCCCTGTGCACGGATGCCTTGCTCGATGTTTTTCTTGAAGTTCTTGGCCAGTGCCGGGACACTCAATATCAGGTAAGGTTTGAACTCTTTGATATTTATCGGGATATTCTTCAATGTCTCCATTCCCGTCTTTCCAACCTGTACCGTGGCAACGGAGGCTCCTTTATACATAAATATATAGAAACCGACCACATGCGCGAAACAATGGTCGAGCGGTAGAATAACCAGTGTACGCCAGGTGTCGTCGATATCCACGCAGGTAAGCGATTGTTCGACATTGGCTGTATAATTACGGTGCGTCAGGATCACCCCTTTCGGATCGGCAGTCGTGCCGGAGGTGTAGGTGATCGTAGCATAGTCGTCATTCGTAAGCGATCGGCCGATAGCCAGGAATTCTTCCAGGGGATGTGCCTGAAGATATTCCGTCCCCATTTTCATCACTTTTGAAAGCGGTATCTCTTTTTCTTTGTATTCCGGTTGGTCATCGAAAACAATTACCTGACGGAGCAGAGGCAACTTGTCCATAATGGCCCGTATCTTCTTCAACTGGTTGCCTGAAACCAGGATGTATTTCACATCGGCATGCGTCAGGCGAAATAATAGGTCGTTGGCCTCTTCCAGTTTAATGGAGAGGGGCACGTTGGTGGCTCCGGCGTAGAACATGGCCAGTTCGCCTATAATCCAGGCATTGCGGCCTTCGCTAAGCAAAGCCATATTGTCACCTTTATTTACTCCCAGGGCAACCAGTCCGGCTCCGAGAGTGTATACCTGATTCCTGACCTGTGTGTAGGTGGTAGGCTCAAATTTGTCCTTTGTCTTTTCCCATAGGAACGGGTTGTCGGGGAATTGTTTCACCGAACTCTCAAAAAGGTCTACCAATGTTTTTTTCATGACATCTTTGTTTTAGGATTTCTCAATTTCTTCAAGCAGTGCGCAGGCGGTTTCTACTGTACTGACATTCTTTACTACGATACTGCGCTTACCGTTCACATCCCGGATCATACATTCGCGGGGATGTTTCTGTATGAATGCCAGTAATTTATCGAATGCTTCGCTCTGGTAATACGGGCTGTCCTGGTTAGCAACCAGGAAGATACTCATCTGTCCTTTTTTCAGGACCAGTTTCTCCATACCCAGTTTCCTGGCTATACGGCGAAGGCGTACGATACGGATCAATTCTTTTCCTTCTTTCGGTATTTTACCGAAACGGTCTTTCAGGCGTTCGGTAAAGGCAAGGATATCACGTTCCTCTTCCATCTTATCCAGTTCGCGATAGAGCGAGATACGCTCCGAGTCGTTAGGGATATAGGTAGGAGGGAACATCAGTTCCAGATCACTTTCGATATATGTCTCGCGGATATATTCCATGGCCGAATCCCGTTTGCCGTCGTCTGTGTCGGCATAGAGATCGGCGAACTCGTCGCTCTTCAGTTCGTCTACTGCTTCTTCCAGAATCTTCTGGTATGTCTCGTAACCGAGGTCGGCAATGAAACCGCTTTGTTCGGCTCCCAGCATATTTCCGGCACCGCGTATATCGAGGTCTTGCATGGCGATATGGATACCGCTTCCCAGCTCGGAAAAGTTCTCGATAGCTTGCAGGCGGCGACGTGCTTCCTGAGTCAGCGAAGAGAGAGGAGGGGAGAGCAGGTAACAGAAGGCTTTGCGGTTGCTTCGTCCCACACGTCCGCGCAACTGGTGCAGATCGGACAAACCGAACTGCTGTGCATTATTGATAATGATGGTGTTGGCATTCGGAACGTCGATGCCGCTTTCCACGATACTGGTGGCGATCAGTACATCGTATTCGTAGTTCACGAAGTCGAGGATGATCTTTTCCAGTTTATCCGGCTCCATCTGTCCGTGGCCGACAGCTATGCGGGCATCGGGGACTTCCCGGCGTACAAGCTGTTCTATTTCGTAAATGTTCTGAATGCGGTTGTTGATAAAGAACACCTGCCCGTTACGGCTCATTTCGAAATTGATCGCCTCGCGGATAATGTCCGGGTTGAAACGTTCCACTTCCGTTTGTACCGGATAACGGTTGGGCGGCGGAGTCGTAATGCTGCTCAGGTCGCGCGCACCCATCAGTGAGAACTGCAACGTTCGCGGAATAGGCGTAGCCGTCATGGTCAATGTGTCCACATTCACCTTCATCTGGCGAAGCTTTTCTTTGACGGAGACACCGAACTTCTGCTCTTCGTCGATAACCAGCAGTCCCAGGTCTTTGAACTTCACGTCTTTGCTGACGATACGGTGTGTGCCGATCAGTATATTCACTTTTCCATCAGCCACATCATTCAATGTCGCTTTGATTTGTGCCGATGTCCGGGCCCGGCTGATATAATCGATCCGGCAGGGGAAATCTTTCAGGCGTTCCGAGAAAGTCTGGAAATGCTGGAAAGCCAGTACCGTAGTCGGCACTAACACTGCTACCTGTTTATTGTCGGAAACCGCTTTGAAAGCAGCTCGGATAGCTACCTCGGTCTTTCCGAAGCCCACATCACCGCAGATCAGACGGTCCATCGGGCGTGAGTTTTCCATATCTTCCTTTACATCGGCCGTCGCTTTCATCTGATCGGGTGTATCTTCGTAGATGAAGCTTGCTTCCAGTTCGTGCTGCATGAAACTGTCGGGCGAGTAGGAGAAACCTTTTTCCTGTTTGCGCTGGGAGTAGAGGATGATAAGGTCGCGGGCAATATCTTTGACCTTTTTCTTCGTTTTCTCCTTCATCTTTTCCCAGGCTCCCGTTCCCAGTTTGTTCAGTTTGGGAGCTTCACCGCTGTCTTTCCCTTTATATTTGGAGAGTTTGTGAAGCGAATGGATGCTGACAAAGATAATATCGTTATTCTGGTAGATCAGTTTGATCGCTTCCTGTATCTTGCCGTTCACTTCGGTGCGCACCAGTCCGCCGAACTGTCCGACGCCGTGATCGATATGTACGATGTAATCGCCTGTGCTGAACTGGTTCAGTTCCTTGAGCGACAGTGTGAGCTTCCCGCTTCGTGCCTTTTCACTTTTCAGGTTGAATTTATGGAAACGGTCGAAGAGTTGGTGGTCGGTGAAAAGACAGATGCGCAGGGTCTCGTCGGCAAAACCTTCGTGTATGGTCTTGTTGACCGGCATGAAGGGGATATTCTCTCCCCGGTCTTCGAAGATGGCCCGGATGCGGGTAGCCTGCTTTTCTACGTCGCTTAATATATATAATGTATAGCCGTTCTCCAGATAACTCTGGAAAGAACTGCTTACCATATCGAAATTCTTATGATAGATAGGCTGTGCCTGTGTATTGAAAGACAGTGTTGCATCGGCAACGCCTGTGGATCGTACCCCGAAATGCATCCGGCGGAAGTTTAATGCTGCCCGAAGGAAATCCTTCCCTGTCACCAGTTTGGCACGCATCATATTGATGTCGGCAAACGACTCTTCGTCTCCTACCACCGGCTCTTCGTTCCAAAGGCTGTCGATCCGTTCCTTTGTCCAGGCCAGGTCTTTAGTCGCCAGGATCGTTTGGGCCGGCAGCGAGTCGAGTAGCAGGGTATTGGTACGGTTGCTCTTGTTCATTTCTGGGACGATATAGATACTTTCCAGTTTCTCTTTGGATAGCTGCGTTTCCACATCGAATGTACGGATCGTTTCCACCTCTTTTCCGAAGAAGTCGATACGGTAGGGAAACTCGTACGAGAAAGAGAACACGTCGAGGATACTCCCGCGGAGGGCGTATTGTCCGGGTTCGTATACATAATCGACCTGCTCGAAACCATACTCGTCGAGAACATCGGAAACAAACATGTTGTCCAGCTTCTCGCCGACGCTGATCTTTAGTGTGTTCTTTTTCAGTTCGTCGCGCGATATAACCTTTTCAGCCAGTGCGTCGGGGTAGGAGACGATAACGAACGGTGCTTCCGGGTCTTGCAGGACACTGAGCACTTCGGTGCGCAGGATCTCATTTGCCGGATCGACATGTCCGTATTTGATTGCCCGCCGGTAAGCGGAAGGGAAAAAGTAAATATCGTTGCTTCCGGTCAGCTGTACCAGGTCGTGATAAAAGTAGCCGGCTTCTTCCTGGTCGTTAAGTATGCACACATAGCTTCCCCTTCTTTTTAAAAAAAGAGAAGCGATTGTCATTGCTGCGCCCGATCCGTTTAACCCTTTGAGGAATATATTGTTTGACGTATTATCGTTCAAAAGGGCATCTAAAGCGGTTATCTGTGGGTGGGCGCCAAATATCTTAAGTAATTCTTGTACCTCCAATAGACTGATTGAAAATTGATAATTGATAATTGAAAATTATGTAAGCGCAAAAATACGGAAAATGTTGTAATCATATTCGTTAAATCAATGAAAATATCAACCTTCGCCTCTTAGTTGGGGATTGGAATAAATTGTAATTTTATTCTAGGCGGCTTTCAACAGCTCTTTCCCTTCTTCGATTATCCCGTCAAAAAATAGGTCTTGCCATGATTGTAATAAATTTATCAAAAGTGAATGTTTTAGTTATTGTCAGAATTGAATGTAGTGTCGTTGGTAGGGGCGGTTCGCGAACCGCCCTTACAGGCGCCGT
>OGPA01001174.1_pt1 | contig 22625 bp, 31 predicted proteins | sample 1552841 | NCBI WGS metagenome assembly OGPA01 (sample SAMEA2579916, study PRJEB22360) | human gut metagenome | reverse complement strand
GGCTGTAGTCGGCCAGGCCCTGCATATCCATCATGGGGATGATCAGCTCGTTGGCGTTGGCGCCCTGCTGCACCAGCTCCGGCGCGCCGTCCAGGTCGCTGGTCAGCACCCCGCGGGCATAGACCTCATCCAGCAGCGGCACATAGCTTTTTGCCAGTTCGATTGCATTTGCCATAGGTGGTTTCCTCCTTATTTCTGGTCGGCCGCCTTGTCAGGCAGGCCCATCGCACGGCGCATGGCCACATCGCGGTTGGTGGTCTGGCGGACAGCAGCGGTGCCGGTCCCGGCCGCATAGGGCGGCGGGGTCTCCACCGGCTCAAACAGATACCCGCTGTCCTTCTGCAGCGCATCCAGGGCGGCGTCAATGTCCTGGTCCTGGTTCTTGCTGCCGCGCAGGGCGTCCATATCCAGCAGCGCCTTGATGGCCTTGGCGCTGCGGCCGCGCCGCTTGCCGATGGCGCCGTCCAGCCGCGCGTCAAACTGCACTGCGGCCACGCGGGCATCGGCATCCTTCTGCGCCTGCTCCGCCTTGGCCTGCCAGTCGGCGGCGGACTGGCGGATCGCGTCGATGTCCATATCCTTATAGCCGGCGATGGTCTTATTTGCATCGGCCAGCTGCGCTTCGGCGGCCGCCCTGGCCTCGTTCGCGCTGTCGAGGTCGGCGCGCGGCGCATACGCCTTGCCAATCTCATCGCTGACCTGTTTGTCGATTTCCTCGGTGTAACTGTCGCCGAGGATGTCTTTCAGCCATTCGAGCATAAGCTCCTCCTTGTGGTTTTGTGTTGGTTTCGGATACAACAAACGCCCCTTCCAGAGAGGGGCGGTGGTTCCGATGCTTCAGTTTGTCGCGGGGCCGGTGCCGGCGCAGCTTTGCCGGCCGGGGCGGCGGATGGGGGTGAAATACCATAGTCATGGCCTCCTGATGGGAAATTTGGGCATCAAAAAAGCACCGCTTAAATGCGGTGCAAACGGTGTTTGAAACGTGTTTACAGGTCTTTTTTTCGGAAGTCGTAGTGGATATCGGGGTCATACTTTTGGCCGGATTTCTCGATGGATGCCACGAAATTCGCATAAGTGATTTTATTAAAATGGCTGCGCACTTCGTCATCCTGAAGAAGTGCAGGGTCGGCTTTCATTGCCTCAAACAACATTTTGTCATCTGTTGTCTGCATGGCTTCTTCTTTTGTCATTTGAACAGCCCCTCTATAAAATCATACAGATCCGGGTCGTGCAGTTTCAAATTCTTCGGGTTTGTATAGTATTCCCGGTATCCTTCGCTGAAATATTCCAGCATCATACTGCTGTTGACGGATGTGCCGGACTTTGAAAAGATTCCGTAGTCGGGATGCATATAGATACGGCCCTGATATGTACTGACAAACTTATCGTTCTCAAAATAGTATATCTTCTCTGTGTATGTGGTATCATCATACATCACTTTGCTGAAATCCGCAAGGTCAAGCCCTTTTTTACGAAGCGCCTTGTATTTCGCATTGTGCTGAAGATTCAATTCGCGCTCCAACGCATGGCCATACTCATGTATGACATCTCCGGGCCGCCACTGCGAAGACATGAGGATTTCTTTTGTTTTGGGATCATATCCACTTTTGTCAGGATCGCTGGTGATATGAATCGCAGAAATTTGCTGCTCGGCGGCTTCTCGCTGGGCCTGCGGCAGTACAGACAATTCCTTTTCGATGCTGCTGCGCTGTTCAGGGGTCACATCATCCGCATAGTTGAGCTTCTGCAGTTTGCGGCCCTGCACATCCCTGCGGTACGTCCACACGGCCTTGCTGGCCTGACTGCGGCCGAAACCGGCCGTATACAGCCGCTCGGTGCGGGTACGCCGCCCGGTGGCGCGGCAAAACCGGCTATATTCGCTCTGCAGAACCCTCAGCCGGATCTGATGCTTCTGCAGGTCACCGCTGCCGCTTTCTTCATCCACCAATACCTGCCGGCGCATCCGGCGGATCGCGTTCTCGATTGCGGACTGCTCCTGCCCGGCCTGGTACAATGTATAGTGTTTTCCATTGTAGGTCACGCCTTTCTCGTTGTCAGCGGCCATCCCGGCAAGATCCTCTTCACTGTACACCGGCGTGTCCACACCGATCTGTACAGGGTCGGCCACATGGCGGCAATTCAGTCGGCCAATGGGCCGCTGCAAGCTGGCGTTCAGAGCCTCGAATTCTGCATCGGTGAACTGGCGGCCCTGGATCGGCTCATGGTCCGGCGCACAGGCAGCATGGGCGCTGATCTCCCATCCGTTGCAACCCAGCCGGTCGTGGTTCTGCTGTTGGATGGCGTTGTCGAGCTGCCCCATCTGATCCATCAGGTACCGGCGGCAGGCATACTCGATTCCCACGCTGCGTCCGTTCTTCTGCTCGATTGTGCGCAGTCCCCGCTCAGCGAGTGGCCCCACGGCGCGGCGGATCGCTGTATTCAGATCCAACGCACCGGTCGCGGTCTGCCGGAAGGCAAAGTCCAGTGCCCTGGCGTAAGCGTCCTGCAGCGGAACGGTTTTGCCATCCGGGGCCGTTGCCCACAGATTCTGCAGCTGCTCAGTGGTTTTCTGCTTGGTGATCTCGCTGTATCCATCTGTCAGCTGCTGCAGATAATCGTTGTCCTCAAACCGGACCGAGGCATCCTCGACATATTCGATCAGCGCATCAATGACCTCATTACTGATCTCAGTCTGCCGGGCAATGGCACGGGCAATGGCATTTTTGCTTTCGCCCAACGCCTGGGCGCGATAGAGCTCGTACTCGGCGGTGTCAGTGATGGCCCCGGCCTTTTTGATACGGCGGCTGATGTCCTTCAGCAGTTCTTCAATGATCGGCTCGGTCAGCGCCAGCGCCGCATCGTTCAGCCCATCGCGCTGTTCCTGGGTCATGCGGCGTCACCTATCTTTCCAGATCCGCCAGCTCCGGCATATATTTCTGCCGGATGAAAGCCAGGTCGGCCTCAGTCTCGGCGGGCAGGTCATACTTCCAGGCCAGCGCCAGCTCCGGCTTCAGCAGGCCCATCTGCACCATCTCTTTGCGCTCGGTCCATTCCGCGTCAGCGTCATACAAGACGCCGTTGCCCCAGGTCACGGTCAGCGTCTCCGGGTCCCAGGCTTCACTGCCGCACAGGTTGTAGGCGCGGCCGATCTGGTCGGCCAGGCGCAGCGCATCCTGCAAAGCGTCGTACCACAAGGTCTGGAAGTCGATGATGGACAGGCTGTAATCCCCGGCGCTGGAATTGATCTCGGTCGCCGTCTTGCTCACGGCCTCGGCGTCGCTCAAAATGCCGCGCTTGATCCCCAGCAGGTTTTCCACCGCTTTCAGGTATCCTTGCCGGCGTGTCTCGTAGCTTTCATGGCGCAGGGCAGGGGAAAACACGGTAATGCCCAGGCTGGCCTCGCTCCCGTCCAGGCCAACAAACAGGTCGTCCTGCAGGCGCTTGATGTGTTTCCCGTCCGCACCCGCCGTCTGCAGCAGGTCAGCACTGGCGGCGATCCGCATCCGCCCCAGCTGAAACTCACGGTCGAGCTGGTATTCGTTCGCGTTGATGTTGTGGATCAGGCCCAGCGCCGGGTCATAGACGGACACGCCATCGGTGGAACCGTCCACCGTGTTGGCAAATGGCATTTTAATATGTACGAGCCCCACGCCATCGATGGGGGTAACGTAGGTGTATTCGGGCTGCAGGTTCTCGTACTGTGCCAGGCTCTGAAGCGGCACCCGCCGCCCCAGCGTGTTGGCATTGCTGGACAGATACAGCCGGTTTCGGACGGTCAGGCGGCCGTCCGGCCCCGCCGTGCGCCGCTCCACCAGTGTGTAATACTCCCGGTCGGCAATGACCGATTTCTCGCAGGTCGCCATGTCGGTGATCTGCCCGTCCGGCAGCTTGCCCAGCACGCTCCAGTGGTCCCGCCGGATCACCTGCCAGTTCAGTCCGCCGTTTTGCAGGATGACGGGCTTCAAAAATGCCTCGCCGCCCACCATGGCCCACTGCATGGCCAGCCGCCGGACTTTATCGCAGGCGGTGCGGACGCCGTCCATCCACTGCAGTTTGGGCGTCCCGGTATCGTGTAGGCCACTGTCATACTCGGCAAAGGTCGCCTTGCACAGCTTGTTCACGATGGCATAGGGCAGGCGCTGGCACGGGTCCTCGCCCAGCTCTTTGGACGGGGCGCGGGCGAACCAGTCGGCAAACCACGTGGCAATGGCGTCCTGCATCTCTGTACTGGTAATGTCAGGCAGCCCCAGGGCTTCCTGGATATTACTCGCGTCGCTGTTGGCCAGCGCCCTCAGAAACGCGCCCATCGCCCTCACCTCCAATCTTCATTTCTTCCATCAGGTGCCTGAAACACCGCGGCAGCAGACAGATGTCGATGCCGTTTTGCCACGGGCAGCCCCTGCAGTCAGGGGTCACGATTTTTACTTTCATGGTTGTGCACCACCACACCCGGTATATGCCGCAGGGCGTACTCCAGCCCGGCTGCATATCGCCAGGTTTCCTCAGCCTGCTGCCGTGCCTCCTGCAATTCCTGCTTCAGCCGGTTATTCTCGTCAATCAGGCTTTCCTTCGCGTACCGCGGGAGAAAGTTCTCCACCAGCCACTTTTTGAATCGGTTCATAATACCCCTTCCGCGTCACAGATCTTCGCCGTGCTCATGCTCCATCCAGAGAAACGGGCCGGCGCGGCGGTACAGCTGAATCTGTAGCTGTGCCAGTTCCTCCCGCAGTTCCCGGTTCTCCTCTCTCAATGCCGCCTGGGCAAACGGCGCCAGGAACGTCTCGATAAACCAGTGCTTCAGCTTCATCAGGTGCCCCTCCTCAGCCACAGCCGGTTGGTGGCGTAGCGCACTGCGTCGATGTGGTGGTTGTCGGCGTCCACATAGCCGGGCAGCACCTCGCCGTCTTTGCCGGTCTCGTATTCATATTCGGTGAATTCCTTGGCGGTGTCGGGGCAGCGCTTGGGGTCGATGACGATGGCCGTCAGGCCCTGCAGCCACTTCATGGATTCCCGCACGCTGCCGGGGCCTTTGACTGCCTCGCGGCAGCGGATACCGGCGTCTCGATAGTCGCCGCAGCTTTTCATCTCGGCGCTGTCGGCGGTCACCGTCTCCCAGCGTTCGATCCGGCTCAGAACCAGCCTTGCGGTCTCCTGGTTGTTGGTTTTCAGCCTGGTCAATTCGTCAAAGATGTACAGCGTCCGCCGCCCGGCATCGTACCAGCAGCGATTGAACGCCCACGGGTCCGGGTACCAGCCCCAGTCCACGCCGTTCAGCGCATCGCCAAAACTGCGGATGCGCTTGTTGCTCAGCTCCTCCAGCCGGATGTTGTCAAAAACCTGGGTGCCGTTGCCCACAGCCTCACCCAGGTACTCATGGCGGTACTTGGTGGGCTTCGTCTCTTTGATGTACTCGGCCTGGGCCAGAAATTTAGGTCCCAGCCATTCGGGCGGGGCCTCCAGGTAACTGCTGTGGTGGACCCGCTTGCCGGGGCGCTGGGCCAGCGCGTATTTGTTCGCCCAGTTACGCGCCGCAGCGGGCGGGTTGAAGCTGATAAAAGTCAGTCCGAACGCGCCGCCGCGCAGGGCGGACTGCTGTACGTTTCGCACCGCGTCCTCGCCGCCCTTGATCTGGTCCGCTTCCTCAAACCACAGTACGCCGATGTACCCGAACGGCAGCTTGATGGACTTGATCTTCTGCGTATCATCCAGGCCGCGGAACAGAATCCGCTGCCCGGTGGGCAGATAGATGCACTGCAGCGGGCTTTGCGTGCAGCGGAATTTCGCGGTCAGGCCCAGCTTGTCGATCGCCCACAGGATCTGCGCGTATACGCTGTCGCGCAGCGTATCGGCCACCTGCCGGCAAACCAGTGCATGGCAGTCCGGGTGGCGGAGCAGCTGCAGGATCACCTCCACGCTCACATAGGAGCTTTTCAAGGACGCGCGGCCGCCTTTCTCAACAGCTTCATCAATGAGGCCCTTGTTGATCTGGCGGTGCGTCTCGTAAAACGCCGGGCCGATCACGTCTCGCAGGCGGATCGTCTGCGTGTCCTTAGAGGTCATCCACGATCACCACCTTGTCGCTGCCGTCATTTCCGGCCTGCATATCGCGGTACATCCTGATGGCGTCCACATCCCCGGCGCGGGCCTTTTCCACAAGCGCCGCATGGATGGCCGACCACTCACCGTTGGCATACTTTTCCACCGTGGCGTCAAGCAGTTGGGAAAACTCCCGCTTTGACAGCCGTTTGTACTGCGTTTGCAGGGTCTTCAAATCCTCAGCGGGATTATACTGTTCCTGCTGCGCTGCCGTGCGGATATCCGCCAGCAATTCGCGGATCGTTGCGTTTTTGCTCCTCATGCAGCGGCCTCCTTTCGGCAAAAAATCGGGGGTGCCGGGACCGGCGCCCAAACGCCCGCAGAAACGGGCCAGTTTTCGCGTGTATTGGTGCGCGGGCAGTTTTGCCGCCCGCGTTTCTTAAACGAAATTAAACGGCTCTGCGGCGCGATTAAACGGGGGTCTGGGCGCCGCCGTACAGGAACGCGGAATTTTCCGTGGGATATGCTTCGCCATCCGGGGCAAAACCGGCGGTTTCTCCTCGGATGTTAAAGTATGTCCGCCGCTTTCGCTTCGGGGGGCGAACCAGCCCCGTCACTACTCCCGGTTTCCTGTTCAAGCTCAAAACTGAGCCGTATCTTGTGTTCTATTCCATGTAACGGCAGCACCGCCGTGGCGCGCCGTTCCCGGACCAGTACGCTGCGCAGCGCCTCCAGCTCGGCCAGGCGCTTCAGCGGCCCGCTGGTGAAGTCCAGCTCACCGTCCGGCCGCCGTACCGCCTTGCCGGGGGGCAGGGGGGCACCCCCCGATTTGCGGCGGGCCACCCCCGGCCAGCCACAGGACGTTGGCCTCCTCATCCTCGCTCAGCGGCTCCGGCGCGCCCTTGGTGGCACCCAGCCAGTACAGCACGCCATCCTCCTTGCGGATCGCGTAATAGACGCGGATCACGTCATCGACCTGGATAAACAGGTACGACGGGTACAGCGTATACAGCTGCTCCTGCCAGCGCCCGCCGCGGCGGATCTGCCGCCGCTCCTGCGGGCAGTAGGCCGTGATCCCGGCTCTGCGCAGCTTGCCGCAAATCTCGGTCTCTCGGCCGGTCAGCACCTGCAGAACGTACATCATGGCTTGCCCTCCTGCACCTTGCGGTCCAGGTAGCCGGATACCTGCTTGTACAGGTCAGGGCGTTCCTTCGCCATGGCATTCCACAGCATCGTCTTGACGTCGCTGGCGCCGGCCTCCAGATCGGTCTTATTCTGCAGCTCCACGCGCTTCTTGTAGGCGACTGCGCGGGTCAGGCCGCTGATCTGGTTCATCAGCTTGTCCACGCTGACTTTGGACCAGTCCTCATCCTTCTTGCTGGCCAGCGCGTTCATCAGGTTCTGGCTGGCAATGCGCACCAGTGCCTCGGTAGTATCCAGGTCCGGATAGCGGTCCAGCTGCTCCAGCATACTTTTGAAGTTCTGCTGGGCGATCTGTAAAGCCTGGACGCTCTCCACATATCCCTGGGCATACCGGCACACGCTTGACGTGCTCAGGCTGTACCCGTTTTTCTCCAGGTATTCCACGATCTCACTGTATGTAGCACTACCGTCGAGGATCATTTCCTCAACGGTAGCTTTCATCTCTGGAGGCAGGCTGTCGATCTTACTGTGCTTGCGGTTGCCCTTCCTTCCAAACGACCAACCCATGTCACACCTCGATCATTTCATCTTTGATGTTCCCCTGCATTACCCGGATACCCCGGTCAGTCAAACGCACTTCCAACAGTTTCCAGTCAACGTCGGCAAAATCCGGCACCGCCATTCTTTCCGCAATGGTGCGCAACTCCACATATTTGGCCAGCGCCAGGAAGTTGACGCTGTCAAGAAAGTCATCTTCATCCACGCCCCAGATCTCGGCGGCCTGCTGCACATCGACCATACGATTGTAGCCATGGCGGATGATGTTCACCGCCCGCATCACGAGGCCGTTGTTGTGCGGAAATGCGTTCGCCCGCAGTTGCTGCAGCAGTTTTTCCTTGTCATTCATTTTCGGTCCCTCGTTTCATCAAAATATTCAATATCTGGTCGAGCTTGCGATCGGTTTTGGCCTGCTCTCGGAAAAAATCCTCTCTGGTCAGGTAGTTCTTACTGATCTCAGTGATTTTACTTCGGCATTCGTCTATATCCTTTTCATGGGTGGTACGGGTGGTATAGGTTTCCTGGATTTTTTGAATCTGCTTTTTGCAAGCATCCATCTGCCGGTCAAATTCGGCTTTGGGAATGGCGCCGTCTGCCTTCTTCTCCACCCGGTCGTAGCTCCGCTTCAAAAGCCAGCACAACAGGCCGGTCACGCCGCCGAGCAGCAGCACCGCCAACCACCAGGTTCCTGCGTCAAACTGTATTCCTTCCATCTCGCACCCCAACCATAAAAAATAAGGTATGATTTTCTGCCTTTCGGCAGGAAAATCATACCTTATTTCCCTCGCACTGTTCCAACACAAAAAGTTTGCAAAAAATATTTATGTATCGAACAAAGATGTCTGCCCCTCCAGCGGTGCCCGATTCAGTTCTTCAGCCTTTTCCTGTACGATTCTGCGCACATATCCTTCGCTCAGATCCCATTCCCGGCAGATGGCATACAGGTTGGTGCCGTTGTACTCTTCTCTGATTTTTGCGTTACGCACAGGGATCAGCAGCATATCCGCCTGTGGAATATACATCCGTCCGGTGCCGCCATAGACCTCAACCAACTTGATGAACGCATCCATCCCGATTGTCTCGGCCAGCTCCCGGTTTTCACCGTCCAGATCGTCGATGGTCAGCAGGTGCAGCAGCTTTTTATCCACCGGCCGCACCCGCCTTTTTCTGCGCCGTCTTGACGTATCCCTTCAATGCCTCCAGTAGACGGCTGCAGGTTTTGTAGTCGAGCCACGCAAACGGGTCCTTCGGCCAGGCATCCATGCCGGTCTCCTTCTTGATGATACCGCACAGCCGCTCTCCCAGCGGTGTCTTGCTGGGGCTTGCGGCCTCCAGCTGGTACATCAGTGCCCATACTTTGCGCATTTGACCTTCGCTAGCGTGCCCAGGGGCCGCTGGACGCTGCGGACGGCCACGGCGCCGCGGTGTGGGATTGGAACCCTGCTTCTTTTCCAGGTCAGCGATCACATCGTAGGCCTCGGCCGATGTCAGATCGGTGACGTGCTGCTTACCGGTCATCCCAACTACCAGGTCATGCAGGGCATCGTCACCGTCCCTGTTTTTCATGCCCAGCGCACCGGCAATGGCATAGATTTTTCGGACTTGATATGTGTTGATTGCTGCCATTGTCCTCAGCCTCCTTCTTCAGCCCGGCAGCGGCCTTCAGCTCCTCAATCTGCTCCGGCGTCAGGCCTGTGGCCAGATACGCCTGCAGCAGCCTCCAATCCCGCTTACTCATAGCATACCATATCAGGTCATATCCGGCTGCTCGTCCGTCACGTCGTAGTAGAACTCGTCGCTCTGGCGGATATAAGCGCCGATTTGGTTCAGGAACTCCAGCGGCTGGCGTTTCAGCGCCTCCCGGTCCAAAGATTCCGTTGTTTTGATGAACTCTTTCCGCCCCATAGCCTTCAGCGTGGCGATGGCCTCGGCCACCTTGCCGGCGGGAAGCATCAGCTTGCTGCTGATCCGGTAACCGACCGTGCCGAAGTTGAGCGTCCGGCTCTTGCCAGCCATTTCGGCGCGGTGACAGTCAACATAGTCTTTCACATCGGACTCCAGGCGCTTGATGCGGTTCTGCAGCGGCAGCGCCGTTTTGGCATATTCGTTTTTGATGCTGTCCAGCCGGCGGTCACGGTCAACAGCCAGCTCGGTCAGCGTGTGCTGGCACTCGCGGATGTCCCTTAGCGCCTGATCCACCGCGGCCCAGTCGCTCAGCACCGGCGCGGCAGTCACTTTTCGTCTTGCCATAGGTCAATCCTCTCCTTCGATCTGTGCTTGGAATCTGCTGGCGAGCAGCTGCGCAAACTCTTCGGCGCCGGGTGGCATCAGCGGCCGGATACTGTTCCGCAGCACGATCAGCGCGATGTACGCATACAGCAGGTCAGCGCCGCCGGTGGGGAAGATCACAGACTGCAGCCGGTCAATGTACGCCTGTACCTGCGCGGCATCACCGGACAGGGACACTTCCTTGTTTTCCATAAGCAACCTCCTTCCTCCCTCTGCATCTTTCCGGGCTTGGGACCGGCGGAGCCATCGGCTCCGGCTGCATTAAGGAAGGGGCTTACGCCCCCTTGCGGCGTTCCGGCAAAGCCTGCCGGTCGCTGCGCCGCCGCTTTTTGGTCGGCCGCTTGCGGGGCGGCCTGGCAAATTCCATGGTGGCCAGGGCGTCATCGTAGCCCTCGGTGTACCCATGCCAATACTCGGTGTTATCGGCAGGCTCGATTTCATCGGCCGGCAGGTCCAGCAGCTCCGCCACCGTCTCCCTGGCATGGCCCAGGCAGTACCCGGCCCACAGCAGCAGGATCACCAGCGGGATCACCAGTACCTCTCCGCCCAGGGCGCCGCCGTCCCGTGCCAGCGCCACGTTCAGTGCGTACATACAAAACGCCCCGGCCACCGCACCGGCGGCGAAGATTACCGTGAATTTCACCTTGCTCATAGTGCCCTCCTTACACATGCCCCAGCATGCCGATGCCCATGTGGGCGGCCATGCGGTACAGATTGGTGTAGCTGATATCTTCTGCGCTGGCAGCGTTGCTGTACAGGTTCACCGCTCCGCGGATGCCCCAGGGGCTCCGGCACACCCCCAGCAGAAAGTCCAGTTCTTTCTGCGCGCCGCGGCTGGCCAGCACTGGGAACAGCTTCTCCACGTCCTCCCGCTTGACCTTGCGGGTGGTGTACTCCCGCTGCATACGGATGCGGCTGAAAAGCTGTGCAAACTGCGCCTGCTGCCGTCCCTGCAGGCGGCTGTAGACCTCGCTGTTGCCGATCAGCACCACGCCCACGCCGCGCTCCCCGGTCATGGGGTTATCGTCGGTCAGGGAGCGGATCTCTTCCAGGGCTGCATATTTGAGGTGCTGCGCCTCGTCGATGATAATGACGAGGTTCGTGCCATCCAGCCGCTGCCGCAGTGCCATCATCTGGTCCATCTTATTGCGGCATTCCGGCACCCGCAGGGCGCGGGCCAGCAGCTTGATCGCGCCGGTCAGCGTGCCCGTGCTTGGGGTGATACTGATGCCCACCGCGCTGGTGGAGTGGTCGCGCAGATATTTCTGCGCGCCCTTGCTCTTGCCTACACCAGCGTCGCCGTGCAGGACCACCATGCAGTGTTCCAGCTGCGCGAAGCGGATTCCCTGGTACACGTCCTCCGAAATCGAGGTCGGTATGTAACTTTCACGGGGCAGCAGACCGCCGGTCTTCTCGGCGACGGCCGCCGACTCCTCCGCGATGGCGAAGAATTCCTTCAGCTGACGTTCCACGGCCTCCACCGAACCCTTGTATTTCTGGTTCATGTAGCTGCTCAGGGCCGCACTGCTGATATTCACCTTGCTCGCCATCTGGTTCTGGCTGATTTTGTGCGTTTCCATGTACTCCTGCACTCGCCGGATCATGGACTCATCATAGATCTTCTCCATCTTCAAAACCTCCTCGCTGTCTGATCAGGTAGTCGTTCATGCTTCCAATATCGATATCGCCCACAGCCCGCAACAGGGGTTCTTCCTGCTCGGCGCGACGAAGTTCGATGCACTTCGGGTTCGGAGCCAGGGCCAGTTCGTCCAGATTCCTCTGTGCCAGCGCGGTAGCCAGATTGAGCGCCCGTTCGGGGTCTTCCGGCAGCCGCAGCGCCTGGCCGTATTCGCGCACAGCTTTTTCGGCCTTGCGCTTGGCGGCCATCAGCTCGGCGATCTGCTCCTGTGTGGCAAGGTAGCCCGCGGTCAGCTTGCTCTGCGGGGCTTCGGTGAGGAAGCGGTCCTCAAGGTCGTAGACTCGCACCTTGTCCAGGTTTTCCGGGTCGTACCGCAGGTACACCTTGTCCTTCATCCGCAGGTTGGCCAGTTCCGGGGTGTAGTAGTCCAGTTCCAGTCCGTGGAGCTTCAGCGTCACGCCCCGGCGCGTCACCCGCACCGGCTTGCTGGTGCGCATCAGCATCAGCTGCAGATCCGTTTCACTGGCGGCCTTACGCACCGCCCCATTGGGCAGGTTCTCCCGCCATACGTCCACACGGCTCTTCCCTTTGTCCTCGGCCACGCTGCCGCCGTAAGGTTCGCAATTGAGATATCCCTCGATCAGCGTGTCCACCGCCGCGATTACCTCGGCGTCCGTCGGTACGTGGTCGCCCTGCTTCAGCACACATTTCAGGCGGTTGGGCTTCTCCACGACGTTTCCGCCGGTATAGGTCGGGAACAACCGGCTGACGTAGTTCTTGAAATCCTCGAAGCGCCGTTCCACCAGCTTGGCGCGCGCGTTGCGTACAATGGCGTTGGTCATCTTGATGCCTAGCCGCTCAAACACGCCGGGCGGTGCGAATGGCTCACTCCCGTCGGCCAGCCTCTTTTTGGCGCGGTGCCCACGCCCGCCGATGTCGTAGGTCAAAAATTCGCGGCCGTTGTCCACATACACGTTCGAGGGGATTCCGCGGGCGATAATGCCCTTGCGCAGTGCGTTCAGCGTGGCCTGGCTGCCGGGGCTGGCTGTCACATACCAGCCGGTAAAAATGCCGCTGCGGGCATCCAGCCAGGCGCTCAGATACAGGCGGTGCAAAGCGCCATCCGGTCCCATGCTCTCCACATCCAGAGTGTGCGTATCGCCGATCCAGTAGTCGTTGGCGGCGATGCTCTCATACTCGCGCCGGATGTAGGGGCTGCACTTGTCGTAGTAGGCTTTTTCGCCCTCCCGGCATAGCACCGTTACCGCATAGGGCACTGCCTTGGCTTTGCGGTAGAAGGTGTGGTAGCTGGGCAACGGCAGAACGGCGGGCATATTGTCCCGCGCCCACTGCTCGGTCAGCGCCACACAGCGGGGGATCGGCAGCTGCGCTTCGTCAAGGTACAGGCTTAAAAATTGCTGTTCGATCTCCGGCGGTAGAACGGTCTTTCCCTTACGAGCTTTGCCACGCTTGTCCACTAGGGCGTCCAGGTCTCCGGCCCGGATCGCTGCCCACTTGCGGTACAGCGTTTCCACGCTAATCTGGCGCTCCGGCTCTTCCAACTGGCGAAGCAGCACGAACTTCTCATCGCACTCGGCCTTTTTCTTCCCGGCCTTGCTGCGGTATTCCTGCCACTGATCCACCAGTGCCATCCAGTAGCTGATCTCCGCACGTTCTTCGGCGGTGTAGCTTTCCAGCGATTTGGTTTTGGGCGCCGGCTTATCCTGGGCAACGGCCGGGGCGGCAGTTTTGACCGCCGGACTGTGATCAGCGATGTATTTTTTCTGAGCAGGCTCCGGCAGAGCAGAAAGAGGTATCAGGCAGATTGGCCGGTTTTGTGCATTTCTTTCCATTTGATGCGGCCAACGACCTGCTTTAATCTGAAGCTGGACAGCCCTGCTGGTACATCCCAATAGGTGGGCGACCTCCGTTGCTTTCAGTAGTGCTTCCAATCCATTCACCTCAATTTTGACCTGCCACTTCAGTGCTGGGCGGTCACCCCTCAGCAGACGGCCCTGCCAGGGCCGTTTCGGCTTATTGTTGCTCTCCGGTATTTCTGAGCCGGAACAGGTAGTCGTAATAGCAGCTGCGCCGATGGATGCATTTTTCTCCGGCTCGGAGCCGCCTGCAGCAGTCGCCGGAATATTGTCCCAGGTTCACCGTCCCCGGTCTTCCGCAGTTGGGTTCCCCGCAGCAGTGCATACAGCCGGCCACGATGTGGACAAGCTCCCCGTTCATGCTTCAAAGTGTCCGTCGGTGCTGTAGCTCCACAGCAGTTCGATTCGGCCGCTCGGCATCAGGTACAGCGCCGGATGGTGTGCCCGGCAAACCCAGCCGCTTTTGGTGTTCTGCACTCTGGCGATGTCGCTATCCGCTTCCAGCGCCAGCACCTTGAACTCGCTTACCCCGTTGGGGTAGGTTTCGCCCACCAGGGGACGATCGGGCAGCTTCTGCTGTGGGATGCGCTCCGGGTCGAACAGCTCAGCATTCCGGGTCGATGTCATACCCCAACACCTCCATCACGTTCAGGATCTGCTGCGTGTAGCCGGTTACACCCTCATACCGCAGCCAGATGTCCAGCAGCTCCCGGCGGCTGAACTGTTCGTGCGCCTGCTCCATAGTCTGGATCGACTCGCCGGTCATCTCCCGCACCGCGGTCAAAACGGCTTGCTCCATGCTCTGTGCCTCCTTTTTCAAACGCAGGTTAAAGGCTGTTTTTGCAGGCTTTAACCGTAGTACAAAATCGTTCCAGACCCCTTCGCGCCAGCTCTCCGGCCACGCCCACCAGTTCAGGGCGTCCTCCAGCGTGGCGTATCTCGGCCCCATGGCCTCTTGGATCGCGTCGATCACCTTCATGCCGGTTCCCACTGGATGCGCCCATCAGGGTATCGGGTCTCTTTCGTGACCAGGTATCTTTCCCAGGGGTGGCAGGTGCGGCCATGGCGGCGGCACCACGCTTTTTGCCTTCGCACGTCGGCGCGGTTCAGCTCATCCCGCTTCTGCAGGGCAGTTTCCCGGTCGGTGTAGCTTTCAATAACGGTGGAACCTGCTGTGCTCCAGTTCTGCCGCTTCAGCAGAATGTACAAGACCTGCATCCAGATTTCTCCTTCCTTGGCCTGCCTCATCAGTACCGGGCGGCCATTCCTGGCAGACGGCCCCGTGGGGCCGTTTCGGCTTAACGATTGTAAAAGTACCGCTTTGCATAGCGGCAAAGACTGCTGGTAGAAATACGGATTCCGTTTTCCTTCAGAAACTGAACGATGTCGGTGTAGGTATAACGACCACTTGCCAGCATCTCATCGACCTCGCGCTGGAGCTCCGGGTCCAGCATGGTGATGACGCTGTGGTAGCGCCGTCTCTGCTGGGGTGCGGGATCCACCAGAACAACTTCTTCCTGGGCGGGCTGCGGTGCCGGGGCCAGAACATCTTTCAGCTGTTTCACCAGCTCTGCGCCCATCGCGGCCGCCATGTGCTGGGCAATCTCGATTACTTGCTCGGTGCTCACCCCGTTGCCGTACCCGCCGCGCTTGCGGATACTGGGCAGGACTTCACTCGTGACCCAGTGTTTGAACTTACGGGCCGCCGGCAGCTTGCTGGACAGCACCAGGCTGTACAGGCCGCTTTCGTTGATGATGGTGATTTGCTGATTACCCCCAGGGGTGTCGTGTTTCACGACCCCCTTGTCTTCCGCGTCAACGTGGCGCGAAAGAGCATCCCGTGGGTTACCGTACCCCAACGCCCGTGCCACATCTTTGCCAACGAACCAGACCTCGCCTTCGATTTCAGTAGTGCGAAGCCTGCCAAATTCCTGATTCTGAAACACTGTCAATTCGTTCATAGGGATTTTCTTTCTGTTACTTATTTGAGGCGGCCTTCTGGCCGGTGTGACTGGGGATGGTGAAAATATCTTCCACCTGACAGCCTAGGGCGTCAGCGATGGCTTTTGCGGTGAGTCCATGGACACTGGGGCTTATGCCAGCTTCTATCCTGTATAATGCGCTCCCACCCATGCCGATTTTTTTCGATAATGCAAACCTAGTCAGTCCGCATTTTTCCCTTTGCTCACGAAGGCGTGAAATCTTAGGTACATAATTCAAGGTATCCGGCCTCCAATCAGTGTCTGTTCAGACACTATAATTATTATATAGTGTCTATATAGGCGCGTCAAGAGCTTTTTTTCGCTTTTTAGTGTTCATATAGACACAAATATGCTATACTTATAAAAATATTTGCCATCATGCAACGGGGGAGAAGCTATCTCAAATGAATATTTCAGATCGGCTCAAGGAGCAAATGAAAATCAGGAAAATATCTGTTCCTGGACTCAGCGAGAAAACTGGAATATCCGAAAATACGATAAAGAACTATTTGTATCGCGGCCAAGAGCCCCGTGCTGAGGCAATGCTTGCAATTGCCAACGCGCTTGACATATCAGCAGCCTACCTTCGTGGCGAGAGTGATGATCCAACTCGGCCGTTATGGGAATCGCCCTCAACGCTCGACGAACTCAAGAAAATAGATGTATCTTTGTTGCCTGGCCTTCTGGAAAGTTATCAGAAGGCCAGCCCTGAAACGCAGTTCTATGTACGCGGAGCATTGGCCTATATTGCCAACGCTTTGCACGTAGAAGATGCTGAGTTTCAGCGCCGCTCCACTTATTTACTGGAGCATTTCTGCAACATCGCCTATGATTTTGCCCGTAATTATCAACAGGAAGCCCAGCGCGGTGAAGAAGGGCAAAAGATTGATTTTGCAAAAGCATATAACTTCTACATGAAGCTACTGAGCGCAGATCTGGTGGATACCCAGCAATACTACTTCCCCTCCAGCCCCGATCCGCGTCGCAGCGACGATGGGGTATTGGACGAAAGGGGCTTCTAATTCCAAATCCAGCATGGCACAAGAGCGGCCTTTCTGTCTCGCTTTTGTTGGATTCCAACGCTAGGGGTTATTTTTACAGCAATTATTGCAATGTATTGCAAGCGTTTTATTTTTACTTTGCATATTACAAAAAATGCCGCAGGGACACCTCCGAAAGAGGCATCCCTGCGGCGTTTTAATGCGAAATCCAAAAAACGCTTCACACAGTGCATTCGCCAAATAATCCACGTGCTATCGTAATGCGAAAAGTAAAATGCAATGCGAAACACTTTTTCGCATTGGAATAATCAGAATTGCCATTTTCCGATGCCTTTCTGCTTCCATATTTGAACGCCTTAAAGATTTTCTTAAATGGCAGTGTGCAAATGATATTTGCCGAATATTCGTTGCTTTTTCTAGTGCGTTCAAATTTTTGAACACTTCTTAAACGCGCCCCGGCTCCATTTTCATGCTATGTTTTATCGGTGGGCCTCTGGCGCCAAGATCGCCCAAAAAATGGGCAAAAAATTTTGCAAGCCCTCATTCCAAAGGCTTGCAAGTTTTTTGCCCTCTATTCCGTTCAAACGTCAATATATTCTGCGTTCTAATGTTTATTTTCGGCTTATTCCGCCTTTTTCGACTTCCGCTTCCGCCCCGTCCGCCGTTCAAACCCCATTTCTCATTCTTCCTGTAAACTCACAGCCATTTAATCAAATTGTTCAATATCCGCTTGTTTTTCTTTACGACTAAGACAATCGGATCTGAAACGCTTTGAAGGTTCAAATCATTGCTTTTCAGCACATTGATGTCAAAATCCTTAGTCACAGAGGTAAAGGCTGCGATACGCTTCTGTACGCCGTACCTGCCTACACCAACAGGCTGGTTTTTGATTCCCTGTTCAGCCTTTGGATCCAGATAATACTCACTCTTCCGGCCAGAGAACTCTGCATCCAAGCGAGACTGAGTCTGCTGGCGCAGATTTTCCATCATTCCTGCAAGAACAATAATAATTCTGTATCCAGTATCAGCAGCTTTGTTGCTGATTGCGGTGTAATTTGCGGTTTTGCCGGATTGGACATCGCCCAACACCAATCCGCGGCGCTGAAAAGGTTCCTTACTTTGCGGATCTCCGAGCAGATCGACGATCTCGTCAGAAACCTTATCCAGCGTTGCGGTAACCCTTGGATTCCAATGTTTAATTTCCTCCAGATATTTTTTATATCGATTCCAGAAGAAAAAGTCCAAATCTGCTCTTCTGGAAGGAAGCCATGATTTATGAGGTGTATTTCGATCATTGATGTACACGCCGACATCCATCTGTATAACAATCGACGCACGCAGACGGACAAGAATTTCTGCAAATTCCTCATCCGTTACTGGAAGTGTGCTCAGCGTTGCACGCATGCTTTGTGCAAGCGTAAGAAATTCTTCCTCTGTAGGCGGAACTTCCTTGTACCGAGTACTAACCGCTGCGGAAATGAGATTTTCCAACATTTCAATATTAGGGTTTAACATTGCCGTCCTCCTTTGCTTTTAGAGCGCGAATCACATCCGGATATCCGCAGAAAGGATCAGTATGCTCTATCTTTTCAAGCATTTCACGCCGCATAATGCTGCTGGGCAGAACGGACAGCATCTGTTCCAGCGTTTTGAACATCTCCTGCTCGCCCATATCCGCATCATTCTCAATCTTTTCGTCATTATTAAGATCAATGTAAAGTTGATTCAGAGGGATTCCTCGTTCTATGTATTTCAGTAATGTTTCAAGCTTGCCTCGAATTTCCGGAGCTTCGGCAACGATCTGATCTACCAACACATGGTCTCGGTTGATTTCATATACGATGCCGTTTTCCGGCGTTTTTAATCGGGTCCACATATGCTCAACCGAATCCGAAGTTTCCTTTTTCCCTCTGAACGTCCATGTGCGCTTGCTCTTATCTGCAATGCGGTCAATCACAGTTTGAAGGCTATTCCTCACCTCGGCAGGTGGAATTGCATGAGATTTCTTAATATCCAAAGTCCACAAATCGTCCAAGTCATTTGGGATATCGACCATAACACGAGCCAGCTTTGAAAGATCACCCTGCCGCATCATACGGAACCACGTTCCCCAAATTAGAAGCCGCTTGTTTCGATATACATAAAAGCCCTGCCGTTTGCGAATTCCATCTTTGCCGCCAAGTTGGTTCTTTTCCTCTTCAGTCATTTTAGAAATATGAGGCAGAATATATGGCGTTACCAGAATGCGTTTCCCTCGAATCACCAGCGTTTCTGTGTCCATGGCTTGCGTGCTCTTCTTTATCAAAAACGGATCTGCCGCTTTAAGCTTTACTCCATTGAAAAGTATTTCTAGCTTTTTTATTCCGGATTCCCCGGATAAGTACCTGTGAAATACCAGTTCAAGGTGTTGCCTTACCTCGTCCATTTTTCGGCCAAGCGATTTTTCATAATCTACTTCGCCCATCAGCAAACGGTCGAGGTTCTGCCATACAACCAATGTACCGCTATCCTGCTCGTACAAATCAGAAATATGAGGAACTGAGGCAAAGTCTTCTTTATCAAGGATCAACAGTGACCATGCACCTGTTTTAATGACGTAATCAAGATCCCAGCGCCGTCCAATTACCTGATCTCCCTGTTTGCTGATTACGGTCAAAACACGGCACTGAGACAAAGATGCAGTCTTCAGGCCTAAGCCATATCGTCCCAAGTCAGACGAGTCTCGTGTCTCAGTCGGGCTCTTACTTCCATACTGCATAGCGATATTCATTTGAGCATCATCCATACCGGTACCATTATCCAGAATTGAGACATATGCATCGCCTACCGGAAAGAATGACAGCTGAACTTTCCCAGCTTTTGCAGCAATACTGTTGTCAATAATATCTGCAATTGCAGCTTCCAAACTATAGCCGATTGCTCTCGTCGATTGCATCAGCACCGGTGCAAATGGCGGCATATTTCTTTCCTGCATTGTTTTCACCTCTTTGGTATGTATTTTGGACCTACTTATCCCGATGTTGTTATGTCACAGACTGGATAGTGCCCTTGAGACCATTTCTTTATAATCCGTTTTTATCTTTTCAGGCCCTTTGATTCTTACTTTCCCGCCGAAGCCGAAAATCCAGCTGAAGAAGATATGGCTGATGGCCACCCGGACGATCACGCGGAAGGTGCTCATATCGCAGGCGTAGATGGTCACATCTGTCCCGAAGCGGTCGATGATTGCATCGATCACGGAGTTGTCACAGATCAGTTCTACCTCCTGACACTCGCTGCCGTACATCCGGAAGGTGGTCGCAAGAAAATCATCGACACCGAAGTCCGCCGGGACCGGTACGGCTTCCTCCGAAAGAATGTCAGGACGGGCGCTGATACGGTCCACACGGAAGCTGCCAATAGCTCGATGCTTGTCCGAATAGCCCAGTACGTAGTAATAATCGCCGTTCCAGATTAGGCGGTAGGGGCTGAAGACGTATCGCTCGCCGTCGTGGCGCAGCTTCTTCTGCTTGCGGACATTGTAAGAAAAGTACTGGAAGGCAATTTTCTTCTCCGCATTGATTGCCTCGTTGATTGCATCTACGATCAACAGATCCTGCCGGTTTTCCGATTTTGTACGTCCCTCCACGGAAGCGTTGCGCTTCAGTTCCTCAGCCTTATGCTGTCCGGCCAGCGCGACGATCTTAGAGACCATCTGCTCGCTACGCTCTTTGGGGATGAACTTGGAGGACTGCACAGCATCGATCAGCAGCTTCAGCTCAGCGATTTCAAATTGACGACTAATGAGGTTATAACGGTTCTGAGTGGACTTTACTTCTTGGATGTCCATTCCGAACTGCTGCAGAAGCTCAATGTCCGTCTTGATGGTCTGCCGGTGCGCCGGGATACCGTATTCCTCTTCAAGAATCTGCGCCAGCTGCATCGTGGTCAGATAGTGGTCTTCATCGGTGCACTCATATAGAATCTTCGCCAGATATAGCGGGCGGAGCTTTGCATTGTTGTCCATTGGTTATACCTCACGCATACATGGTAGAATTACTGCTTAGTTTGTTTCATCCTCTACTACTTCCATCAAGTCTCCAATGTCACAATGGAACACCTTACACAATCGGAGCATGACAGACATGGAGACGAGGCGGTTATTGTTCAACTGGGTCATGGTATGGGACGACAGGTGCGCAGCCTTGGCCAGCTCGCCTTTTTTCATTTTGTTCTTGATTAGCAAAATCCAAAGTTTGTCATAACGGACCGTCATGGGGTTCCTCCTGTTGAAAATAAAATCTCCCAAAGTGCTTATAACTTTACAGGGTATATTCTACCATAACGCCTCCGAAATTACAACAGAATATGAACAAATTCTGCAAAAACAGCAGCTATGGTGTCGATTTTGACCATCACCTGAAAATGCCTCCCGAACCGTTTCCCCATGGAAAGGCAATTCGGGAGGCTTATTTGCGTACAAGGCACTCTTACAAGCTATCTGGGCCTGCTATATTGATGATCCGCAGGCCCATGCGGCGGGCATAGTTCACGGTATAGGCCGTGCCGCCGGCGGACTTCGTCAGATAGCAAATACAGGCACTGCTGTTATCCACAAGATGCCGATTGCGTTTTTGCATACAGCCCCGAAAATAGTGCTCCGAGGTGTAAGTCACCTTATCTGCGCAGCGCTTGATCTCTTTGTAGGTGTCGATATCCGCTTGCGGCCAACCACGAGTTTGATTAAGGCATGGCAGCACAAGAATCAACCGGATCTGCGGATAACGCTCCCGCAAGCGTAGGACTGCCTGCGCTGCCAGGGTATCGAATCCCAGGGCACCGCCTGCGCCGAAATAGCGATAGCCCTGCTCAATCAGCGTGACCAAGGTATCCTCCAGGCGCTTGGAGATTCCAGGCAGATATTCTGCCGGCAATTCCCGATGCCCGGTGAAACAAACTGTTTTTGAGCGCATAAACACCATACCCCGTTCGAATACTATAAGCGCCGAAATTCATGAAATGATATCTATAGTATATATCCCAGCCTTTTGAATATCAATAGTCTATGGATTGGCCAAAGCGATATTTATAGACTATATATGGAGGCGATGGGAATGAGTGATATCGCAAAGATCATTGGGCAACGCATCAGAAACTACCGGACGCAAAAAGGACTCAGCCAGGAAAAGCTAGCCGAGCTTGCCGGCTGCCATCCCACATATATCGGGCAATTGGAACGTGGTGAGAAAAACGCCACTTTGGAAAGTGTTGAGAAGATTGCATCAGCTATGGATATTTCCCTGTCCGAGCTATTTGATAAGTTGGGAAAGAGCGGTGGCGACAACATTGCGGCCAAGTGCTATGACCTGGTTGCCTCTAAGAACGAGGCAGAGCAGAAGCAGCTCTATAAAATGCTTCAGGAAATGGACAAATACAAAAACCAATAAAAAACACGGTGCCACCCGACGAAGGGTGACACCGTGTTCTGCTTAGTATGCGACTACTCCATATCCGAGAATTTCATAATAGCCAACTGGATACTGATTTACCCGGCAGCTATCGCCGGAGTTGCCCTCGATGGTGTAGACAACGCCGTTTTCGACCTTCTGGACGATACCGACATGATCGGACTGACCGTCCTGCGGGCCAGAGCTGCCCTTATTATCCCAGTCGAAGAAGATGATCATGCCGGGCGAGGGCTCCATAGAGTTATCTGCCCACTGCCCACGCTCCCGGAACCACTGGACGCCGTTGACACATCCGGCGAACTTGGGAATGACACCGGTGTCGATATAGCCGCATTCGTTCGCACACCAGCTGACGAAGCAGGCGCACCACTCCACGCGGCTGCCGAAGCCGTACCATGACCAATAGGGCTCTCCGCCCACATTGCCTACCTGCGACAGCGCCACGGCAACGATTTGGTCATCCACTCCATAGATTCCGTAAAGCACCGCCGCCCACATGCTGCTGTCCTGCGCAAGCAGTTCTGCAAGCTGCTGCTTTTGATCCTCATTGAAACCGTACTGCGCAGCCATCTCATCTGCTGTCTTATGGCTAACAGTGATATAGAGCGTCGTAATCGTCTCCTGCGTTTCTTCCTCAAGGATATTGCCGTTGC